>Ga0210384_10002789_pt1 | contig 20966 bp, 16 predicted proteins | sample IncBWH2MmetaG_FD_160574 | JGI IMG/M metagenome (GOLD analysis project Ga0210384, IMG submission 160574) | Forest soil microbial communities from Barre Woods Harvard Forest LTER site, Petersham, Massachusetts, United States - Inc-BW-H-2-M | ecosystem: Environmental > Terrestrial > Soil >...
TGGCCGCGGTCGCGGGAGCGGGCGCGGCCGGAGCGGCCGGGGCGGCCTCCGGCGAGGAGCCGGACATCGACTCGCTGATGGCCGAGCTCGACAAGATCAGCGGCGAGATCCTCACCCGGGGCACGACGGGCAAGAAGCCCCCGAGCACCGGCGGCTCCGACGAGAAGTCGAGCTAAGGTGTCGCTCGGGCCGGGACCCGCGGAAACCCGTTAAGAACCCTTGGGGCGTCGTACGGTGGGATGACCGACCCGTCCCGCCCGACCCTCGACGAGCACCGACTGCTCGACGAGCTCGACGAAGCGGTCCGGTCGGCGCCGCGCCCCGTCAAGGAGATCCAGGTCGGGATCGCCCTTTCCATCGCCCTCGGCAAGCAGCGGCCGGCCGTCAGTTGCGGGGGATGCACCACTCCGCTCGAGTTCCACGGGATCCCGGCGACGACGAACGCCACGCTGCGCACGCCGTTCCACCTGGTCCTCGACCCCTCCGCCCCCAGCTAGTGCCTCGGGAGAGCTCGGTCACCGATGGTGTCACTCCCGATCATCGAGACCGTGGTCAACCTGATCACCACGGTGATGATGACCGTCGGGCTCCCCGCCCTGGTCCTTTTGATGATCATCGAGAGCTTCGGCATCCCGCCGCTGCCGAGCGAGATCATTCTGCCGTTCGCCGGGTTCCTCGTCGCGACGGGGAACTATTCGTTCGCGGCCGCCGTCTTGGCGGCCGTCGCCGGTGGGGTGATCGGCTCGTACTTCGCCTACGGGGTCGGGCGTTACGGGCGGCCGCTCGTCGAAGGCGAGGGCCGGCTGAAGCTCAACCCGAAGCACCTCGCCAGCATGGACCGGTGGTTCGCCCGGCGAGGGGAGAGCACGGTCATGATCGCGCGGCTACTTCCCATCGTGAGGAGCTACATCAGCTACCCCGCGGGGACCGCACGGATGGAACCGGTGCGGTTCGGCGTCTACACGGCCATCGGGGCCACCCCGTTCACGATCGCGCTCATCTATGCGGGCGTGGTCCTCGGGAAGAACTGGGGCGAGATCGTCCCCTACTTCCACGTCCTCGATTACGGGGCGGCGGTGGTCATCGTCGGGGGGCTTCTCTACGTGACGCTCCGCTGGCATGGCAAGATCTCCGGCGGGTTCCCGCCGAAGCTCATTCGGAGTAGCGCACCGCCTCCGCCGGCGGAAGTCGCGCGGCCTTGATCGACGGGCCGATGACGGCCGCGATGGTGAGCGCGTAGGCCGCCAGCACGATCACCGCCACGTTGGCGACGGGGACGGAGAACGTCAGGAATCCGCCGCTGTTCTGAGCCGCATTGTACGTCAGCAGGATCGCGAGCGAGGTCCCGATCCCGATACCCAGGAGCGCGACGTAGGAGTACTCGAGCAGGAACACCTTCAGGATCATGCGCTGGGTGAACCCCTCGGCGCGCAGCATCCCGATCTCGCCGCGTCGTTCGACGACGGCGCGTAGCGCGACGATCCCGATCGCCGCGATGCCCACGGCGAGCCCGAGGGTGACGTAGATCTCCAGCAGACTGACGATCGCCTCGGTGCTCTGGATGCTGGTCTTGAGGATCGTCGCGAAGTCGAACAGCAGCAGCCCCTCGGCGAAGAAGGCGATCTTCGCCCGCTGGGCCGCGACGGTGGGGTCGGTCCCCGCGGTGGTCCGTAGCAGGAACGCGGTCTCGTTCTCGTAGCCCAGGCCCCGCGCGGTGGTGGGGTTCACCCAGATCCCGTTGATCGTCGATTCCGACAATAGCCCGATCACGGTGAGGTTCGAGATGGCGTGGGTGTCGGTGTTCGACAGGGCGACCTTCGTCCCGACGGTGAGCGTCGGATGGTGGCCCCCGAAGTTCGCGAACCCCCCCGACGCGTACGCCCCGTCGACGACGGCATACTCCGGGTGGCCCTGGAGCTCGGACCAAACTTCGGAGGTCGTCCAGCCGTTCAGGGTCGAGGAGAAGTTGTAGGCGTTGGTGTCGTAGAAGTTCTGCGATGTCGGGACGCCCGTCGGAGCGGAGAGGACGTTGTCCTGGTAGCCCGAGGGGGCTCCCGGAAACTGCACCTCCCCCGAACCGAAGAGGAGCGGCACCACGTCGGCGAACAACGGTGCGAGCGTCGAGTTGTTCGCGACCAATCCGGGAAGCTCGGGGATCGGGCTCTGGGAGACGCCGAAGAACGTGTAGCCGCCCGACTGCGACTCCACGAGCTGGTCGACGTTCGCCTGGATGGAGGAACCGAACGACGCCACCCCGACGATCGTGAACACCACCATCGAGAAGATCGCGAGGTTGATCGCAGTCCGGAACGGACGACGGCTGGGATAGGAGAGGCCGATGCGGGCGACCGAGACCCCCGCCGGGCGGGAGCCGAGCGACCTCGTGACCCCCGCGACGACGAGGTCGGCGTTGAAGATGTAGACCAGGATCGCCCCGAGCACCATCCAGACGCCCTCGACGAAGAAGGCGAAGATCATCCCGCCGTGCCCCGAGCCCAGCAGGAGATGGTGGAGGGCGGGGACCCCGGTCCAGATCAGGAGGGCGAGACCGGCGGCCGTGAAGACGATGCGGTTGGCGACGAATCGGGCGCCCACCAGCGCGACGCCGAGGATCAGCAGCCCTCCGGCAACGAGGGGCTCCGAGAGGTCCGTCGTGCCCGCGTACGTTCTCCAATAGAGGAGCGCTCCGACCGCGGCGAGCCCGGCGCCCAGGGCGGCGAGGAACGTGTAGACGCGGAGCTGCGGCGGAGGCTCGGGTACGTTTCGGATCGCGCGGACGATGTTGAGCCGGCTCGCCCGCCCGCTCGCGATCGCCACGGTCGCGAGCGTGAGCAGGAAGCCGACGACGTAGGCGACGACGAGGCTCGCCGACGTGACCGTGAACGAGTCGAGGATCGCCGCGCCGCTCACCTGAGAGGTGGCGAAGAAGATCGAGAAGGCGTAGACGAGGCCGTAGCCGACCCCGACCCCCAGCACGGTGCCGGCGAGAGCGCTCCCGGCGGAGTAGAGGAACCCTTCGAAGTAGAAGATCAGGACGAGTTCCCGGCGCTTGAGGCCGATGGCCCGCAGCATCCCCATCTCGCCCTTGCGCTCCTCGGCGAGCATCACGAAGATCCCGACGATCAGCATGCCTCCGGCGACGATGGAGAACAGCCCGAGGACGAGGAACAGCGTCGACAGGCTGCTGCCGGCGCTTTCCGCCGTCGCGAGGTTGTCTTGGAGCCACTGGTGGACCGAGAGCCCGGACGGAGCCCCGATCGCCTTCAGGGAGTCGTTCAACGTGGCGCTCACGGGCCCCGTGAGCTGCGAGGTCTCGGCGAGCGCTCCCGCGTTGGTGACGGCGAGGAAGTTCACCTGCCCGGAGAGGTTCTCGATCTGCTGGGCGACGGCGAGGTCGACGAACGCGTTCCCGCCGAACAGGAAACCGCCCCGGGTGTCGTCCTGTACGATGGCCGCGACGATCGCCGGGGCGCTCGACGCTCCGAACAGGAGGACCGGGTCCCCGACGTGGGCACCCAGGTCGCTCGCGGCCTGATCGTCGAGGTACAGTTGGGCCGGGCCTGGGCCCGCCAGATGGGTGCCGTCGTCGGCGACGAACGGCCCCAACTGTCGGCTCTGGTTGGCATTGACCCCGATCAGGTTCAGGCCGGACTGTGGGAGGCCCGTGCTTCGGTCGAACGCCGCCACTGTGCCGACGATCTCCGGGGCGATGCCGGCGATCTGGGGGTCGCCGGAGCTCCGGGCGGCGAGCGCGGTGTAGATCGAGTAGTTGAACCCGAGATAGCCGCGGTTGAGCGACTGGTCGTAGATCGCCTCGGTCGTGTAACCGATGGACTGGTAGGTGAAATGGACGTTCACGGAGTTGACCGTGTCCCCGATCACCAGGCTCGAGGCCACGATCGTCGTGCCGACGAGCAGCCCGAGAATGAGTAGGACGGTCCGCCAACGGCCGCGCTTGACGTTCCGGTAGGCGATGCGGAACGACAGGCGGTGGAGGAGCGCCAGGAGCGCGGTGATCGCCCCGGCCCCACCGACGACGAGGATCAGGGCAACGACGAAGGCGTCGGCCATCGATGCCGCCCCATCCTACGAATCGAACTTGCCGTCCCGCATCCGCAGCGTGCGGTCGCAGCTCAGCGCGACCTCGGGATCGTGGGTCACGACGACGATGGACTGGCGGTACTGGCGGTTCAGCGACCGGAGCAGCTCGGTGACCTGCTGGGAGCCGGCGGCGTCGAGGTTCCCCGTCGGCTCATCGGCCCAGACGATCGCCGGGCGGGTCACCAGCGCTCGGGCGAGCGAGACCCGCTGCTGTTGGCCACCGGAGAGCTCGGACGGTCGATGATGGAGCCGGTCACCGAGCTCCATCTCCTGCAGGATCTGAGTCGCCCGCGCCCGGGCCTCCTTCGCCGCGACGCCGCTGATGAGGAGCGGCATCTCGACGTTCTCGACGGCGTCGAGGACGGGGAGGAGATTGTACGATTGGAAGACGAACCCCGTTCGCATCGCCCGGTAGTTGCTTTTCTTCCCGTCGGACATCCGGTGGATGTCGACCCCTTCGAGGGTCACGACCCCCTTGGTGATGTCGTCGAGCCCGGAGAAGCAGTTCAGGAGGGTCGTCTTTCCGCATCCGGAGGGACCCATGATGGCGACCATCTCACCGCGCCGGATGTCGACACTGATCCCTTTCAGGGCGGCCACCTGGGCCTCCCCGCTGCCGTAGACCTTCCAGACGTCCTGGGCGTGGACGACGACCTCGTCGGCCATGATTTCGGCCCGTGCGAGCCGGGCACCGAATATACCGCTAGCGGAAGTGCCCGACCTTCCGCCCGGTTTCGGGCCCCGGGGCGTACTCCGGGCGGACCACAGCGCCGTCCCGGCGGCCCACGAACTCCCCGTCGTGGACGAGCGGCTGGCCGTCGCGCAAGTGCTTCTGCGGGAAGATCGCCTCCCAGCCCTCGAAGGCGCTCCAGTGGCACGGGGCGTGGAGCCGCTCCGCGGAGAGCCGATGGCGCGCCCGGAAGTCGATCACCAGCAGGTTCGCGCGGTGGCCGGGAGCGATCCGCCCCACGGGAAGCCCGAGCCAGCGGGCCGGACGGTCGCAGGCGGCGGCGACGAGGACTGGGAGCGGGATCTCCCCCGAGCGCGCGCGGGCGAGAAGGAGGGGGAGCATCGTCTCGACGCCGGGCATGCCGCTCGGGGCCATCGGGAACGGTTTCTCCTTCGCCCCGAGCGAATGGGGAGCGTGGTCGCTGGCCAGGCAGGGAATCCTTCCGTCGGCGAACTGCTTCCAGAGGGCGACGCGTTCGGCCTCGTTCCGAAGGGGGGGGTTGACCTTCCCGAACGCACCGGTCGTCTTCCTCGTCGACAGCAGCAGGTGATGGGGCGTGGCCTCGAACGAGTGTCCCTCGAGCCTCAGCCGATCCGCCAATGCGCCGTGGGTCACGTGGGCGATGTGGAGTCGGAGCGACGGAGGGGCCGGGAGCAACGCCGCCACCCCCGCGAGCTCCGCGGCCACGGGGCGGTGACCATCCCAGTGGGCGGTATCGGCGATGATCGGCAAGGAGCGGAACTCCCGTGGATCCTCGGCGTGGACGGTCAGGGGGAGCCCGGTCCCGGCGACGGCCTCGAGGGCGGCCCGGATTTCCGGAGCCGCCATCGGGAGATCCACCCCTGTCGTCGGGGCGAGGTAGAGTTTGAACGCTCCGGCGACCCGCGACAGCGGTTCGGCCGAGGCCGCGTCGCGCAGGCTGGCGTAGACCACCAGGTCAACGGCGATCCTCCGATGCGCCCGACGGACCTTCTCCTCGACGCCTTCGACCGAGTCGACGGGAGGTTCGTTGTTCGGCATGTCCCCCACGGTTCCGACGCCCCCGAACGCCGCCTGGAGCGTCCCCGTCGCCAGATCCTCGGAGGAATCCGGGCCGCCGGGCTCCCGAAAGTGCACGTGGAGGTCGGTGGCCGCCGGGAGGATGACTCGGTCCCCGAAATCGGCCCGTCGATCCCCGACGAGCGACTTGGCGACGCGGACGATCCGACCATCCTCGTCGACGCCGATCTCGGCCGGTTCGAGCTCGCCACGTCGGAGGATCCTCCCGGCGATCACCAGGGAGATCGAGCCACCGGCCCCCGGATTCCCTCGGTCCGCGGCGTCCCCCGCGGGGCGGGCCGGCATCCGGGCCGCGACGGCTCGTCCGCATAAGAGCGGGACTCCCGGGAAGCCGGTAGCTCGCGTCTCCCGCAGTGTTTTTCTGTCCCCGCGACACGGTGCTACCGTGGGGGGCGACGGGCGGAATCCGCGCTGGAGCTACGCGCGGGCCGGCGTCGACCGCGCCAAGGTCTCCGAGGGTCTGAAGGCCCTCCTCCGGGAGGTCCGATACCGGCCGCCGCCGGCCAGCGGCCGGCCGATCGATGCTCCCGGGCACTACGCCGGGATGGTCCGCATCGGCCGGGAGACGATCGCGATGACCACGGATACCGTCGGGACGAAGGTCCTCCTCGCCGCCGAGCTCCACCGTTGGGAGGGGGTCGGCGAGGACGCGGTCCAGGTCAACGTCAACGATCTCGCCGCCGTCGGGGCCCGCCCAGCCGCGTTCGTCGACACGATCCTCTGCTCCCGCCCCGACCCCGAGGTGTTCCGGTCGATCGGCCGGGGGATCGAGCGAGGTCTGCGAGCGTCCCGATGCGCCCTCATCGGAGGGGAGACGGCCGTCGTACCCGACATCGTGAACGAGACGGACCTCGGAGGGACCGCCATCGGCTTCTTCCCGCCCAAGCGGGCGCCGGTGACCGGCGAGCGCATCCGGTGGGGCGACGTGGTGATCGGGATCCCCTCGACCGGGTTCCACGCCAACGGCTACACCCTCATCCGGCGGATCCTGGAGGAGAACCGTGTCGACCTCAGTCGGCCCCGCGAGGGCGCGACGGTCTCCCTAGGAGAGGAGCTGCTCCGACCTGGGCGCATCTACGTCCCGATCTCCGAGGCGGTGGCCGGCCTGCCCGAGGTCCACGGGTTCGCCCACATCACCGGGGGCGGCGTGCGCAACCTCTCCAGGCTCAACCCGCGAGCGCGCTTCGTGCTCGATGGTTGGCCCTCCCCCGACGGCCTGTTCCAGTGGATCCAGGAGCTCGGCGGGCTTCGGGCCGAGGAACTGTTCGAGACGTTCAACACCGGCATCGGGTTCGCGGTGATCGCCCGACCCGTGCGGCTGTCGGCGCTCCTGCGCCGCCTGGCCCGGGCCGGTGCGGCGGACGCCCGGGTCGTCGGGCACGTCGAGCGGGGCGGGGGCGTCGAGCTGCCCAATCTCGGAGTCCGATACGAAGGATACTCGTAGTGGGCCACCCCGCGGGTCCACCGCAGCGAATCGTTAAACCGCGAATCGAGGTCGGCGGCCGATGAACCGGCGGCCGACCGCTCCGCAGATCGCCGCGGTCCTGGCCGTCGTCGCCGCCTTCCTTTGGGCCACCTACTACTTCTTCGTCCTCGGCGTGACCCCCGCCGTCGCCCCGGACGCGCTCGTATTCTACCCGTTCCTGGTGGGCGGGCTGGCGTACCTCGGTCTCGCCGTTTCCCAGGGCCATACCCGAGATTTCGCCCGCCTGTTCGTCCAGCCGCTCGCGTACTTGCGGATCGCCCTGATGACGTCGATGCAGCTGCTCGTGCTCGCGGCGACGTACCTGCTGGGCGCGGTCGACACCTCGTTGCTGGCGCTGCTGGGGGACGTCGTGCTCACCCCGATCCTCCTCATGGGGCTCCTGGCGGAGGGTCGGGAGCGGGCCCGGTCGGTCGCGTTCCTCCTCGGTCTTATCCTCAGCACCGCTGGCGCGTCGCTGACGATCGCCGGAGGGGGCGGTGCCCAGCCGGTCCGGGGGCTCGGATGGGCGGTCGCGATCCTGGTGCCGGTCGTGGTCGCGGCGTACTTCATCGCCGCCGCCCGGGAGAGCCGACGCACCCCGACGGCCGCGGTGGTGGCCCACTCGATCCTCGGGGCGGCGGTCGCCACCCTCGTGCTCTCGCCGCTCACTCCCGGAGGGATTCCGGGGCTCGGGGTCTCGAGCCTGTTCGACATCGGGGTCGTGGTGGCGCTCGGCCTCACCAGCTTCTTCCTAGCGCCGTGGTTGTACTTCCGGGCGATCCAGACCGCCGGTATGCTGCTGCCGGCCGTCCTGATGGCGACCATCCCGGTCTTCACCCTGCTGCTGTCGGCGTTGGTGTTCTCGAGCGTCCCCGCGGCCCTCGGGATCGTGGGGATCCCGATCGCGGTGGTCGGGGCCGTCCTCGCGCTCCGGGGAGAGCACGCGCCGTACATAGCGTCCTACGGGTCTCAGCCCGCCGCCGGGCGCTGAGCCGCCGGTTCAGTCGAACTCCGTCAGCGATCGAGTCGTCCGCCGACGCTTCGCAGGGGTCCCGAGGGAGGTCACCGGCGTGTCGAGCGTGGCGGCCGGCGCCCCGCGCCCTGCCCCGGGGCCGGCATCCTCCGCGCCGGCGAGCCGCTGCTGGTGGCTCCCGCGCAACAGCGCGGCGGCGTCCCAATCGAACACCTCCGTGACCCGGGCGAGCGTCTGGGCGACCCGATCGGCGTAGTAGACGTAGTCCGGGGTCCGCGTGAACGGTCGTCCCTCGATCCACGGCTCGACCTCCTGGGGGGTCTTCTTCGCGTCGGTGACGATCCAGGCGACCTTCATTCCCGGGATCACGTCGTACCCCTCCTCCTTGAGCTGCCGGAACACCCGGAGGAACGGGAGAGCGTCGCGCGTCGCCTCGTTGTACTCTTCCTCGGCCCGAACCGACCGGGCGATCACGAGCTTCTCGGGGGGCACCTGCCCCGAGCGGCATTGCTGGACGAGCTCGCGTGATCGGCTCACGGCCTGGTCGGTATCGCCCTTGAGGACCAGGTCGAACACCTCCAGGAGCGCCTCCGACTGGTAGTCGAAGGCGTCGGTCCGACGGGTCTCGTAGCCTCGGATGACGAGCTCCTCCTTCGGCCAGACGGTGCGGCCGACGTAGCGCTTCTTCGCGCCGTGGGAGAACAGCGAGGCGTAGACCGACTGGAACTCGAAGGTGACGCCGGCGGCGGTGAAGCGGCGCGAGACCTCCTCGCCGAACTCTCGGGCTCCCTCCAGCGTCTCGACCGGCGAGCGGACGAACACACTGTCAGTGTCGGAATAGACCACCTCGAACCCGTCGGTCTCGAGGGTGCGGATGATCGACGTGATCGAATCCCGCGCGAAGGAGGTGATCGCCGATCCGATCTCCTTGTCCGTGAACCGGTAGAAGCTCGAGGCGAGCACGCCGTAGAACGAGTTCATCAGGATCTTCACCGCGTTCTGAAGCCCGTCGTAGTACTGCGCCCGCTCCGGCGTCTCGGCCGAGCGGCCGAGGGCGCGGAACCGGTCCCGGTCGGCGAGCAGCTCCCGGAGGATCTGGGGGATGATCCCCGGACGGACCTCGGGAGCGAGGAAGCGGGCGCCCGACGGGCTCACCGTCGTACCCTCGGGGGAAAGGGTGGTGAAGCAGATGTTCTTCGAGATGATGATGTTCGGGTACATCGATTTGAAATCGAGCACCGCGACCCAGCGGTAGATCCCGGCCTTGATCGTGTGGACGTAGCCGCCTTCGATCGGGTTCTCCCGGGAGGTCCGGTGGCTCGGGGGGACGCCGATCCCCTGCCGGTCGGCGCGGGGGATCAGCATCGCGTCGATGAAGAGCGAGGTCCGCCCGTTGAGACCCTCTTCCAGGGGAAGGTGCGCCACCGTCGCCAGGTCGGCGGCCTTGTCGATCGTCCTCAGCCGCTGCAGGATCCGAAGGGCGAGATCGGCGTCGTGCTCGCAGTATTCCATCACGCGGACCCGGTCCTTCGCCCACTCCGCGGCGATGTTGCGCCGGTCCACGTCGAGCTTCTTGTCGCCGAGCAGGGTCCGGGCGACGAACTGCAACGACTCCTGCTTCGGGCGCAGCTCCTTGCGCACCGACCACCAGGCGTCCGCCACGACCCGGCCGCTGATCCTCCAGAGCCGTTCGCCCGCGTCCCGGGGGGCGCTCCGGTCCCGCCCGTACTTCTGATCGCCGAGCCCGAGCGCGGAGGTCCGCTCGAGGAGGAGCGGAATGTCGTACCCGCCGATGTTGTATCCGGTGATGATGTCCGGGTCGGTCCGCTCGATGATCTTCGCGAACTCGGTGAGGATCTCCCGCTCCTCGGGCTGTCCGAGGCGGAACGTCTCGATGACCGTTCCACCGCGCTCGACCACGCCACAGATCGTGAAGATCGTCCGCTCGCGGATCGCGTTCTCGATGTCGAACGCCAACGTGGTCAGCTGGGGTCGGAACGGGTCCGTGGGCCGGATATCATGACCCTCCGAGGTGACGATCCTCACGACGTGGGAGACCGTGTAGAGCTGGGCGACCTCCGCCGGTTCCGGCTCGGTCTCGAACTGGACGGTCAGGCCCAGCCCCTTGTCGTACAGGAACCGGTGGATGAACGGGATGTCGCAGGCGAGCACCGAGGGTATCCCATCCGGCTTCCGGTACTTCTCACGGAACTCGGGGACCTTCCAGGGGGAGTGGATCGTGACCCGAACCGCGGCGCGTTCGGAGCCCGCGACCCAGACCTTGGTCGGGCGAACGTCCGTGACCTCGGGCTCGGAACGGAGCCGGTCGAGCGTCTCCGGCGTCGGTTCGGTGAGCATGAAGTAGGGCCGGAACCCGTAGTACCGCGCGACCATCGGGTCCCCCGCGCGGGTCCGGCCGAACAGCTCGACGACGACGTCCTCGCCGACCGTCCGGTAGTTCCCCCCTAGGACGAAGAGGTCGACGGTCTCCATGGGACGGCGAGCAGCACCCTCGATTAAGGGTTGGCCCGGCCCGACCCTCGACTCCCGAGCCGCCCCGGCGGCCTCCCTCCGGCGGGGCCCGCCGTGGGAGGCGGTCCCCGTTGACCATGCGTTCAAGCCGCGAGTCTCGCACATCCAGAGGGCTGGGAGCTGCGCGCACCGCGTACGCGAATAGGTTTGGGATTCCGCCATGGGCGGCAGGCGGTCGGCCGCTCAGCGAAACCCGCTGAAGGAATCCTCTGTCTCGCTCGGGGACCCAGCCCCGGGGCGTTGTCTTCTGCGGCGCTCCCATCCCATTCGCTCCCCGCTAGACCCCCGTTCGCGAGACCATCGGTTCGTCGCGAACGGGGGCCGGGTGTATCGGTTCCTAGAACGGAGGTGCGGGACCCTTGGAACCCCCGGGCACCGCGACGGGATCGGCGGAGCCGAGTTCCACTCCGTGAAACTTCGAGCTTCGGCCCGAGGCTAGACAATCCGGAGATAGTTCAACTTCCAGCCGTTCCCGCCGGTGGCCATGTTGACATCGCAGATGGCCGTTCCGGCAAGGTACCCGTTCTCGCCCACGTAGGACTGGGCGTAGACGTCCACGATGACCACGTAACGGTGACTCGCGTTCAACGACTGGTACCCCGAGGCGTTGAGTAGCCACCCGAAACTCGTGTTCCCGTGGAATGGTCCCCCGGTGTACGTCCGGCCGTAGGTGAACGAGTAACTGCAGGCCCCGGAGTAGCAGTTGATCGAGCTCTGGTTGTTCGAGTCGTTGTAGAGCCCGCTCCAGTAATTCTGCGAACCGACGCTGCTACCGTTGGTGAGGTCGCGGAGGTAGCCATAGGCGTAGAGGAAGAGGTACGTGCTCGAACTGCAGTAGGAATTGGTCGATGGGGGGACCGGCGTCGGACATTTCGAGGAGGAGAGGCTCTGGCTCGTCGAGATCGTAATCGTCCAATTGAGCGTGATCCGGTGGGCGCCGTTCTTCGCCACGTGGATGGGGATCGACGCGACGAACTGTTCGTTCGCGTTCGCGTAACTGACGGTACCGCCGCTGGCGACCGGATGGGTGCAAGCGGTCGCTTTAGTGGCATACGCGAATCCGCCGATCCCGGTGGCGTTGGACCAGAACGGTTTCTTCACGAGCTTCGCGGTGCCTGAGCACCCCCCCCAGCTGTCGGAATAGTAGCCGAACCAGGTCGAGCCCCGATACGGGGCGGCGTGGATCGACCCTGCGGGAGAGGGTAGGCCAACCGCTCCGGGGAGAAGCACCAACGACGCGGCAGACGTCACGGCCAGCAGGAGGGTGGGCCAGGCCGCGATCGCCCGACGCCCCAAGCCTCCTCGGGATAATCCAGTTCGAAAGTTCCCCTGTTCTCGCATCAGCGCACCACCCCTCTCAACTGATCTGGACAAAGTTCAGTTGCCACGAGTTCGAGAGCGTCCCGAAGTTTACCAAGGCCGTCGCGTGAGCCGACGGGTATCCTGTGGGATTCCCGGAGACGTCGGCGGAGCAGTCACCGTAGAAGCTGAGGGCGATGATGTAACGGTGATGGGAGTTCAACGACTGCCGACCGACAGCGGGGAATAGCCACTGGAAGTTGATGGTGGAGGTGAATACGGCGGGGGACCCGCTCGTCGAGTTGGAGTAGTAGCAGGTCGAATAGCAGCTGGTGGAGTTAGTCTCGCTGCTCAGGTTGTAAAATCCGCTCCAGTAGTTGGATGGGTACACCGCGCTCCCATTGGTCAGATCCTGGAGGTAGGCGTACCCGTTGACGCTGAAGAAGGCGGAGGCCGAACAGTACGACGCACTGTAGGAGCCGGTGATCGGGGGGAGCGGGCATGTGCCGCTGACGGCCAGTGCTTCGGCAGCGGCGATGCGAAGAGTCCAGTTGACCGTCACGTTGTGCGGCCCGGTCGTTACCCCGCGCAGAGGTACATTCAGGCCGAATTGTGCCTGAGAATACTCGTTGCTGTACTGGCCAAGCGGGGGGACCTTCGAGCAGCTCCACGCCTTGGTCGAAACCGCCAAAGAGACCACGCCTGACCCGGAGTTCCAGACCGGTGCGCGCAGCGTCTTGGCAAACCCGCATGTGGCTCCGGCGAGGTACACCGAGGGGGTGAACTGGGTGTGACCATACGGGGCGACCATCGTCACGGAGGGGACGACTCCGGCCCCACCCGGGGAGGCGACGAGGAGCGCGGCCAGCGCCATTGCGGCGAACGAGTTCGCGATCAGCGTCCGGACTCGCCTCGGTCGACGACCGCACCAACCGAAAGCTCCCAAGGTCCCCCGTCGAGCCCTATGCCGGCCGTGAGGCGCCGACGGCGCTTGGAATCGGTTTCCGCTATTTCAATCTCGTGCCGTCGGGGGTACTATCGTACCTACGGAGAGATTGCCGAACGTCGTGTCGGCCCGGGCGCTCCGCTGGGCTCGGCCTCGACCGGAGGCCGCCCACCGATTCCGCGGGGGGGACCGCGGGAGACTCGCGACCGTCGGTCCACGACGCCTGATCCGCTCTTCGCGGTCACTTCATGCCCGGGAGGGTCGGGGTTGAGGCGAGGACAGAACCCGATCCCCCGTGGCAGTCCCTGGAGGCCGCCGTCGCGGCTGAGAATCCTTCCGAATCTGTGGCTCATCGCGAAGAGACGGTGGCTGAGGGGAGGCCATAGGTCCCGGGCCAGCCGGGGACTTGGATGGTCAGAACGAGGGTCAGGTTCGACTCGGGCGGGATGAGCGCGGGGCACGGTGGGGAACTGCGTTCTAGACCGTATGGCGCGTCAATCGTGACGGATTGGATCGTGTGAGCGCTCCGGGTGTCGGCGTTATGGAGCTCAACGCTCGTGTCGTAGCTCGAACGCAACGGAACCTGAACGCTGGTACAGTACTGGGGGGTGATGTTGTTCGCCAGAAACAGATAGCCCTGGATGGTCCCGGTGTAGACGAACCTCAGAACGTTCAGATTCCCGCCGCAGAACTCCGTGACCTGAGCCACGGGGGGACCGCTGGCGAACGGAAGAAGGCCGAAGTACCAGGGTGGGACCAGCAAGATGACCACCACCGCCGCCAACGTCGCGACCCACAGCGCCCGACGGCGTCGTCGGCCCGAAACGGGGCGCAACGGGGTAAGCCCTGGGATCTGGGGCTCGCGTGGATCGACCATGGTGACTCTCGGCCGTCGCCGATCCCCGCACGGCGCCAAGGAGGATGAATCCGCGCGCCCTCTCGCGGGTGCCGCGCCGCAGTCAATAGAACCCGGGGGAAGATACTATCGTGACGCCCGGGCTATCGGGGCCCGGATGGCGCGGGGCAGGGGCGATCCCGCGGTGGCTCCGCCCCACCGGCTGGCCGTTCTCCCGCTGGTGAATATCAGTGCGGGGTCTCGCGACGAGTACTTCGCGGACGGTCTCACGGAGGAGCTGATCTCCACGCTATCGCGGATCGCCGGCCTGAGCGTGATCGCCCGGACCTCCGCGATGCACTACAAGGGGACCGACAGGACGATCGCCCAGGTGGCGGCCGACCTCGGGGTCCGGACCGTGCTCGAGGGGAGCGTCCGGAAGTCGGGGCGAAAGTTGCGGATCTCGGTCCGAATGATCGACGCGGCGTCCGAGGACGAGCTGTGGTCCGAGGTGTTCGACCGCGACCTCGACGATGTGTTCGCCCTCCAGCGGGAGATCGCGCAGCGGGTCGGCCGGGCGCTGAAGCTCCGTCTCGCTCGTCGGAGGGTTCCCGTCCTCCGGGAGAGTCGGACTCCGGGGGGAACGCGCACGATCTCTACCTTCAGGGAAGGTACCAGTGGAACCTGCGCACGGAACCGGGCTTGCGGCGGTCGATCGAGCTGTTCGGACAGGCGATCGAGCAGGACCGGACCTTCGCTCTCGCGCATTGTGGTCTGGCGGATGCCTGGGCGCAGATCGGCTGGCTCGAGTTCTCCGCGCCCACGGAGGCGTTCCCCCAGGCCCGCGAGGCCGCGGAGAAGGCCCTGGCGCTCGACGACCATCTGGCAGAGGCCCACGCCTCCATCGGCTTCGTCGATTTCCTGTACGAACACAATTGGGAGCGCGCGGAAAAAGAGCTCCGTCGGGCCGTAGAGCTCAACCCCGGTTATCCGGTCGGTCACCAGTTCTACGCGGACTACCTGAAGGCGATGGGTCGCCTCGACGAGGCGATCGTCGAGATGCGGCTCGCCCTCAAGCTCGACCCGGTCTCGATGGCCGTGAACACCGGCCTGGGCCACGTGCTCTACCTCAGCCGCGACTACGATGCCGCGATCGAGCAGTACCGCAGAGCGCTCGAGATCGACCCCGGATTCGGCCCGGCTCACCTGTGGTTCGGCCGGCCGTACCTCCAGAAGCGGATGTACGCCGAAGCGATCGCGGAGATCCAGCTGGCGGTCGACGCCTCGGGAGGCAGCACGATCTCCCTCGCGGTCCTCGCCCACGCCTATGCGTCCGCCGGGAGGGGCGAGGAGGCCCGGAAGATCCTCGGCGAGCTGCTGGATCGTTCGCGGAGCCGGTACCTTCCGTCCTACTGGATCGCCCTCGTGTTCGCGGGGCTCGGAGACGCCGATCGAGCGGTGGAGTGGCTCGAGCGGGCGTACGAGGAACGCTCCGGATGGCTCGTGTGGATCAAGGTCGAGCCGCGCTTCGACGGATTACGGGCGGACCCGAGGTTCTCGTCCCTGCTCCGGCGGCTCCGGCTGGAGGCGGACCCGGCGACCCCGCCTCGCGACCTCGCCGCCCGTCGACTCGCGGCGATCATGTTCACGGACGTGGTCGGCTTCACGAAGCTCGCCCAGCGGGACGAGGCGGGAGCGCTCCGCCTCCTGGAGGAGCACCGGGCGCTCGTCCGACGGATTCTCGCCGCCCACGGGGGACGAGAGGTCAAGACGATGGGCGACGGATTCATGTTGGAATTCGCGAGTGCGCTCGAGTCGGTCCGCTGCGCCGTGGAGATCCAGCGAGCCACGGCGGATCAGAACTCCGGTCGCCCGGCCCGGGAGCGGATCCACCTGCGGGTCGGCATCCACGTGGGGGATGTGGTCCGGGAGGGGAACGACCTCGTCGGAGACGGGGTGAACGTCGCCTCGCGGATCGAGCCGCTCGCCTCGGGCGGCGGCATTTGCCTGACATCGACCGTCTGGGACCAGGTTCGCAACAAGGCCGATGTGAAGGTCGCGCGCCTCCGCTCGGTCTCGTTGAAGAACGTCTCCACCCCGGTCGAGGTGTATCGGGTGGTATGAGTCGGACCAGTCGGCGACCCGAACCCGCTCCGAATCGGAGGCGCGGATGAAGGCGACCGAAGGATTCGTTCCGGTGGACGGGCACCGCTTGTTCTTCCGGACGTTCGGCGCCGACTCCGACCCCACGATCGTCGGGCTCCACGGGGGACCGGGGGCGACCCACGACTATCTCCTCCCCCTCGCCGACCTGGCCGCCGACGGGTTCCGGGTCGTACTGTTCGACCAGTTGGGGTGCGGCCGGTCCGAGCTGCCCGACGACCTCTCCCTGCTCACGCTCGAGCACAACGTGCTCGAGGTGGAAGGGATCCGCACCGGCCTCGGTCTCGGACGCATCCACCTGATCGGCTCGAGCTACGGGGGGCTGCTCGCGATCGCCTACGCGTTGCGCTGGCCCGGACATCTACGCTCCCTAGTGACCGTCGGCGGGCTCGCGAGCGTCCCCCTGACCGCCCGGGAGATGGCCCGGCTGAAACTGACCCTTCCGGAGTCGACCCGGGCCGTGATGGAACGGCATGAGGCGGCGGGGTCGTTGACGGATCCCGCCTACCGCCAGGCGGTCGACGAGTTCTACCGGAACTTTCTCTGCCGGCTCCCCGTCTGGCCTCCGGAGCTGCTCCATAGCCTCGAGATGCTCGACCGACGGCCCGTCTACGCCCGGATGAACGGGCCCAATGAGTTCACGATCACGGGGACGATCCGGGACGTCGACCTCACATCCCGCCTCCCCGAGATCCATCTCCCGACGCTCGTCCTCGGAGGTCGATACGACGAGGTCACGCCTGAGGTCGCTCGGGCGATCGAGTCCGGGATCCCGGGGGCACGCCGCGTCGAGTTCGCGCACAGCTCCCATCTCCCGTTCTGGGAGGAGCGGGCGGAGTTCCACCGGATCGTCGCCGAGTTCCTCCGTTCGGTCGATGCGGCGGCCGTTCCATGAGTTCGGAACGGTCGGGACCGGCCGCGGTCCGATGGGCGATCTGTGGTCTCAGGATTCGAGCCGGGCCCGCAGTGCCTGGAGGTCGCCCTCCCACCGGGGTCGAAGGGTCGGGCGGTGGAGAACGGCTGCCGGGTGAAGGAGAGGGAAATAGTGTCGTCCGCCGACCACGAAAGCCGTCCCCGCGGCGTCGGTGATCCGGGCCGCCCCGGGGAGTAGGGCGGCCAGCGCATGCGCCCCGAGCGGAACGATCCAGGTCGGCCGGAGGAGTTCGAGCTGCCGGTCGAGGTACGGTCGGCACGTCCGCGCCGCCAACCGATCGAATCGATTCTGCGGCGGCCGACATTTGATGAGGTTGAGCACCCCAAAGTCGCTCGCCGTGAGACCGACCTCGGCAATCGCGCGGTCCAGACGTCGTCCCGCCCGGCCGACGAACGGGATACCCTCCCGATCCTCGTCGGCGCCCGGGGCTTCCCCCACGAACAGGACCCGGGGTCTTGGAACCCCCCGGTAGACGACGACCCGGGTCCGGGTCTCGTGGAGCGCGCACCGCGTGCACCGGCCGATCTCGTCGACCAGCGCGTCCCAGGCCGCGGGAAACGGGTCGAGGGGCCGGGCGGCCATCGTCCCGACCCCGAGTTCACCCGTCGTTCGGGGGGAGGTCATCTTCGCACCGTACCGCTGCGCCCAGTCCGTTTGGGGCCCGGGAGCGAGCGAATCCGGCCGCTCCCGGCCCTCGTCCTGACGTGCGACGCGTAACCTCGCGCGAGGGGTTAAATAGAGCGGCTCGGTGGCTCGAGACCCTCGAGAGGAATCGATGGCCCCGCCCTCTGGTCTCAATACGGCCGGCAAGCTGCAGGCGCTCCGCCAGCGGCGACGCTGGTCGGACCGGTACTACAAGCGGCGGACCCTCCACCTCAAGGAACGCTCCGACCCGCTCGAGGGGGCTCCCCAGGGTCGCGGCATCGTGATCGAGAAGGTCGGCGTCGAGGCGAAGCAACCGAACTCGGCGATCCGCAAGTGCATCAAGGTCCAGCTGATCAAGAACGGCCGCCAGATCACCGCCTTCGCCGTCGGGGACGGGGCGATCAACTTCATCGATGAGCACGACGAGGTCCTCGTCGAGGGGATCGGGGGCCGGATGGGGCGGTCCTACGGCGACATCCCCGGCGTGCGATACAAAGTGATCCAGGTCAACGGGACGTCGCTCGACGAGCTCGTCCGCGGACGCAAGGAGAAGCCCCAGCGATGAGCGGACCCCCGAACCCCCTGCGGCCACCGCCCGAGACGATCGACGAGGTCACGGGCCCGATCGTCCAGCGTCCGGCGCCGCCGCCGCCGCCTCCGTTCCCGCTCCCGCCCCTGTTCGGGAAGTACTCCTTCGAGGGGATCGAGGTCCACGACACGGGCCTCCAGCCGTACCTCTACCTGCACCCGATCTACGCGCCGCACTCCGAGGGGAAGCTCTCCGGGCGGCCGTTCATGAAGACCCATATGCACCTCGTCGAGCGGCTCGCCAACCACCTGATGAAGGGCGGAAAGTTCACGGGGAAAAAGTCGAAGGCGCTCGCGACGGTTCGCAAGGCGTTCGACGAGGTCCACAAGACCACGCAGAAGAACCCATTGCAGATGCTGGTGGACGCCGTCGAGAACGCGGCCCCGCGCGAGGAGGTCACCCGATTGCAGTTCGGCGGGATCTCCGTTCCCCGGGCTGTCGACGCGTCCCCCGCGCGCCGGGTCAGCGTGGCGATCCGCAATCTCGCCGACGGGGCGATCACGGCGTCCCGCAAGAACACCCGTCCGATCCACTCGTGCCTCGCCAACGAGATCGTCCTGGCCGCCAAGGGGGACCTCACGAGCTACGCCGTCGGCCGCAAGGAAGAGGTCGAGCGGGTCGCCCAGTCGGCGCGTTAGTCAGGGGAGTCGAGTCAGATGACGCACATTCGAGCCGAGCTGGCGAAAGCCATCCCGGACATGATGAAGAACCTCGACCGGATCCGGAACATCGGCATCGTCGCCCACATCCACCACGGGAAGACGACGCTCTCGGACAACCTGCTGGCGGCCGCGGGGATGATCTCCAACGAGCTCGCGGGCAAGCAGCTCTACCTCAACTTCGACGAACAGGAGCAGGCGCGGCTCCTGACGATCAACAACGCCGACGTGACGATCGTCCACGAGTACGAGGGCCAGCAGCACCTGATCAACCTCATCGACACTCCCGGCCACGTCGACTTCGGCGGGGACGTCACAAGGGCGATGCGGGCCGTCGACGGCGCCGTCGTCGTGGTCTGCGCTGTCGAGGGCGTCATGGCCCAGACCGAGACCGTCCTGCGCCAGGCGTTGCGCGAGAAGGTCCAGCCGGTCCTGTTCATCAACAAGGTCGACCGGGCGATCAAGGAGCTCCAGCTCACCCCCGAGTCGCTGCAGAAGCGGTTCACGACGATCATCGGCGAGGTCAACGAGCTCATCCGCCGCATGGCCCCGGAGGAGTTTGTCGACAAGTGGTCCGTCGATCCGCGCGACGGCTCCGTCGCCTTCGGTTCGGGTTACGAGAACTGGGCGATCAGCGTCCCGTACATGCTCAAGACCGGTGTGAAGTTCAAGGACATCATCGACTACGTCTCGACCGGCCGATCCCGGGAGATCGCCCTCAAGGCGCGCATCAACGACGTCGTCTTCGACATGGTCGTCAAGCATCTGCCTTCCCCGTCGGTGGCCCAGAAGTACCGCATCCCGAACATCTGGAAGGGCGACATCAACTCGTCCGTCGGCCAGGCGATGATGACGACCGATGCCGCGGGCCCGACCGCCTTCATGGTCACGGACATCACGATGGACCCGAACGCCGGGGAGATCGCCACCGGGCGCGTCTTCTCCGGCCGGCTCCAGAAGGGGATGGAGCTCTCCGTCGTCGGGACGAAGCTGAAGAACCGCGTCCAGCACGTCTCGCTGTTCATGGGACCCGAGCGGCTCATGGTCGAGGAGGTCACCGCCGGCAACATCGCCGCGATCATCGGGCTCAGCGACGCCTTCGCTGGCACCACGATGTCGAACGCTCCCGACATGGTCCCGTTCGAGGAGATCCGTCACGTCTCGGAGCCGGTCGTCACCGTCGCCATCGAGCCGAAGCACATGGGCGACCTGCCGAAGCTGATCGAGACGATGCGGAAGATCGGCAAGGAGGACGCCTCGCTCAAGGTCGAGATCAACCAGGAGACGGGCGAGCACCTGCTCTCGGGGATGGGCGAACTCCACCTGGAGATCACCCAGTACCGCATCGTCAACGACTACAAGGTCGAGATCTCGGCGAGCAAACCGATCGTCGTCTACCGCGAGACGGTGAGCGCCCCGGGCGGCCCGTTCGAGGGGAAGTCCCCGAACAAGCACAACAAGTTCTACTTCGAGGTGGAGACGCTCCCCGACGGGATCATCCAGGCGATCAAGGACGGCGAGATCCCGCAAGGGAAGTCGTTCAAAGACCTCAAGACGCTCGTCACGAAGATGGACGCGCTCGGCCTCTCGCGCGACGAGGGCCGGGGGCTCATCGCCGTCGAGGGGACGAACATGCTCGTCGACGTCACGAAGGGGATCCAGTACCTCAACGAGACGATGGACCTCATCGTCGACGCGTTCAAGGAGGCGATGAACCGGGGCCCGCTCGCCAACGAGAAGGTCCATGGGCTCAAGGCCCGCCTCGTCGACGCGAAGCTTCACGAGGACTCGATCCACCGCGGCCCCGCGCAGACGATCCCCGCCGCCCGTTCGGGCGTCTACGGAGCGATGTGTATGGCCGGCCGCGTGCTGCTCGAGCCGCTCCAGAAGGTCACGGTCAACGTGCCGCAGGAGATCCTCTCCTCGGCGACCCGGGAGCTTCAACGCCGGCGCGGGGAGATCCTCGACATGACGAGCGTCGGCGATCTGCAGACGATCGTCGCCAAGGTCCCCGTCGCCGAGATGTTCGGGTTCGC
>Ga0210384_10002790_pt1 | contig 20964 bp, 19 predicted proteins | sample IncBWH2MmetaG_FD_160574 | JGI IMG/M metagenome (GOLD analysis project Ga0210384, IMG submission 160574) | Forest soil microbial communities from Barre Woods Harvard Forest LTER site, Petersham, Massachusetts, United States - Inc-BW-H-2-M | ecosystem: Environmental > Terrestrial > Soil >...
TGAATAGGCCGTAGCTTGTGAAAGATACAAATCAAGTTCAGAAATTTTTACTCTCTCCTGACTCATAGGATCGCGCATCCTTATAGTGACAGTCTCATCTTGTAGAGTTTGATGATCTACCGTAACAGCAAACGGAGCTCCTACCTCGTCTAATCTTCGATACCTTCTGCCTATGGCACCAGAATGATCCAAGAAGGTGTCATACTTTGTTCTAAATCTCAAAAAAATCTCTTCAGCCTTTTCTGCAAGACCATCCTTTTTTACAAGGGAAAGTATCCCTACCTGAACTGGAGCAAGGTATGGTTTTAAGGACAAGACAATTCTCTCATTCTGCTTGTCATCACGAATACAATGTTCTAAAATGGTGTAAAGGCTCCGATCTATTCCCATCGAGAGCTCAAAAATATGTGGAAGTACCTTAACATCATCATCTAAGACCTCGAATTTTTCCTTACTAGTACTTGCATGGCTTTTCAAATCATAGTCTGACCTATAATTACATGCAACAAGTTCAAGCCATCCTGTTGTTGTCTCAACTTCAAAATCAAATGCGACAGAAGCATAAAACGCCTTTTCCTTGTCTCCTAGTTTTCTGAACCTGCTTTTTGTAACATCAATTCCAGTCTTTTGGTAAAACTCTACCAGTAAACCAAGATAATACGCAACAAGCTTGTTTGGCAAAGCTCCAGAATCTAAGGCCTGTCTGCAAGTCATGGTTTTGATATCATCACCAACCATGATCCTAAGTTCAGTATTTTCAACTTCAGCGAATTTCTCAAGATTATCTAGTTTGTTTGGATTACAAAAGACCTCAATTTCAGCCTGATAAAACTCTCTTAATCTTAAAAGACTCTGCCTTGGAGAGATCTCGTTTCTAAAGCTTTTGCCTATCTGGGCAATTCCTATAGGCAATTTTCCACGCATTGTTTTAAAGAGCCTTGGAAAATCAACAAAAATAGATTGACACGTTTCTGGTCTAAGATAGGCGGATTCTGATTCAGGACCTATGCCAACCTCGAACATCATATTGAACTTGTGCGCTGAATCAAATGGACCCTTACATCTAGGACAGACCAAGTTCTTCTCTGAAATTATTTTATCAAACTCAGAAAGTTCAGCACTTTCAGGCACCACAATTGAGGTGACCTCTGTAATTAATTTATCAGCCCTAAAGATAGATTTGCATTTCTGGCATGCAACAATAGGATCAGCAAAACTGGAGAGATGGCCCGATGCAACAAAAACAGATTTTGACATTATTTGAGAACCATCTATCTCCATCATCCTGTCTCTTCTGACAAACTCTCGCCTCCACAGTTCAACAAATTTATTTTTTAGACTAACTCCAGACGGACCATATTCCCAAAAACCAGCTTGTGCATCTGCATAAATTTCACAGCTTGGAAAATAAAATCCACGCTCTAGTGCAAGCTGCATTATCTGGTCATAATTCACAACAAGTACCTCTACTCAAATTCATCTCTATTTAGGCTAATTCCTTTACCTTTTTTATGTTTCCAAGACCATCACGTTTTTCATCTATCGGAGTCTCTAAGATAATTGGAATGTTTTTAGAATTGGCAAATTTTATTACATAAGCAAGACCAACATCACCAATTTGACCTAATCCAATGTGCTCATGTCTATCAGTGTTACAACCAATTTCACCTCTGGAGTCGTTTAAATGAATTATTTTGAGATGTTCAAAACCAATGGCTTTTTCAAATTTTTTTAGAGTTAGAGCAGCGGCTTTGTCTGTTCTCAAATCATATCCCGCTGCAAAGGCATGGCAGGTATCTAAACACACGCCAAACCTATTTGAAGGCTTGAGCTGAAACAGTATGGAAGCAAGCTGGTCAAAATCAGAACCAACACTATTTTTTTGTCCTGCTGTATTTTCAAGAAGTATGGTAACGCCATCTGGCGTTTCTTTAGCAGCCTTTGTAAATGCTTTAACTAGTTTTTCGATTCCTTTTTTATCGCCAGATCCTTTATGACTTCCAAGATGTGCTACAAGGTAAGGAATTCCCAATTTGTCGCATCTTTTTACCTCATTTATTAAAGAATTCAAAGATTTTGTAAAGAGATCATCTTCAGGAGAAGAAAGGTTTGGTAAATATGGCATATGAGCAACGGTTGCAAGCCTATCGATTTTACTTGCCGCAAGTTTTTCTTTAAAACTTGTAAAATCTTTACCAGAAAGTGGCTTTACAGCCCATCCTCTTGGATTTCCAGTAAAAATTTGAAACGCTGAACAACCCATTTCTACTGCATTATCAACTGACCTGTCAATGGAGCCAGATATGGAAACATGCAAGCCAACCTGCATGTGGGTAATTTAATTGAGGATAATTTAAACTCCTATGGCAGTTTTTGAGGTATATGTGGCCATCAACCTGCTAACTGCAAATTTTTTGATTTACTGACCTTCAAGTTCAAAACTATAACCAAATTTTTAAGGTAAAAAGGATCAAAGAAAATGTGTTACAATTAGGAATAAAGGAACTTGCAAAATATCCATTCCTTGCGGAAACTGGAGATTATCTTAGGGACAAAGGTTTCAATTTAGAACAGCTATCAGACCCAGACTGGAAACCAGTGGTTGAAAAGGCATATGGAAGGATTGTTGTTGCTACCACCGGACAAATTTATGGTGGAGATATAGAAAATCCTGATCTTGAGATTCTTTCTTTTGTGATTGCAATAATATTACTAAAATCAGCAGGGATTCCTACTTTGAACCGAAGATTTTCGCTTGCAGAAGCAAGAAGAGCAGAAAGATATCTTGAACAAGGCCTTAATGCCTTACAAAAAGATCGCTCCATATTAGAAAACCTAAAACTAAAGGAGGAATCAATTCAATCCTCCCTGAAAATAATTCAGGATCTATTTTCAATCCGAGTGGAAATGGAAGATGACAGATTAAAAATTCGTATTGCAGATTATCTTAGACGCGCGGCTCATTTTAATGAGCGAGAATGGAAGCTAGTAAATAGGCGAGTAGAAAATGGATTTGTGTACTTGTCTTCACATGAAATTGTCAGACTAGTGCGAAAGGAACTTGATGTCTATATCAATTCAAAGATACAATCAGTTAGCGTATCGTTTATCCCAGAAACATTTCGAGAGCGTCTAGGAGATTTGGTATTGCTTGCAAAGAAATTTTCTAATATTGTAATTGTTTCCGGTGATTATCCGCCATGTGTGAAGCATGCAATCGAAGTGCTTGATAGGGGAGAAAACTTACCACATTCTGGAAGGTTTATGCTCGCTACATATCTACTTGCAAAAGGACAAACTGTTGAACAAATTGCACCATTATTCAAAAATGCTCCAGATTACAATGAACGTATCACAAAATATCAACTCGAACATATTGCAGGTTCATCTGGCAAAGCCACAAAATATTCTTGTCCGTCTTGTGAAAAGCTAAAGAGTGAAAATCTTTGCTTTGCAATACCAGAATGTGACGGAATAATAAATCCAGTTCAGTTTGGAATTAGGAGGAGAACAAATGCTTGAAAAAAATGTAAACTTTGTTGAAGATAGTCTGAAAGAATACTACTTTAATAATTTTGATCTCATACATGTTCCTTCTAGAACTTCAGAACGAGAATTTGGCTATCAAAAATTTAACTCAGGTATGATTAGACACCTGACAATAAAAAATGACAAGGATTTACATTTATTACTTATGACGCAGGTGCCATCAGATGTTTATTGCTCAAACGCTTATTACTCATTTCCAAACCTGCCCATGTCAGAAAAGGATTGGAAAGAAGCAGACCTTATCTTTGATATAGATGCAAAGGACCTAAAACTTTCTTGTAGGAGGGACCATACCTGTTTCAAATGTAACTCGTGCCAGAACGTGAATGAGCAATACTCAAAATGTGTCAAATGCAATTCTGACAAATTTGATCTAATATCAGTTACTTGCCAGAATTGTATAACTGAAGCAAAGAAAGAGGTGAAAAAACTAATCCATATTTTAACAGAAGACCTAAATATCAATGAAGAAAAAATTCAAGTTTATTTTTCTGGAAATGAGGGATTTCATGTACATGTGGCAAATTCTGAATATCAAACTTTGGACTCTAGGGAAAGAGCAGACCTGGCAGATTACCTCATGTTCAATGGAGTAATGCCAGAAACTCTTGGAATTAATAAACAAACCAGTTCAAAGATATCGCTTCCAGATATTGGAGAGCGAGGTTGGCGCGGACGAGCTGCAAGAGAAATTTTTACTTCAAAGTCAAAGCGTCCAAAGATCATTCAAGAAATACTTTTAGGAGGATATTCTACTTTTCAGTCAAGAATTGAAGAGATGCGGCAGAAAATAGGTGTAAGAATAGACCCCAAGGTAACCATGGATGTTCACAGAATCTTCCGGTTAGGAGGATCTATTAACAGCAAGAGCGGTCTTTCAAAAATTCCATGTAAGAACTTGGAAAGTTTCAATCCGTTTTCTGATGCCTGCTTACTTGGTGATGAAAAAGTTGATGTCCTTGCAAACTACCCAATATCATTTAAACTTAAAAACAAGAAATATGGCCCATATGTGAACGAAACTATTTCTGTACCAAAACACGCTGCAGTATACATGATTTGCAAAGGACTAGCTGATGTTCCTCAAGAATAGCGAAAATTAGGCTAAATTTACACAAATTTATGCATTTTGAGAGTTTCTATATTGTCTATCTCTTCTAGGTAAGACATTAATTTGACACAAAGTAAGGAAGCGTGATTTTGTATAGCTCTTCTACTCAAGACAATCCACCTCCGCGTGATGCAGGAAGATACATCAGAATAGGAATTGCGGCACTAATAGGCATCATAATTTTTGTTATGGTAAGCAATCAAGCCGTAATTTTATTTATGAATGTAAAAGAATATGGCCATCTATTTACGAAACCGCTTTACTATTCCCTTATCTCAGCAGTAATACTTGCCTCTATAGCGCTGATAAGAGTAAATATAAAAAACCGTTCTTCTATTGCTTGGTATAGTGTTCATACCGTAATTAATTTTTTAAAAAAAGGAAATAACTATTCCGTAACTGAGAACATACCAAACTTTAAAGATCACAAACTTAGTGTTCCTAATTTTATAATTTGGCAAATAACCAAAGTCCTTCTTTTTGGCGCATTCTTTACAAACCTTGTGTTTGGTTTTGCAATTTCATACATGCTCCAAGGCCATGATCTTGGAATACAAAGCATATGGGGATTGTTTTCACTTCCATTTACAACCCCTCCAACAGATCCTTCTTATTCATTAGACAAAGTTGTTCCAATGATTCCAACGCTTACTGTTTTAGTTCCACCAATACTGGCTGCAATTGGTTTGCGCCTTGTACTTTACGTTGGATTACATAACATAGTTAGGGTAATCATAAGTTATGTCCAAGATGCATCAAAAGGCAAACCAAAATTCCTTGATTATATTTCTACGATAGAGGGTTTAATCGGCATCGGAATACTTTGGGCTGGCATAAACATGTTTTTCACGGATCAGATAGATTACAACACAAGATATGCAATAGGAGGTACTCTTGCCACAGGTCTGGCTCTAATCGCTTTCTATTTTATTGATAAATTCAAGTCCAAAGTGATCATATATCCTTCAAAACGAGATATCTATATCCGTATACTGACAATAATTACAATTGCAGTAATTACAGGCTCTATAATTGCTGTCAATAATAGTATTGCCGATGCAAAAAAGATAGAGTATCTTGGTCCATACAAAGCTCAACAGATAGGTGTCAACAGATATCTGGGCCAGCTTGATCAAATCCAGATTACATCTCATGAGGTAAAACAAAGTTCTTCCATTCAACCTGCGGATATTCCTGATTATGTAATTCAAAACAATGGTCTTCTAAGCAAGATAAGAGTTTGGGACTCGGATGCGGCTTTTGCAAAAATTAAACCTGAAATTGGACTCATACCTTATGTAGACTTTGAAAATAACGATATTTTGAGATTCAACGATACACTTTATTGGACAGCTTCGGTGAAACCAATTCTTCCAACTTCGGTAAGTCAAGAGAATACGTGGTATAACGAACATCTTGTTTATACTCACGTTGACAATGGATTTCTTACATTAGATGCAAGTAATGGCACAATAGTAGATAGTAATAATCTCTTCAAACAAAGAGTGATGTATTATGGAGAGGGAGGACTTTTTTCACAAACATGGGCTGCATATCCAGTTAATAGAGATGGAACCACTGCTGAACTAAATAATGCATCATATCATGGAAAAGGTGGCATCGATGTATATCCACCAATAAGCCAAATTTTTGAGCCAAACTTTTTCCTTTCTTATCCAACAGAACCAATCCATATCATTCGATATAGGGACATTCATGATAGAATGCAATTACTGTACCCATATTTCCAATACAGTCTATTTGGGAAGAGCGTAGACGTTCTACCAGTCACCGATGGTCAAAAGACCTACTGGCTTATACCGCTGATAGTAGGGTTTGACACAAGGAATGTCCCTTGGTCAGTAAGTAATCCATATCTTAGACTTGTTGGTTATGCCTTATTGGATACCTACAATGGCAATATTACTCTGATAAAAACTGGTGACGATTTCTTTACAAAAATGTTTGTCAGCGAATACGGAATTAATTTTATCGATACACCTTCGTGGCTTCAGAAACAGCTTAGATACCCAGAGGCGTTATACGATTGGAAAGTAGACATGTTTAACATATACCATGTTACTGACACTTCTACATTCATACAAGCAAATAATTTCTATGAAGTCCCAGATGGACTTGCAACCTATTATGTAGAGGCAAAGCCTCCAGGATTTGATAAAACGTCATTCATAGGACTGCTCTCACTTGAGTTACGAGGATCACAGGGAAGAAACCTTGCAGGTTTTATGACTGTTCAAAATGATCTTCCTGACTTGGGGAAGATGCAATTTTATCAAGTTCCATTAGATTCTAAAACAAAGCTTCTTGGCCCATCAGCAGTACGTGAAGCGCTATCTAGGGATCCTGATTTTGCCCAATTGCAAACATTGCTTCGAAATCCAAGAATTGGAGATAATATTCTTTACAGAATAGGTAATGATGACGTTTACTTTATTCCAGTGTATACTGCAGGCTCGGGTGGAGTTGTCACACAACTTGGAACAATTGCTGCTGTTGGTGCCGCATTTGATGGGGAATATCATGTTGGAATGGGAAGTACACCACAACAAGCCTTTGGAGCATATCTTGCTAAACTCAGCGGTGTTGCTCCCTCTAATGTTACAATTGCATTGCAACTCGATCAAGCAAGTAGGATTTCCACACTAAAATCCATATTAGAAGCAGATAACTTGAAGATCGTAAATCCAACATCTATACAATTACCGCTCACATTTGAAGAGGGCAAGACTTCCTTCTCACAGAAATCTGATCTGGATAATACAAAGACGTTGATCTCCACATTCTTGAAGAACTTTGTACAACCAAGAAGTGACAGAATAATTTTCTGGGAAGAAAATGGCACAGTAAAGTTAGGTACAATTGTTGTTGTAGATAATGTACCTGAATTACATTATATCTCAATTGGGGTAGGTTAGTTGCTTTTAGTGGTAGATAATGGCTCTGTCTACACTAAATCACTTTTGGATTTTTTATACAACAAAAAATTTGCCTTTAACACAATTCCTTTTGATAAAGTGATTTTTTCAGATCTTCACAAATATTCCTCGATAATTCTATCGGGAAGGACAACAAATATTGCTTTGATGAATGCTATTAACTCTAAAATAATAAAGCATGCTGTTGTGGAAAAAAAATCTCTTTTGGGAATTTGTTATGGCGCAGAAATCCTGGCACTTACACTTGGAGGAACAATTAAGAAAATGGACAATTTACACAATGGAATCCAAGAAATTGAAGTAATAAAACTAAATCCGATTTGTGGGGATAAAATTAGGGTTTTTGAGAGCCATTCTTACTTGGTTTCAAAACTTGACAGCTGTTTCAAGCAAATTGCAAAATCAGACTATTGTAAATTTGAAATATTTCAATATGGAGATCAGAAAATCTTCGGAACCCAATTTCATCCAGAGATGAGTGATGATGGAAAACTTCTCTTAGAAAAATTCATTTCTATTCAATAGTTTTAATATTGTAAATTCATAATGATCAGCAATGGAATCCAACCATATTCTTTCGTTACCCATTGTAAAAGATGAAAACATTTGCTTACCTCTTGTAATCACAGCAGTTTCCAAGTATTGGGGAATGGATCTTCCATATTCCGAAGCTAGGGATATTGCAAAAAAATACGCAAATGTCAAAGGGAGTATAATGATAGAGGGAATTGAACTTGCAGAACGACACGGACTTGGGTGTTTGATCATAAATTCTACCACTAAAGAACTAAAAAAATTAATTGATATGGGAATTCCACCAATAGTCATTCTTCCTGGAATACGAGATACTGTGCAGCATGCATCACTTATTTTAGGATATGATGATATTGAAAAAACAATCTTACATTACTTTCCAGAACCTGATAAGGTAGGTGCAATTCCAGAAAAAAAGTTTGATGAACAATGGTCAGAAGATGATAGACTATTGCTTATTATAGTTCCACCAGACATACTTTCTGAATTAAATTTAGAAAATAAAACAAAAGAAAAATCAAACAGACTATGTTTTAATGCTGAAAAATTACGCCTACAAGGAAAATTACCAGAAGCCACAACCATACTACAAAAAGCAATTGAAACAAACCAATCTAATTCTACTGCGCTTTGTTTGCTTGGAGGAATACTAAATGATCAAAATTCTCCTGAATCTATACAATATTATCAAAAAAGTATAAAGCTAAACCCAAGATGTTATCTTGCTTATAGAGGACTAGGAAATTTTTATTTAAAATCAAAAGATTATCTAAATGCAGAAAAGTACTATACAAAAGCAATTGAAATAAATCAAAATAGATTTGGTCCAATTTATAAAAATCGTGGCTTGACCAGACTAGAGCAGAACAACAAAAGTGAGGCCAAGAAGGATTTTGAAAAATACTTGGAACAGATGCCAAATGCCACAGATAGACCTAGCATTATTGAAGCTATGAAAGAACTATGACATTTTAGAAAGGTTTTACAATGCTTTAACAAATAAAATAACTACATGGACTGTATTTTCTGTAATATTGTGGACGGAAAGATCCCATCTAGAAAAATAACTGAGACAGATAAATCATTAGCATTTTTAGATGCATTTCCGTTAACAAAAGGACATACCCTAGTTATTCCAAAAAAACACTACGCCAAAATTCAAGAGTTGAATAAAGAGGAAAATGCAGATCTATTTGAAATTGTAAGGATTTTAACAAAAAAAATGGAGCGTCTGGCACCATCTTCACTTGTAGCTGTTCATAATGGTAAAGAAAGTGGGCAGGAGGTACCCCACGTTCATGTACATATTATTCCACGTAATATTGATGATTCTGTAGGACCAGTCCATAGCATGTTTAGTAGAAAACCAAATCTTACAAATGATGAATTCAACAACATAGCCGAAAAACTAAGAAAGTAAAAATCAAGTTTCTTAATTTGTAAATAGATATCGTAAATGTGTAATTTAAAACTTTAAATTTTACTTTAAACCACATAAATACATAGTATCCCTATCACAAAATAACATTGCTATTGCAACAATTCAGGGACGATCATATTTTAAATTTGTAAAAACCCTTCAATTTTTACGAATGAATTATGACTCTATATTACCCGATGAAATTGATAATACAGAAAAAAGACTCATTCTTACGACGTTACAAGAGGCATCTAAAATTGCTAGTAATTTTGTTCTATGTGAAGAAGAATTTGATGCAGATCCAACTGTAATTAAGGGACTAATAACACAAAAACTTGAATCTGGTTTACATGAAAGCACATTGGTTATAGGAATTGACCCAGGTAACAGAATTGGACTTTCAGTTTTTTACTATCAAAAAGAAATTGAGAGTTCAACTTACACATCACTTGACGAATTAATATCACATATAGTTAGAATCTTAGCAGGGTTAAAGGCAGACAGGAAGATAATCAAAATAGGAAATGGAAACATGAAAAGAGCTCGTCAGATAACCGACAGACTAAATCTTAGTTTTTGTTCACATTTTGAATTGGAGTTTGTAGACGAACGAAAGACTTCATTAAAAATAAAAAATCACAACAAAAGAGGAGAGCGCGATAAAATATCTGCAAGATATATTACACAAAGAGATGGATATAGACACTTAATTTTACCACTTTCGAGGACTGGATAATACTTTGCAAAAATTAGAAATTATATTAAAAATGTTTATATGATAGTTCTAAAAAAACAGACAAAAAATTAAAATTCTTACAATTTTAAAAAACATACATATTTATATCGGTTTTTTGGTTTTTTCGTGAAAACTCTAGAGTCGATCAAAGGATAACAATATAATTTTTATATGAATTTTAGTTTTTTTACATAGAAAATTCCGATCCATGCTTAAATACTTACTAATACTATAAGAAATCAAGGAATAGTGACTGAAGAAAATGACATGTAAAGGAATATGCACAAGATACAAAGCGCAAAAGCCAGTAGGTACGGGTCGTTATGCATCAGGACAGAAAAGATGCCAGATTTGTGAAATTTTCATAAAATGGGAAGGACTCTGGTGTCCATGCTGCGGATACAGACTGCGAACAAAACCACGAAACCTAAAATACAAGGCAAAATTGCGTGCTAGAGTCGAAGCTGATTCTCAGCTAGAAGCTGTTGCTGTTAAAGCCGCAGAAGTAGAGGAGATACAAGTAGAAGCAGTAGCAGCAAAAAAGGCTACAAAAAAGGCCAAGACGGCAAAGGCTACAAAGAAGGTAGCAATGACGCCGGTAGTAATAAAGGCTTAAGCTGACGTAGAATATTGATGTCCAAAGTCGGTTATAAGAAAAAAACCGTCAAAGTGGAAAATCGAGATTTCTTAGTTCAAGTAGTACCCTTTGATAATGGAAATTTTATTTCGATAACCGAAGGAATAGAAAAGATAGGTGCTATGATAGTGTCAATTGGTTCTGGAGTTCGTATCAGTTCAGCTACTGTGATCCCATCAAAATCCGATTCTTTTTTTTTAAAAATGGTTTCTGAGCGTGTAGCATCTACTACAAATGGAATTTGTGTTACATCACTAAACATACAAAAAGAACTTGAACTAGAAACAATGAAAGTAGTTATGAATGAAATAATGGAAATTGTAAGACAATGACTGACTTGCGCTCTTATCTTGTCCAGATAAAAAAATTGAATGAATTATCTGTTGTAAAAAAGAAAGTCTCCACAAAATATGAGATTGCCGCTGTTACTTCAAAAATAGATGGTGGTAATGCAATTTTATTTGAAAATATTAAGGAAAGTAAATTTCGATTGGTAACAAATCTTGTTGGTACTAGAGCAAGGTTTGCCAAAGCAGTAAACGCAAAAAAATCTGAAATTCATCAAAAAATAATATTTGCAATTGAAAAAGCAAAAAAACCAAAAACTGTCTCAAAGGCAAAATTTATGGAAAATAGATCGAAGGACCTATCCATCTTACCAATTGTAAGACATTTTGAAAAAGAACCGGGACCTTTTATTACCTCATCAATAATTTATACACGAAACCTCGAAGCAAAGACACAGAACTCATCATTTCATAGATTAATGCCACTTGACAGGACTCACTTTTCTGTGAGAATGGTAGAAGGCAGACACTTACACCGCACCTTTATGTGTGCCAAAGAACACGGTGAAGATCTCAAAGTGGCCATAACAGTAGGTGTACATCCTGCAATTTCAATAGCAGGTGCCTACCAAGCAGAGTGGGGAGAAGATGAACTAGAAATAGCAAATTCTATTTTGGGTAACAAGCTAACCCTAGCAAATATCCCATATTCTAATATCAAAGTACCATCTGGTACCGAAATCGTAATGGAAGGAAAAATTCTGCAAGATAAAACTCACAAGGAATGGATGGTTGAGATGCTCAGAACTTATGATTTCAAAAGGGAACAGCCAGTTTTTGAACTAGAAAATCTATACCATAGAAACAACCCAATTTTTCATGACATTCTTTCTGGGTATTCAGAACATAGATTATTAATGGGAATGCCAATTGAAGCCAAGCTAAACCGCGATGTTAAAAAATATTTTACCGGTACAAAAAAAGTTGTGATGAGTGATGGTGGTTGCAACTGGCTTCATGCAGTTGTACAGATTTCAAAAAAGAAAGATTCCGATGTAAAAAAATTGATTGAAAAAACTTTTGCTATACATAGATCCTTGAAAATGGTGACAGTAGTGGATGATGATATTGATCCAACTAATGCAGAAAGTGTGGAATATGCTATGGCAACTAGATTTCAGGCAGACAAAGACCTGACAGTTGTAGAAAAAGTACGGGGTTCTAGTCTAGACCCATCTAGTGATCAAAAAAATCTGCTTACTGCAAAACTTGGAATTGATGCAACAAAACCTCTCTCAAAAAGACCAGAAGGATTTGAAATTGCAAAAATTCCCGGAGAAGATAAAACCCACCTAAAAGACTATTTAAATTAGATAGATTTGAAACCTGCTGGTTATCTATATAATATTGAAACCAGAATGTACCTTGTAATCATACCGTTATTTACGATTATTGCACTAGGTGTTGCATTCTCTTTACATGCATTCGCTGAAAAAGAGGACGTTGGTATTCTAACTACAAAATTCGGAAACATAGTAATTTCATTCAGAAATGATGTTGCTCCAAAGACTGTAGCCAACTTTGAAAATCTAACAAAATCTGGGTTTTATGATGGAACAATTTTTTATAGAATAACACCAGGTTTTATCATTCAAGGAGGTGATCCTAATACCAAAAATGGTTCACGTAATACGTGGGGAAACGGCGACGCTGGATATACTATTCCGCCTGAGGTTAGCAACCTAAAACATACAAAATACATGGTATCTATGGCTCATCGGGCTGCTGATATTAATAGTGCAAGCTCTCAATTTTTCATAGTACTTGGCAATGCTCCATGGTTAGACGGTAAATATACAATATTTGGTGAAGTGATTTCCGGGCAAGATGTGGTTGATAAAATCGCATCAATTAAAACAGATCCAAAGACAAATCAGCCGCTAGATCCTGATGAAGCCCGTATAACAAAAGCGGCTATTAGTTCCCAAGAAAAAATTCAATCAATCCAATCAGGGCAACTGACAAATTCATCTGGTGGAGCTTTACAAGAACAAACTGGACAAGGGATAGTAGCTAAACAACCTTCACAGGACATGTTAGTAACATTTGGTTCTATTGCTGCAGTGATTATCGTTGCAACAATTGTTAGTATAATATCTATTAAGCTAAAAAATCGTTCAAAAAGAACTATCGATATGGAATCACGGCAAAAAGAGAAAATCGCTAATCAAATACAAATTGAATCTGCTAAAAAGGAACTTACTGACATGAATTCAAAGATGTATGATGCAAAATCAGAGCTTAGTTCTTTACAATCTCAAAATGAAACAAAGAAAAAAGAAATCATACTTGTAAAAAATGAGCTTGAAGCAGCTAAAATTGAAATTTTTGAATTAAACTCAGAGAATAAACATGTATTAACAGAAATCCAATTAGTTAAGGATAATCTCTATACAATAAAAACGCAATACGATCAAATAGAAGTTGAATTAATTAAAGAAAAAAATAAACCTGTGAAAAAGGAACTGACTGAAATAAATCCCGAAAAAAGTAAACTGGTAACTGAATGTGAAACTCTACAGAATCAAATTGAATATGCTAAAAAGGAATTTACTGACATGAATTCAAAGATGTATGATGCAAAATCAGAGCTTAGTTCTTTACAGTCCCAAAATGAATCAAAGAAAAAGGAAATCATACTTGTAAAAAATGAGCTTGTCTCCATAGAAAAAGAATTATTTTCGGTAGGAAAAAAAGATGATACCAAAAAAACAGTAGAAGCTGCAGGAGCCATCGCTGCTTCTATAAATTCAAAGTATGAAGCAACAAAAAAGGAGATTGAATTACTAAGAGCCACACACACAATACTAAAGATCGAATTCGAAAACCTGATAATCGAGCTAAACTCCCTTAAAATCAAAGACAAATATCTAAAATGAAACAAAAGACGTTTGTTGGTATATCATACAAAATACCAAATCTTAACCATTAAGGAAAAAAGTGTCTTCTCAAGTCTACAAAATAATCAATTTCTCTCATTAGATTATGTTGTCTAATGCAGAAAATTGCCTAGTTCTGACTAGTTAATGGATAGAACCTATCATTAATGCAATAAACAATATTGCAAGATATGGACTCGAAAATTTAAATAATGTCCATGATGTTTTTTCGGATGGTCTGGTTAAGACCCAAATACTAAGAGTTAACATTATTGCACCAGAAACTATTGCGGTATACAAATAAACATCATTTACTATCCTTTCTCCGTTATTTTCAAGAAAGAAGGGGATGATGCTAAATAGAACCATCATGAGTGTTGTTCCTGCTATTACTCTTACAGAGGTCTTTTCTGATTGTACTGCGGTAAGCATCGGTACATTTACTTTGTTGTAATCCTCTTTGAAATGTAATGTGAGTGCCCAGATGTGCATGGGGATCCAAACAAACACTAGTCCTGCCATTACCAATCCAAGATCCCACAAACCATGGGTAGTCACTGCTACGTATCCAATCATTGCAGGTGCACCTCCAGAAAACCCACCTAAAACTATGTTAGTTCTACTTTTTCGCTTTAGTAAGTAGCTATATACCAAAATATTATCTGCTAATCCAAATGCCATGAAAATTCCAGCCCATATACCATTCCAAAAAGAACTAGTAAAAGAAATTGAGAATGAGCAAACAAGTGAAATTGCTGCAAGAATTAAGCCAAAATTTCTTGCTTTTTCAGGAGGAAAAATTCTTCTACTTGGAATCGGTCTATTTTTTGTTCTTTCCATAATTGCATCAATATCTCTATCATGATAATTGGTCAACGTATTGGCTGCGGCTGATCCAGCAGCAACACCGCCTAACATCAAAGCCCACGTATCAAGAGAAATTTCAATATGGTAGATGTTTGAGGCAGTTACAGCTGCTCCAAAAGCAGTAAAAACTAAAAGATACCAAATTTTTGGTTTAGTTAATTCGTAATATACCTTAATTCTTGAGCTTGTCTTTGTTGTTAACACACTCTCTCCTCATTTTTGATCTTTTTTAGTTATTTATAGGTTGAATAGGCTCCTATTTCACAGGCTTGTACGGCATGGGTTTTGTTGTTCTTTTCATCTCAATAAAACTCTCAGAACGTTGCACTCCTTGAATTCGCCCTAATTTCTCTGAGATTAATCGATGCATCTCATCCAAATTTTTTGCGTACATTGTTACCAAAATATCAAACCTACCTGTAACCTCTGAAATCTCTCTTACTTCAGGGACTTTGAATAATTCCTCAATTACATGGTCACGAAGCTTAGAGTCCATGTTTATTCCAGTCAAAGCCTTTACCGTATATCCTAATTCTCTATCATTTACAACTATTGTAAATCGCTCGATGAGTTTTCTTTTGATTAGTCTCTTAATTCTACTGTATACAACCGATGAGTTGACGTTGATTTTTTTTGAAATACGTGGTACCGAAATATTTGCGTCAGCAGCAAGTTCAGATAGAATTGTCATATCTAAATCATCTACTTTTGCCATTTAAAATACCAATTATTCTGAATAAATGGAGCTTAATAAAGGTATTATTACAATTTTTCTAAAAATTTTTCATCATTTTATATGAGGCCCTTTTTGTAGAGCATCTCAGCTAAAAGCACTGCGCCTTTTGCAGAACCCATTTTTTCGTTATGAGAAAATAACACATACTTTATACCATTATCAAAAACTGTATCTTCGCGTAACCTTCCTACAACAGTAGCCATACCACCATCTACCTCTCTATCTAATCTTGGTTGAGGTCTAGTAGGATCATCATTAACTACAAGATAATTTTTTGGTGCAGATGGAAGACCAATTACACTAACTTTACTTGAAAACTCTTGCATGGCTTTTTTGACTGCATCAGGATCTGCGTGTTTTGAAGTTTCAACAAAGACTGTTTCAGTATGGCCATCTATTACAGGAACTCTAGTACAAGTACAGCTAACTTTAAAGTTTGCAGGATTTATTTTTCCATCTAATAATTTACCGAGAATTTTTCCTGTTTCTATTCTTACCTTGTCCTCTTCTTTTGGTATGTAAGGAATTATGTTATCTGTAATATCTAAGGCAGAAACACCAGGTGATCTACCTGCTCCTGACATTGATTGCATTGAAGTCACGATTATCTTTTGGGCACCAAAACTATCGAACAACGGTTTCATGGTTATTGCAAGTCCAGTGGTAGTGCAATTTGGAAGTGGTGCGATAAAACCCTTCCAACCACGATTCTTCTTTTGTACTTCCAACAATGCTATATGATCATCATTTATTCCAGGAATAAGAATAGGTACATCTGTCTCATATCTATAAGCGGCGGAAGTACTAATCACAGGAATGTCTTTTGCAAACCTACTTTCAATTTCACGTGCAGCTTCACTTTCTATAGAAGTAAATATTAGGTCTAAATTCTCCGGTTTGATGTCATCTACAGATTCAACTATCATGTTCTTGACATATTCGGGGATTTCTTCTTTTAGGTGCCACTTTAGGATGCCGCTATTTGTGTCTCTTATAGCATCTGTAAACTTTTTGTTCGCAGAGCGTTCAGAGGCGGCTATTTGTTTTACTTCAAACCAAGGATGTTTGTTTAATGCTATGACAAACTCTTGTCCTACTGCACCAGTAACGCCTATGATTGCTACACGTTTCATAGTAAATCTTCCTTCATACAATTAATATTCCTTTAGCAGTAAACCAAAACACACTAAATCCCTTTATGGTATTTCATGGTGTGAAATTTGCTCTAGAAAGAAATGTTTCTAACCATCATAAGATACAACATGGAGGATTTTATTCGAGCGGATTACAATATGATTCTAGATTTATAGATTTTAGTTCAAACGTAAACCCACTTGGTTTTCCATCATCAATTACAAAAATCATCAATAAAAATAGATCACTTCTTTCTGTTTATCCTGATCCTGATTCATTAAAGTTACGAGATGATCTACAAAAATATACAGGCGTTCAAAAAAACCAGATAGTCGTTGGAAATGGTGCGACTGAACTAATTTACAATTTTTGTAAAGTTTTTCTCCGTAAAGATAGTAATGTCTTAATATCCATACCAACGTTTGGTGAATACGAAGCAGCTTCTAGATTAAGTGGTGCTCAAATAACTTTTTTTAAAACAATGAATCTTAACAAAAATATTTCAGAATTACAAGATTTAGTAACAAAAACAAACTGCATCTTTGTATGTAATCCAAATAACCCCACCGGCATCTTATTATCTAAAAATAATCTCTTGAAAATTCTAGAGTCAGCCTACAACAAATCAGCGCTTATGTTTTTAGACGAATGTTTTATTGAACTTGTTCCAAATTCAAACGAATCGCTTGTGCGCTATCTGAAGGAATTCAATAATCTCTTCATTCTTAGATCATTGACCAAATCATTTGGACTTGCAGGATTAAGGATTGGTTATGGATTAGGAAACAAAAAGATTATCGATGTGCTTCAGAGAACAAAAATACCTTGGAATGTAAATGGACTTGCACAGATTGCTGCAAGCGAAGCACTATCAAATATATCTCATCTTAGAAAAACAAGGAAATTGATAAAAAAGGAACTCAAGTTTTTAAAAGATTATATTTCAAAAATCAACGGTTTTACTTGTTATGATTCATCAACCAATTTCATTCTAATCAAATCGGGAATGAATTCAAAGAAAATACAAGAAAAGCTGATAGAAAAAAAAATTCTGATTAGAGATTGCAGTAATTTTCGTGGTCTTAATAACAAATTCATACGAGTAGCTGTTCGTACTCATAAAGAAAATGTAAAGTTAGTCAGAGCTTTGGAAGAAATTTGAAATGACTAAAGCGTTAATGATACAGGGAACTTCATCTGGAGCTGGAAAAACTACATTGGTTACTGCTTTGTGCAGAATATTTTCAAATTCAGGGTACAAAGTGACACCCTTCAAATCACAAAATATGTCTTCTTATTCATACAAAGGAGATGAATTCGAAATTTCTAGGGCACAGGCAGTCCAAGCGATTGCAGCAAGAACAGAAATAAATCCAAACATGAATCCAATTCTTCTCAAGCCACTTGGAAATTACAATAGTGAAGTTCTTGTAAATGGTAAGTTTTACAAAAAAATGCATGCAAAGGAATATTACAAAAAATTCGCACTTCAAAAGGGATTAAAGACTGCTAAAGAATCACTTGATTGGTTACAAAAAAACCATGATCTAATAATAATTGAAGGAGCAGGTTCACCGGCAGAATTCAACTTGGTAAAATATGATATAGCAAATATGAAAATGGCTGAATATTCCAATGCTCCAGTAATTCTTGTCTCTGATATTGATAAAGGCGGTAGTTTTGCTAGCATTGTAGGCACACTAGAACTATTGGAAAAGCAATACCAAAAACTCATCAAAGGTTTTGTTATTAACAAATTTAGAGGTGATATAGACATACTTCGTCCTAGCTTCTATAAATTAAAACAAAGGACTGGCAAACCAATCCTGGGAACAATTCCTTTATTGAAATTTGATATTCCTGACGAAGATTCTCTTTCTGCAAATGCAAAACATATAATCTGGAACAAAAAATTTGTGCAATGTTTAGATAAAGAAATAGAGAATTTAAGTCGCGTTGTAAAATCTAGTTTGAACATGAAAGCAATAGGTGATTTGATTAAATGATCCTAATACCTGTTTTGGCTGTACTATTTGCAATTACAATAGACTTTGCATTTGGCGATCCAAAAAACAAATTTCATCCCACCGTTTGGATAGGAACATTGATCGGAAAACTTGTACCATTTCTTAAGAGTAATAATTCAACTACTGAGAAGATTGGCGGTTTAATTCTTACAATTTTAGTCACGACTCTAGTTGCATCAATACTTTATTTTCTAAACATTGCACTACATTATTTGAATCAATTTGATTTTAATTTCATGACTAGAGTTATTACTTTAATTTTTTCTATCATGATTACCGGTTATTTACTTAAAACTACAATTGCCGTTAAAGGAATGGAAAAACATGCGACATTAATTATGCAAGCACTTTCACAAACTAATCTGGATGATGCAAGAGCAAAACTTTCCATGATAGTGAAGCGAGATACAAAGAATCTAGATAGACAACACATTATTTCTGGAACTTTAGAAAGCATAAGTGAAAACATCGTAGATGGAATTATTGGGTCGCTTTTCTACTTTGCAATATTTGGATTGCCAGGCGCATTTATCTATAGGACCATAAATACTATTGATTCCATGATTGGATACAAAACTGATTTGTTTAGAAATCTAGGTTGGTTTGGTGCAAACTGTGATAAGATACTTAACTTCCTACCTTCCAGGATGACAAGTCTTGTAATGATATTTGCAGTTATGATTCTACGAAAAAACTGGAGACATTCTCTTGAAATTATGAGACGAGATAGTAAAAAAACTGAAAGCCCTAATGCAGGATATCCAATGGCAACTTTAGCAGGAGCCCTCTCAGCCAAGTTTGAAAAAATAGATCATTATGTCTTAGGAGATGGAAATTTGGAACTTACTGAGGACCATATAAAATCTGCAATATCTATTATGAAATTAACGACAATTCTCTTCTGTTTCATTTTTATAATGCCGATGATTGTGGTATTGTCTTATCTGGGATGGTGGATGTATGTTTAAGGAAATAAGTTCGGTCATTTCATTTTTGACAATCATTCCTTCTAAAAATATGGAACTTGAAGTTGTTGCAAAAAACATGTATCTTTTCCCAATTGCTGGCGCATTAATTGGATTAATCATTGGTGGAGCTGGTTATGGTCTATCTTTATTTTTGCAGCCCTTAATTGTAGGATTGTTACTCACAGCTTCAATAGTGATTATAACTGGAATACATCATACAGATGCACTTTGTGATTTTGCAGATGGAATGATGACAAAGGGAACAAAGGAAAAAAAACTAAAAGCTATGCGCGATCCCGCTGTTGGATCTGCTGGAGTAATAACAGTTGTTCTATATGCAGGAGGGATGATAATGGCTCTTTCTATGATGAAAGGATTTGCAATATTTCAGGCAATTTTGTTAAGTGAACTTCTTGCGAAATTTGTGATGGTATTACAAGCAAATAGAGGATCGTCAGCATGGCAAGGCCTAAGTTCACCATTTACACAATCCATGAAAGATAAAAAGAAGCTTGGTGTGGCTGCTGCATTAACAATCATACCTATTGTTCTAATCGGCGGAATGACTGGTGTGATTGTAATAATTACAGGCGTAGGATTTTCCTTTTTACTTCTTGTTGTTGCAAACCGTAGTTTTGGAGGTATTTCTGGTGATGTATTTGGTGCAACCAATGAACTTGTGAGACTTTCGTCACTTCTGATTTTTGCATCATTATGATAGGGCTAGTAATGTGCGGTGGTAAGGGTACGAGAATGAATTTACCACAAGAAAAACTTCTCCTAAAATACAAAAATCCAGTTATACAACATGTTATAACTGCGCTTCAAGAGTCTGGTTGTTTTTCAAAGATCTTTGGAGCTACAAGCTCAAACGCTCCAAAAACCAATGAATTTCTTAAAAGTCTAGAAATTTCTACCATTCAAACCAAAGGAAATGGATATGTTAATGATCTGAATCAGATTTTACAGAACTTTAACGAACATGTATTTGTAATTTCAGGTGATATGCCACTTTTAGATGCAAAAATAATTAAAAAAATTGTACAACTTGTACAACTTGTA
>Ga0210384_10002791_pt1 | contig 20957 bp, 13 predicted proteins | sample IncBWH2MmetaG_FD_160574 | JGI IMG/M metagenome (GOLD analysis project Ga0210384, IMG submission 160574) | Forest soil microbial communities from Barre Woods Harvard Forest LTER site, Petersham, Massachusetts, United States - Inc-BW-H-2-M | ecosystem: Environmental > Terrestrial > Soil >...
TAGCTTTCCAAATGCTTTCACGCCATGCCTCTTGGCCGATCCGAAATGGGCGGGTGGTAGTGGTGCCAACGCGAAGGACATATTCACCGGGCACCTGGACTTCGGAGAAATCCAGGACCGCGAAGTTCCCCAGGAGCGTTGACTCGTGTTGGACCGCCTTGGTTAGAACAGCCTTGCCGGTGCCTTGATCGATCACCGAAAACTCCTGGCCATCGAGGTTGCTGGCAATTGCCGTCTTCGTGGAGCCCGCGGTATATCCGGCGTGACTGAAGGCTATTTTCCCGAGTGCGACGTCCCAGCCCTCGACATGATCCGGCTCTACCGCCTGCAGTTCCAGTTGGTCGATATATAGAGTGGTCTGATCGCCCGGGTCCGGAAGCATTTTAGGAAGGCTGTAGGCAAAATCGAGTTGCGTGACCTTATCCCGGTCGAGAGGCGCAATTTCCCAGACCACGTGATTCCATTCGCGATTCTTCAGGATGATGGACTCGTGCCGCCCCTCGTTATAGCGATCCGGAAGGCGATGTGCACCCTCATTGTGCAGGATGAGAGAAGCAGAAATTGCCGGCGCACCGACAACATCGGGATAGACCCAGATGGAAATGCGATTGTAGCGGCTCCAATTCTCGGAGGGAAACTTGCGGGCAGCGACAAGATCCTCCCATTCGCCGGCGCCCCCGACCAGCCCCACGTTTTGTTTCGATCGAATTCGCAGGGAGTGCGCGCCGTCTTTCACCGGGGAATCCGTCAGGGTCATGTCTCCTTCGCCGCTGAACGACCAAGTCGACGCATCTTCCATGGAATCGAGCACGCGCGAGTCCAATACCTTTTTGTTCAACCAGCGAGCCTCCGATCCATCTTCATATATGGGCTCCATCGGCATCTTCGGAGCTTCCTGCTGGGCCGGAACATACGGATCACCGAGGCCACAGAGCATCGCCAATACAAAGCACCTGTATAGAATTCGACGCCACCTGCCCCTCGCCGCGCCATCTAAGTTAGACTTCATAAGACTCCCTTCTGAGTCTCAAAGTTCACTGTTGGAGGTCGGCCTACGTTATGAATCACTTGCGAGAATTATAGACCGACCGAACCTGCACTACCGGCAGCGCCTGGAGTCTTTCGACTTTTGATTGTAGTGAGCCTTCGAGACGGGTGTTGGGCTGGATCGTTTGCTCCAAGCGTTCCGGGAACGAACACTGGGACAGCGGCGAGATGGAATCCGCGAGGTGATAGGAGTTTCTGAATGGCCAGAACCGCGTCGTTTCTCGAGAGAGCAAATTGCGGTTGTGGAGACTCGCGCGATTCTATCGTCTGCCACTCTTTACCGGCTCCTTCTGGCTTGAACCTGCCTGCCAGTATTGGTTGAAGCCGATATAGTCCGAAGGAAGGTTCCGAAGAATCGTGCGCCTCAAATCAAGAATGTCCACGCTGCCCAGGCTTTTGTAGAGAACTTTGCCGTCCATATCGAGCAGAACAGTATAGGGAACGGCGGACCGCCACGCTGGATCAAACGCCGCTTGTAACGCTGCCGTATCGTTCGAGGCAAACAAAAGGTTCCTGCTGGTGGCGCGTTTCTTCTCGAGCATTTTCAGGACACCGGCCTTTTCATCGGGCATGTTAGCGGACACAGTGACCAAGTCCAGGTCGCGGACTCTGTACATCCGGTAGGTATCCTGGAGATCGGAGAACTCATCGATGCAGGAACCACACCAGGTCGCCCAGAAGCTTACCAGTAGCATGTGTTTCATGGGATTGGAGCGAAGGCTCGTCAGGTCCGACGCGGCGGCCATTTCCAGCTTTACAGGCTGCTCTTCGATCTTCCGGAGCAACTGGATGCGCGACGCTTCCTTTTCCTGCCACTTTGTCGAGCATCCGAAGACACCCGTTTTCTTTACCATCACTTCGCGGTTCGTCAGCAACGCGTCGATGGCATTCCGCGCGTCCTCGGAGTTCACCATTTCCTTGCGATAGCTATTGTCGATTCGTCCTTCGTACTGCAACTTTCGGCTCTTGTCGAAAATGAAGACGTGAGGCGTGGCTTGCGGCCCGTAAGCGCGGGCGACCGATTGCGTTTCGCCGTCGTAAAGATAGGGATAGTGCAGGTTTTTGTAGTCTACGCGAATTTTCATTTCGTCCAGACTGTCGCTGAGATCGGAAGAGTCCAGTTCGTCAATTCGAATGGCTTTCGGGTCGTTAGGTTGAATTGCCACAACAGCGACTCCTCGGTCCCGGTAATCCGCTTCGAGTTGCTGGATTCGCTGCTCGTACATTTGCGCGATAGGACAGTGATTGCAGGTGAATACGACGACCAGGATTGGACTGCTTGCGTAATCGGCAAGGCTGTGGACCCTTCCATCGACACCGGGCAAGGAGAAGTCCGGGGCAGATGACCCTAGCGGCAAAATCGGATGGGCATTCTGTCCCCAAGCCGAGAAAGTCAGCAGAAATAGACAAGTCAGTCGCCACATTTTCTTTCAACCTCTATTCATCGATTCGCGAAAAAGCAGCTCTTAACTGGGCGCCAGGACGAGTTTCTGTATGACATTCCCGGGCCCCGGATAACGCGCCGTTTCCTGGGCTGTCGCTGCGAGCATCGCCGGATGGGCCGCGAAGCGGACGCGGAGTCACATCCGCATCCACCAGGCCCATGGCCCATCGGATGGCTTCCACATACATTTTCTGCATCCTAGGATCGTCCCAGTTTTGTTCCATGTGGCCCAGCGTCGAGTAGAAGACGCGCCCTTTTCCATACAGCTTGGCCCAAGCCACGGCAAAATCAAGATCCTTACGGTGAACGCGCGGATTATTCAGGTCCAGCTTGCCCGCATCAAGTCGCATCAATACCCGCACTCTGTCTCGAGAAAAGTCTTTCACCTGGTAAATCTCGTCCTTCAGCACAAACGACTTCGGCCACTGCCGCATGCCCGGGAAGGCGGGATCCTCAACCAGAATAGGTGCATCAAACGTACCCCAGGGATGCTCGTCGAAGTATCCGCCGATCATTTCCCCATACTCCGGCCAGTCCGTGAAAGTGATCGTGGCGCTGTGCACGCCAATAAAGCCTTTTCCATCGTCGTGGACAAACGAAAGAAGAGCGGCTCTCTGCTCGTCGTTCATTTCCAGCTCGCCGCCAGTGTAGAAGAGCACCGCGTCAAAGTCGTTCAGATTCTTGGCGTTGAACTCGAGTTTCCTCTTCGTCAGCGCTTCGCTGTCCGTACGGATCGTCGTATTCCACAAGCCTGTTTCGCGTCCCAGGCGCTCAAGAGTGGCCATGGCGTGGGAAACAGCCTCGTGACGGTAGCCTTTTTCTTCCCCAATGATCAAAAGGTGCTTCCCTGCTCGGGCGCCGGTCTGCGGCGCCGAGCGACTGCTCCACACGACACATAGAATGAGCAGCAATATTCGAAGCATCTTCACTGGTGCTCCTCCGTCGTTTCCTGCCTGTGCGGTGTCTCGTTCTTGTCCTGTCCCGACTCCTACTCGAATGCCTCCTGCGGAGGCGTCCGAACCGGAAGGCAACGCGTCGAAAGAACTATTTCGCGTTTCCCAGCCAGAGCAACGCCTGACCGATCAGCAGGTTTTGCGTAGCATCGGAGAAAATTTTGTCTCCGTGGCCCATATTCACGTAGATCATCCTGTATCTCGTGTTCGTCCACACCACCGGGAGGTCACCTCCGGTAATGACGTCCTTGATGCCAATGGGATAGTTGGAGGGATCGAGCGTCACCAGGACGTGGACATTCTTGTTCAGGCGCGGGCTGGGCTTCCAGAGATACCATTCGTTGGCCGGCGCGGAAATCGTCGCGGGAAGTTGTCTGGTCACGGGATGTGCGCGGTCGTCCACAATCAATTTCGCGGGTAATGGCGGCCAGTTATTCGTGTAAAAAACCGCTCCACCCATGAAATCGACAAACCAGGGCCATTTTGTGGTTTTGTCGTTGTAGCCGGCAACGTGGAAACCCATCCAGCCGCCGCCGTGTTCCATGTACTTCTCAAACGCTGTCCTCTGAGCAGGCGTTTGCGGGAAATTGTTCAGCCACAGAATCAGCTGGTACTGGTCCAGCTCCATATCGTTGAGCTTTTTCCAGTCTGTTGTTTCGTCAAACGTAAAGTGGTCTTCTGCCGCCAATTCTCGAAAGAACACCAGAGCATCTTTCGCAGCACGGACATGATCGGGCTCAACATCGGTCGAGTAAAATGCCAACACTTTGAAAGCAGGCTCTTTTGCCCCGGCCTCTCCATTCCAAAAGAGCAGCAGAACGGCAGCCGCCGACAGCGCGCGAATTCCTGAGAACAAACAGATTCTCCGACGTTTTCTTGCCTGAGCATTGGATAGCGTCATTCTTCGTTGTTCTCCCATCCGCCCGCAGCCCAGGAAATTGCGTTCTCGAAGATTTTCGTAAACGTCGGATTGTCGAACAACTCTGGATGGTGTCCCATGAAGATATAGATGTTTCTGGCCTTGTAGCGTTGGTTTGTCCAGATCACCGGATGATCTCCCATCTTGATATCGGTGGAAGGGATGTAGGTGCTTTCATCCACGCTTGCCAGCACGTGGACGTTCGGGCGGGGGGAGACATCGTAGGTGTACCACTCTTCATTCTCGATCACAAAAGGCGACTGGACATTTTTCATCACCGGGTGACGTGTGTCCTCGACGGTGACCGTTCCGGTAACAAAGGTAGCGATGTAGTTCCGGAACCGAATTCCTCCCATGAACTGGCGGAACCAGGGCCAGATGTGGTACCCGTCGAATTCTCCCAACAAGGTGGCGTGGTGAAATCCGATCCAGCCTCCTTGGCCTTGTTCAATGTACTTGATGAACGCGGCTTTCGCCGCATCTGTCCACATATACGGTGGGTAATTCAACTGAATGAATAAATTGCAGTGTGCCAGAAATGCTTCGTCTATTTTTTCGGTCGTTTCGATGTACTCCACGGTGAAATTGTGTTCGCCAGCCAATTTCCCGAGCCAAACCTTGGCGGCGTCCACAAATGGCTTGTGAATGCCGCCGTGTTCGGCTAATGCAACCACGTGGAAGATGGGGACTTTGCCTTGCGCGGCAACAATGCCATCCAGCAACAACGTTAGAAACACGCACCGCAGCACAAGCATCAGGATGTTCCCAAGCGAGTTTCGCGCGAGTGCGGACATACCTAGTGAACGTGCACCGCGCCTTCCTGCAGGGACAACTCTTTCGCGGACATCGCCGCGTCAAACTTCAAGTTGAAGAACCCCACCATCATTTCATCCCAACTCTGCTGTCCCCATATCACGGATTTCGTCGGGTCTGGGTTTTCAGGATTGTTCGGCGAATTGTCGAAATGCGCCGTGCATTCGATCTTTGTGCCTTGGGGGAGGACCAGGGGTTCCGCGAGGTTGTACCACAGCTGCCAATGCCAGTTGAAAGCCGGCACACTCAGGATGGTCTCCTTCCTGCCGTCTGGGAATACCAATCTATATTCAAAAGACTTCCCGCGTGAGTGCATATGCGGATGCAGGGCCACCAGGGTTACGTCTCTGTGCACTTCAAAGGTAGCATCCACCCGGTAATCCGGATCGCCTGGAGGAATCTTGAAGGTTCCGTTCGAAGCCGAGAGCGTCAGCACACGCTCTTTCGGTGGCGTCTTGGAAAAAACCAGGCCGAGCTTGGTCTGGTCCGTCGTCGGCGTTCCGTTCGGCGTGTAATGAACTTCAAAAACAATGTCGGAACCGGCTTTGATCAGCTTGGCCTCGCCCTGACGGAGGATTTCGGCTGGCTGGCCGGGCGCATAGCCGACGAGAAAATCGCTGGGGAGCGCACTTGTGTCCGTCTTTTCGTCAACTTTTGGGGGCGGGGCCACAAAGAAGACTCCCTTCTTCTGGTCCTTGAAATAGTTGGATCCCGGCTCCCGGAGGTAAGCGATGATGTGGTGAACCACGGCCCGGTCGGTGGGCCGAACCTCGAGCATCTGCACCCATTTATCTTCCCGAAAATCGGTGGGCACGATTACATACTGATAGTCAATCACGCCCGCAGCAGGCACGGAGAAAGGCTTCGGCAGTTGGAATACCACATCTGGCAAAGGGATACCCCAACCTTCAACAAACTTTTCCACTGGTAAAGGCATGTCTTCCGCGGCCCCCTTCTGCGCGCCTGAATTCACCCACGTCACCAGCGTTCGGATTTCGTTCGCGGACAACGAACGTTCATTCGCAAAATGACCGTACCGGGGATCGGCATACCAGGGCGGCATAAGCTTCTGCGTCACAGCCATCTTGATCGTGGGCGCCCACGGCTTCGTCTCCTCAAACGTCAGCATGGAGAAGGGTGCAGCCTCGCCTGGCCGATGGCAGCTTTGGCAGTGCTTCTGTAAAATCGGAGCTACGTCCTTGGTAAACGTAGGAGGAGGATTATTCGGCTCCTGTCCGAACGCATATCCCCCGCAACTCAGGACAGCCGCCAGTACAATAAATAAATATTTCATGGATTTTCCACCCTCGCGATTGGGACCTGGCCCAATAGGAATCGGACACCACAGGGACTCGCCATTCTGAATTGAATTACTTCCATTTGTCATCGCCCTCAACGATCGTTATATAGCGATTGACGGGGAGATCCGTAAGGCGCTGGACAAGGCCGCTGGGCTGAGGCCATTTGATTTCCAGCCAGTCGAGCTTTTCGTGTTTGGCCAGACCAAGAACGATGCGCGGATCGTGAGAAGAGAGATAGCTGCCGCCGCCCACCTTGAAACGAGTCTGCCTTAGATCGCGGGCTTGACAGGAAATCTGTGCGCCGATGGCGTCAGGGTTGGATTTTTTCCCGATGAGATTCAGCCCAAGCCAGTGATTTTGCGTTCCGGCGTTATTGCGCAACAGGATGGGCGCTCCGTTATTGATGGCGATCAGCACATCCACAGACCCATTGTTGTCGAAGTCCCCTAGCGCCATCCCTCGCGCCGCTAGCGGCTGAGAAAAGATCGGCCCGCTCTCGCTGCTGACGTTTTTCAGGCCATTGCCGGTATTTTCGAAGAGCAACATAGGTTCCAGGTACTTTACCCTGTCCACTCGCCCGTCAATCTTGTCGTCGGGGTGTCCATTGCACAGGAGCAGGTCCAATTTCCCATCGTTATTGTAATCGAAGAATTTCAGACCCCAACCGCTCATCAGTTTTGTGGCGTTTCCGATGCCGGTAGGAATGGCCATGTCACGGAAGCTTTCGTCTCTATTATTGTGATAAAGCGAAAACATTTCCTGGTCGACGTTCGCAACAAACAGGTCGATCCAGCCGTCCTGGTCGTAGTCGGCGGCATCGACTCCCATGCCCGAACGCGCCCGGCCATAGGAACTGAAACCCACTCCGGACTGCAAGCCGATCTCTTCGAATTTTCCCTTGCCGCGATTGGCAAAAAGGAAGTTCGCGACGGTGTCATTCGCAACGAATAAGTCCAAGTAGCCGTCGTTGTTTATGTCCGCGGCCACCACTCCCCACGCTTTCGCGGGTGTAGCTCCGATTCCTGACTCCTTGCTGACGTCGGTGAACGTTCCGTCGCCGTTATTGTGAAACAGCCAGCAAGGCGTGGGATTATAGACGCGCGGTATGCAGTACCAGCGGTCGCCGGTTTTCAGATTGCCACAGAATTGGTTCTTGGACTTGTCAAAATCGACGAACCGGCAGACGAACAGATCCAGCCGCCCGTCATTATCGTAGTCGAACCACACCGCGCTGGTTCCCCAGCCAAGCGTGGTGATGCCCGCCTTCTCCGTCACGTCTGTGAAGGTTCCGTCGCCGTTGTTGTGATAGAGGATGCCGCGGGAATACTGCGTGACGTAGAGATCGGCAAAACCATCGCCATCATAATCTCCCGCAGCCACTCCCATGCCATAGGCATTTCCGGGAACGCCCGCTTTCCGGGTGACATCGGTGAACGTACCGTCGCGATTGTTGTGATACAGGGCATTGGATAGCGGCGGATTCGGGTTGTAGAAATCGCAAGAACCGCTGTTGACGAGGTAAATGTCCATCCAGCCGTCATTGTCGTAATCAAAGAATGCGCAGCCCGCCCCGGTCGTTTCTGGAAGAAACATCTCCTGAGAGCGTCCGCTGCTGTGAACCCAGGAGATTTTGCTAGCGGACGCAGGAACCACCTCGAACGCGGGCAAAGAGTTCTCCGCGCCTATCGCGGTGCGGGGCAAGCCAAAGGCGCCCGCAGTGCTACAAAGGCTGCCCAGCCCGGCTGAGCCCAACATGCGGAGGAACTGGCGCCTCTCCAGTGCTCTCTTCCAGCCGCCTTGGCGATCAGACATTCACGAACTCGGCGCTCAGCATATTCCGGTTCTCTCCCCCGAAAGAATGGGCGTTCATTGTATAACTACTCCGGTAGGGGCCAGTAAAATAGAAACTCGAACCCTGGGTTGTAGCGGCTGCAAGGGACCGCCCGTGTCAGGGTGGAGAAGCAGGCCGAGCGAATCGAGAATTATTGGTTCGTGATTCCATTGGAGCTGGCTTTCCAGCCAAGCTTCAGACTCGCACGAAATACGTGGAGGCGGTGGGGAGCGGTCGAGATGAAACAGGTCTTGCGTACCTGGCGCGAACTCAGCTTGGTGGCGGTCGCCTGCGGGGGCCTCGTCGCGCTTACCCATGGGTCGCCGCGCGCACGGGAAGAGCAAGCCATCCAGTTCCGGAATATAACCCGCGCGGCTGGGATTCAGTTCACTCACTTCAAGGGCAACCAGGGGATCGCCATCAATCTCGAAGAATTTGGTCCGGGCGTTTGTGTAGCGGACTTTGATGGAGACGGTTGGCAGGACATCTATTTTGTGAACGGCCGGGATCTCTACGACCGCGGCATTAAAGTGCAGAATGCGTTGTACCGCAACAATGGGGATGGCACGTTTACCGATGTAACCGACAAGGCGGGTGTGCCGGGTACGGGCTACGGACTGGGTTGCGTGTGGGGCGATTACGACAACGACGGTCACCCGGATCTTTTTGTCACGCAGTACGGCCGCAATGTGCTGTACCACAACAATGGCGATGGCACGTTTACCGATGTAACCGACAGAGCCGGGGTTGCCGGGATGGAATTCGGCACCTACTTTCACTCCGGCGCCACATTCCTTGATTACGATCGCGACGGCAAACTCGATCTCTACGTCGGCGGCTATGTCGCATTCGGACCGCGCGCGCGGCGTTACTGCAACCTCAGCGGGGTAACCAGCAGTTGTCCCCCGAGCGCTTACCAGGGCAGCGCCAACAGTCTCTATCGCAATAACGGCGACGGGACCTTTACGAATGTCACTAAGCAGGCGGGCATCTATCGGCCTAATGGCAAGAATCTTTCCGTCGGCACTGCCGATTACGACAACGACGGCTGGCCGGACATCTTCGTGGCCAATGACGGCTTGAGTGCATACCTCTACCACAACGAACACAACGGCACTTTCAAAGAACAGGGTGGGCTTGCCGGCATGGCCTTCACGGACACGGGGCTCGCGATGGCGGCGATGTGCATTTCGCTCGGCGATTACAATAATGATGGTTGGCTGGATCTTTATATTTCCGATTTTCAGGGAAGTTCGGATCACCTCTGGAAGAATGATGGCCACGGATCGTTTGACGAAGTCAGCGCCAGCGTGGGAATCACTGTGCCGACGCGGGCGGTTCTCAGCTTTGGCGGCGGTTTTTTCGATTACGACAACGATGGCTGGCTCGATCTCTTCATCGCCAATGGCCACGTCTACCCGGAAGTCGAACAGGCCACTCCAGGGGTTCACTACAAACAGATCAATACGCTGTTCCACAACGACGGCCGCGACAAATTCATTGATGTTACGAGGACTTCCGGCGATGGGTTCCTGACGCCGTATGTCGGACGTGGCGTGGCCTTCGCGGACTTTGACAATGACGGCTTCCTGGACGTCGTGGTGGGCAACAATGGGGATCCACCGCTTCTGCTGCACAACAGCGGCGGGAAAGGCAGCCACTTTGTTTCCTTCAAGCTGGTGGGAACAAAAAGCAATCGCGACGCCATGGGCGCAAGGCTCAAGCTGACGGCCGGCGGCATGACGCAGATTCGCGAAATCGCGGGTGGAGGCAGCTACCTCTCCCAAAATGATCTGCGCGCACACTTCGGCCTGGGCCCAGCCGATAAGATTGATAAGTTGGAGATCACCTGGCCGAGCGGCGCGCAACAGTCCTTCAAAGCCTTCCCGGCCGATCAGTTCTACAGCCTCGAAGAAGGCAGGGACGAGCTGGGGTTCCAGCCCTTCGTGAAGGTCAAGAGGTAAGGGCCGCCGAAAGCACCCGTGTGGCCGGAATGAAATACTTCCTACCTATACGTATCCGGGGCAACTCAGCCAAGCGGCGGCTCTTGTGGCGAGTTTTCATCCCGCATGACCCGGCTACTGCAGTTGTTGTCCCTCCCCGCGCTGTTCCTTTGCGGCCTTTTCTGAGGCCTGCTGGAAAAGCCCCAGTTCCCGTTCCGCGTCCTCCTTGCGCCCGGTCTTGCGATAGGAGATGGTCAGTTGGTAGTGCCCGGTAGGGTTGGCCGGATGCAGTTTCACTGCGGTTTCCAAGGGTGAGATAGCTTCCGCGTAGCGGCCCACCGAATTCAAAGAGAAACCGAGCCCAAGGAAAGCATCCGCAAAATTTGCATCCAGCTTTGAAGCTCGGGAGAAATGCCCGATGGCCTCGTCCCACTGCTGAGCCTGGCGAGAAAGCTCGCCCAAGATATACTCTGCTCCCGCGTTGCTCGGATCGATTTTCAGTTCTGCCTGGAACTCGTTTCGCGCATCCTCCGCCGTCGTCGGCGTCGCCGGCCTGGAGAGAATAATACGGCCCAGCCTGTAGTGGATTCCGGGCAGGTCCGGCTGCTGCTTCAGGATCTGGTTATATTCGGTCGCAGCCTCGTCCCATTTTGCCTGCGACTCCAGAGCCTCCGCGTTTAGCTCGTGCGCCTGAGCCGAAAGAGGGGCTGTGCCGGCCAACTGCAGCGCGGCACGCGTGGAAAGATCGGAAAAAGCGTGCGTGGTGACATAAAGAACATCTGGGTCAGACGGGAATTCCCGGTTCAGCCAGAGCAGCGCGTTGACAGTAGCGTCGACTTGATTTAACGATAGCCCGCAGCGAACCGTCGCCAGACCCGCCCTTCGTTTCAATTGCCTATCCGGCGATAGATGGGCGGACTTCTTAAGGATCGGCAGCGCTTCCCGGCAATGGCCCCCTTCGGCCAAGTTGAGCCCCTTTTGGGTAGCCGAAGAGGCATCCACAGCCGCGGTCTTTGCGCTTGATTGCGCCGCAGCGAGCCACGGTAGGGTCCCGAGGACGAGGGTGACAACCAGAAATCTGCTAATGAGCCTTGGCATAAAAAAAATGAGGCAGGCGGGGGTGATCGCCTGCCTCATTATACGTGCTTTGCTCCTAGAAATAGAGCTTCAACGCAAACTGAACGTTTCTCGCTGGTTGCGAGGCCTGAATCACTCCTGTCGTGGACGTAGCTACTGTCGTGTTAGGAACGGCAAGGTTTACGCGGTTAAACGCGTTCAGGAAATCAGAGCGGAATTGCAGCCTGAACCGTTCTGTGATCTGGAAGTTTTTCTCCAAGCTGAGATCCCAATTGTAGAATCCGGGTCCGCGCAATCCACCGAGTTGCGGAGCACAGGTCCCGAAGCCGGCAGCGTTCGAATAGTTGCTGGGATCGAACCACAGTATGCCACCACCTTGCTTCGCAGTAGCGTTTTGCCGTCCGAAGATTGTATTGGTTCCATTGCAATCGGGGCGCAAACCGCGAGACTGGGTGCCCGTCTGGTCGCTGCCGTTGTTGTAGAGGGCCAGGGGGAAGCCCGTATGTAGGGTGACGATGGGGCTAACCGTCCAACCGCCCACGACGGCGTTGGCGGCCTTGTTCATGCCGCTTCCGAATTGTTTGCCTTGGCCAACCGGCAACTCGTAGATGGCATAGGCGGTGAGGTTGTGAGTTTCATCGTAATAACAGGGCGCCCACTCCGCTGCGGGATCGTAAATGTTCTGCCAATACGGGGAAGCGGTCGAGGAGCCTCGCGCGCCGGACCACGTGCCATAATAACCTGTGTTGTTGGACATGCACTTGGCGTAGGTATAGGACACCTGGGCCTGCAAACCGTGACTTAGGTCTCTCTTGAGCACGGCCTGCAATGCGTTATACATCATTCTGCCATTCGACTGCGTACCGGATACGGTGCCGCCCGTCGAGCTAATAGCCTTGAGCAGGGCCGGCCCGTTACCATTTGCAAAAAATGGGCTCGGCGCTGTGCACGGAGCCTTAGCACAGGAGCTGCTTGGTTCCGCCACGGCTTGCCCGTAGTAGAAGGGCACCATCAAGTGATAGGCGACCTGCCCGACATACCCCACCTGGAGAGTGGTGTTCCCGGCGAATTGGTGCTGAACCGTGAGGTTCCACTGGTCATCGATGGCAGGTTGCACCTTGGAATCCCACAGGCGCAGTACAGCACCATCGAAGCAGGTAAAATTAGGACACGAAAGGCCTGCGGGCGGCGGTGCAATAATGCCCTGCGACGCCGTCGTGGTAGGCAAGGGTTGCAGCAGATATTGCGTTTGGAATTCGCCCCCCGCAGAGGCGCCCCCATCAAACGGGGGATTGAGCGGCAGGCGCAAGTTGGTGCCTGTTCCTTCCAGATAGTCTGAGACGGTAAAAGCACCACGGAAAACGGTGTGGCCACCTGACCAACCAGGTGTCCAGGCAAAACCAAGGCGCGGCTGGAAATCCTTGCCGCCATACACGCCGTTATAGAGGGCTTGGCTGGCACCATTTTGGCCGGCAAGTTCAACCTGCCCTGTCAGGATGTTGTAGTTCGACTGTTGATTGTTGCTCTCAACCCAGGGGGTATGGGCTTCATAACGCAAGCCCAGAGTGAGGGTCAGGTGGTCACTGACGCGCCAGGTATCCTGCGCGAACCCGGCAAAGATGTTGGAGGTTTGCGTCCAGCTGCCGCCACTGAGGCCGCGGCCAAAAGCAGTGGGCAAGCCAAGGAAGAAATCGGCCATTCCTTCACCGGTGTTCTTCAACGGGGCCGTCGGGGCAGAGGCAGTAAAGTTGGGACCAAAGGTCATGCCACCCAATTCTCCGCTGTTCCCCGAGTAAAATACCCTGATAATGTCGCGCATATACTCTCCGCCAAATTTAAACGCATGGCGGCCATGCGTCCAGGTGATCGAGTCATCCGCCTGCCACACCTTGCTGTTAAAGCTCTGCGTGACCATGCTGTTCCCGATATTGCTGAGCGTGCCGCCTCCCGGGCTGGTCGGCGTTCCTCCACCAAAATCAAGGCCCAGAAGACCGATGAGTCCAGCCGGATTCGAGTTTGGAATTCCGATCGTCTGACCAAAGGCACCCACTTTGGGATTCCAGGCGGTACCCGTGTTGAGGACGATATGGCTCCAGCCGAAACGCGCATCGTTAACCAAGCTATTGGAAATGGCTCGCGTCCAGTCGCCAACGGTGCTCCAGATGGGCGCCGTCGTTTGGCCATTCCCGAACAGGAGTTGCGAATTGGTCGAAGGATCGATCTGGAAGGCACGGGTGAAGCGGCCGGAAACCTGATCCTTGTTAGAGATTCTGTAGTCGACCCTGGCGTCGCCCTGGTCGCTGTTGAAGGCCGTTGAGTTTTCCTGAAGGGCGTTATTCGTCAAGTTATTGTTGATGGTCTTCGGATAGAGTGAAGACGCAAACAGAGCAGCCGCCACCGGGCTGATCATGCTGGCCGGAATGATGTTGCCCGGGAATATCTGTCGGGTGGTGGCAGCCACGCAGGCCGTGCCATTCTGCCCGGTTGTCCCTTGACAGGGGTTGTAGAGCTGGATCGGGGTGGTGGCACTCAAAAGCGCCCCAAAATTGCCTCCCTGTTCGGCAGGTGTGAATACCGATATGAAGCTGCCGGCGGGTGGATGGTCGAACCGCTGCCCTTGATAGTCCACGAAAAAGAACAGTTTGTTCTTGAAGACCGGACCACCGAGAGTGCCCCCAAACATGTTCCAGCGCAGAGGTGCGCGGGGAATCGCCGGCGAGCCTGGATTAATCTTGTTTTCCCACTGGTTGGCGTTCAATTTGTCATTGCGGAAGAATTCCCAGACATCGCCGTGCAGGGCGTTGGTGCCGGACTTGAGGGTCGCACTAACGATGCCGCCCATGAAATTCCCGAATTCCGCGGGGGCGTTATTGGTGATGATATTAACTTCCTCAATAGCATCCGGCGCGGGAGTGTAGCCCAAAAGATTGTCTGACACTTCGTTATTGTCCATGCCATCGAGCAGGAAGTTGTTCGCCTGCTCGCGATTGCCGTTGATAAACGGCCGCGCCCCGCTGGCCACATTGTCCCCGTTATTGAAACTGCTGGGATCGGGATGAACGGCACCGGGTGAAAGCAGCGTCAATTCGACGTAGTTGCGGGTGGCCAGGGGCAGCTGATCGGTGGTGTTGGTATCGATAATGGTATCGACCTGCGTGGACTCTGTTTTCAATATAGGCGCGGCACTGCTTACTTCAACCGTCTGGCTGACTTGGCCGACCTTTAATTCGACATCGATACGCGCACTCTGGTTCAGCACCAGGACGAACGCGGGATACACGGAAGTTTGAAAGCCCTGTTTTTCAACACGCAGTTCATAGCTGCCGACCGGCAATTGCGAGATGCGATAAAGCCCCGCCTCGTTCGTCACGGCCGTATAGGTAACTCCCCGTTCCACGGACTTAGCGGTGGCCGTGGCGCCGACAACCGCCGCATTGCTGGGATCGGAAACCGTTCCGGAAATCGTCGCGGTCACATCCTGAGCCCACGCCGCACTGGCGCCGCACAAAAGCGCCAGCAGCGTCACGCACAAAACAGTTAGCCCCACACACTGCAGTTTTTTCATGTTAATTCCTCCGAGGCGAGGCCCCCGGCCGCCATTCCGCCTCTACTCAACTGTCGAGATCTTCTGCACTGCAACCGGCACCCCGGCACTGCTATATGGCCGAATGGTTGATAGCTATATAGCACGATTTTGAGCTTGTCAAGCGAAAAGTAATGTCTTATAAGGATTATGGAAGCTGGGATGTATAGCACTGGACTGTGGTGATGTATAGCAGGATTGATTTGCGCTCTATATCACTACGGAGCGGTCCGCCACTGCCCGGCAACCGCCTTACAAGGCTGCCCCAGGCAGGCTTCCGCGCCTGCCGGCGGTATCTGGCAGTGGGCGGCGGGCGGCGGCACTGGAATCCGGGAAATCCGGCGCAGGACAAGAAACCTTTCATTGGCCGTGAGAGCGCGTGCAATTCGTTCTGGGCTGTTTGTAAATTTCGGGAGCGAGAATGCCTCCTAAGAGTCGAAGCAACGGGTTGCCTGCCTACCAGAGAATTCAAGGCACTCTCCGGAAGCGCATCGATGCCGGAGACTTGCGCACCGGGGACGCTGTGCCCTCGGAGCGCGACTTAGCGAAGATCCATCAAGTGAGTTTGATGACCGCGCGTCACGCGCTGGCCTCGCTTGAGCGGGAAGGAGTCGTGGAGCGCCGACGCGGGATCGGCACGTTTGTCTCGACGCCCAAGATTCACTTCAACAAGCTGATGAGTTATACGGAACAAATGGCCAGCCGAAGCATGACGGCCGGCTCGAAAGTACTTTTCGCAAAGATTATCGACGACGAGCAAGAGGCTAACGCGCGGCTCTCCCTTTCTCCGAAGACCGGCGTCATAAAGCTGGAGCGCCTGAGACATGCCGCGGGAGAGCCGTTCGCGCTTGAGACCTGCTACCTCTCCGCGGCGCAATTCTCCGGACTGCTCTCGGCTCCGTTACACAGGGAATCGTTGTTCGGCATCCTGGAACGCGATTACAAGGTGGAAATTGGATACGCGGATGAAGAGGTGGATGCGACGGCAGCGGATCCCCGCACGGCAGATCTTCTGGATGTCTCCCGGCGTGAACCGCTCTTGCGAATCCGTCAGGTTATTTTTTCAACGAACGGAAAGGCCGTCTTGTACGTTTTGGGTTTCTACCGTTCCGACCGCCACAACCTCGTTATTCGAAGATATCGATAAGTTGCCTCAATTCGTTGCCGGATCTTGGCAAACGAAGCGGTGGGTTCCCGACCCTCTGTCGGCAAACGCTCATACCCGTCCCTCGACGTCCCCTAGACCGAAGTTCCGCCACGAATTAAGCCATCCCAGCTCCCTTTGACGCCCTGGTGTGAGGAGAAGCTGGTGTGAGGAGAAGCTTGACAGGCAAGCAGCACGAGCATAGGGTGAGGGCGTTTTATCGGTTGAAACGTTTTATTCGGGACTCCTGAAGCCGCAGGATGGGTGTGAAAAAAGCAGCAACCCAGGCTATGGGAGCTCCGCTGAAATGGAAGGAAGCCATGAAGACATGCAAACTGCAGCTCCTGTCGTCGACCACCCTGGTTCTCCTGTTCGTTGCGGGCGCCTTGCCCAGGCCGGCCGCTCCCAACCCGGCGACTGCTGACTGGCAGACAACGTTACAACAGCGGCTGCCCCTCTACGGCCACCGCAATTGGATCGTGGTTAGCGATGCGGCGTTTCCCGCCTATTCCGATACCGGAATCGAGACGATCGTCGTGGACCAGGACTTGGCCTCGGTCCTACACTCTGTGGCAAAGGCTATCGCTTCATCAAAACACGTGCGGGCTACCGCCTTTGTGGACCAGGAACTTCAATTTGTACCGGAACAGAACTACCCCGGGGTCACACGTCTACGCGAGCAAATCAGCGGCGAGTTCAGCAAGAACACCCTGTCCAGCGTTCCGCACTCGGAAGCCATTTCCAAAATTGATGAAGCGGGGAAGACCTTTCGCGTCTTGTTCATCAAGACAAACACAACGATCCCTTACACTTCCGTGTTTGTGCGTCTGGATTGCGGATACATGACCGATGAAATCGATGCCAAAATCAAGAGTGCCATGGCCTCAACGAACAAATAAGCGAGTCGACGCCGGACGCTGAAACGAGCCTTACGGTATTTGTTCGAAGAATCTGCTCTCCTTCGAGCGTTCTCGCCTTCTAGTCTCACGGCCAGAGATTGCATTACTTTGGCTGGACTTTGCCATTTAAAACGTTTTATATTGGCGTTCGCTCGAGACTGCCGCCGGGGCAGCGGACCAGGAGAGTGCCATGACTTCCCGTTTCTTTCATGTTCTCGTGTTTGTGGGTATCTCTGCCACATCTCTTTTGGCCCAAGATACCGCCTATGTTCCTGGCGGCGCGGCTGCGTGGGATTCCGAATGGCAACAGATCGCCGGCCCCAAATGCCTTGAAATGAGGGGGGCCTGGGAAGGCGGTTCAAGCGCTTGCACGCCTGAAGATCACGACACTTGGCTCGCCGATGTAACGCACTGGCGCATCGAGCGGCGCATCCGCATCGGTTATAGCGACTCCCGCTATGAATTTCCGGCCCTCAAATGGACGCAGTCCAGCTTCATGCAACCGCAAATGATGGTCCAGGACCGTTTTCTCTACGATCCCGTTACGCACCGCTACACGGTAGATCGCTACGTCGACGACACCGTGAAGCGTTACGGCGGAATCGACGCCGTGCTGGTCTGGCCGACGTACCCCAACATGGGGATCGATAATCGAAATCAGCACGACCTGGTCCGTTCGATGCCAGGCGGCGCTGCCGGTGTTCGTCAGATGGTGGCCGATTTTCACCGGCGTGGAGTGCGCGTGCTTTTCCCCATGATGATGTGGGACCAGGGCACGCGCGACCCCGGAAAATCCTGGCCCGATGCCATTGCCACTTTGATGGCGGAAATCGGCGCGGACGGCATCAACGGCGACACGCAAGACGGAGTCCCTCGCCCGTTCGCGGAAGCCGCCGAGCACATCGGTCATCCGCTGGCATTTCAACCCGAAGGAGGTCCGCATGATGAGGCCGTGAGCTATGACGTGCTGACGTGGGGCCAGTACAAATTCCCTTTCGCGCCGCGCGTCGACCGCTTTAAGTGGCTCGAGACGCGCCACATGGTGAACATCTCGGATCGCTGGAACCGCGACAAGACCGATGACCTGCAGTTCGCCTTCTTCAACGGAATCGGCTGGGAGAGCTGGGAAAACATCTGGGGCATCTGGAACGGAATCACGCCTCGCGACGGCGAAGCGACGCGGCGAGTCGCGACGATCGAGCGAGCGGTTGCCCCATTTCTAGTGAGCAAGGATTGGGAGCCATTTTTTGCCATGCTTCGCTTTGGAGTATTTGCCAGCCGCTGGCCGCTGGGAGATGCAACGCTCTGGACGATTATCAATCGCAACGAATACAACATCAGCGGCCCGGAAATGGAACTTCCCTTCCAGGAAGGAATGCATTACTTCGATCTCTACCACGGCGAGGAGCTCACCCCGGAACGCCGCGGTGACAAAGCCGTCCTAACATTTTCGCTGGCCGCCAAAGACTACGGCGCAGTGCTCGGCACGCGATTGCCGCTCACGGAGAATACGTCGAGCCTGATGGCCACCATGAAGACCATGACGGCCACGCCACTTTCCAGCCTCTCCGACAAGCGCACCATTCTCTTGCAGCAAATGGCAGAGATCGCTCGAACGAAACCTGCGTCCGGGACACCTGAGGGAATGGTGCGAATTCCCGAGGCCGACTTTCTCTTCAAAGTTCAAGGCATCGAAATCGAAGGCTTCGACGACATCGGCGTTGACGTCCAATATCCGTGGGAAGACTCCCCGCGCCGATACCACGAGCATGTCGTGCACGTGAAGCCCTTGTGGATGGACAGGTATCCGGTAACGAACGCCGAGTTCAAAAAGTTTCTGGACACGACGCACTATCAACCCAAGGATGACTTGAACTTTCTGCGCGACTGGCAGAATGGCACCTACCCGCAGGGTTGGGGAGACAAGCCGGTCACCTGGGTTTCCCTAGAAGATGCGCGCGTCTATGCGGCCTGGGCCGGAAAGCGTTTGCCACGCGAATGGGAATGGCAATACGCCGCCCAAGGCCCCGACGGCCGCCTCTATCCTTGGGGGAATCAGTGGGATGCTTCCGCAGTCCCCGTTCCGGACAAGGGCCGCACGATGCGCGGTCCCGATGCCGTTTCCGCGCATCCAAACGGAGCCAGCCCCTTCGGAGTCATGGACCTGGTTGGCAACGTGTGGCAGTGGACAGATGAGTTTCTGGATGAGCACACGCGCGCCGGAATTCTGCGGGGCGGAAGCAATTACCGCCCACAAGGCTCCATCTGGTATTTCCCGCAAGCATATAAATTGACAGAACACGGTAAACTCTTGATGATGTCGCCCAGCATGGATCGATCCGGAGCATTGGGATTCCGCTGCGTCGAAGACGCGCAGTAAGCGTGGTGCGCAAAAAGAGACTCACAAAACGGGCCCGGCGGCTGAAACATAGCTGATTCGCTCTCTATGACCAAACCCACCACGATGAAACAAATAGCCGAGCGGGCGCAGGTCTCCATCGGCACTGTGTCGCATGTCGTCAATGGAACCGCTCCAGTTCGCGAGAAACTTCGGAAGCGGGTGCTCGATGTCATCACCAGTCTCGGATACCAACCGAGCCAGTTAGCTCGCGGACTCCGACGCGACTCGACCAACATGCTCGGCATGGTGATCCCCGACATCACGAACCCCTTTTTTCCGGGAGTCGTCCGGGGCGTGGAAGACGTTGCGTTCAACAAATCGTATCGCGTGGTGCTCTGCAACACGGACAACGATCCTGCGAAAGAGAAAGCCTACATCGACGAGTTGCGTTCCTATCGTCCCGCCGGCCTGCTGATCATTCCTGCCTCCGAGCGCGGCCTCTCTTCCGAGCTGGGCTATTCGATTCCCCAGGGTATCCCGCTGATCTTCCTCGATCGCCGGCCGTCGGACTGGAAAGGCGACGCCGTCATGGTGGCGAACGAGGAGGGCGCCTTCCAGGCGACGCAATATCTGCTCAAGATGGGTCACACACGACTAGCGATGCTATCAGGCCCGTCTCATGTGACGAACGCCGTGGAGCGCCTCGCGGGATTTCGCAGAGCCCTGGCAAAACACAAGGTGACGATCACACCCGAATACGTGCAGGAAACCCGCTTCGACCGCGATAGCGGTTACCGAAGCGCCCTGCGGCTGCTCAACATGCTGCCTCGCCCCACGGCAATTTTCGCGGCCAACGATATGGTCGCATTGGGTGCGTTGCTGGCCGTCCGGGAATTGGGCTTACGCTGCCCCAAGGACGTCTCCATCATCGGCTTCGACGACCTCGAGTTGGGAATGTTCACCGACCCCGCTCTTTCTTCCGTCCATCAATCCGGATACCAGATGGGCGCCACCGCGGCGCGGCTTCTCCTCGAGCGCATCAGCGGCAGGAAAGGACGCCCGCAACAAATCGTCCTGCCCACGGAACTGCGCATCCGCAATTCTGTAGTGCACCCTAATAGCGACAATCACACAGAATAATGTTCGCCGCGATGTCGGGAACCAAGATCTTGTCGCAGCAAGGGTGCGTCCCATCCGGCTGAATGGCCGGATGGGACGCCGAGCGGCGAAGAAAAGTCAGAAGCTAAAGTGAATCCCGAATTGGGCGTAACGCGGAAAGCTTTGCCCCGTCGATTGGCCAAACTGGCTGCTGGACAAATTGCTGACGGGTTGCGTGAGATTCACGCGGTTAAAGATATTGAAAAGATCCGCGCGGAATTCAAAGCTGTAGCGCTCGAAGGTGACCGCTTTCGAGAACTGCATGTTGACATTCGCCAATCCGGGACCAATATAGGTATTTCGTCCCAGGTTCCCCTGACTTCCCAAGGCCGGCGTCGGGAATGCCGAGGCGGAAGCGAAGCCTTTGATGAAGTCGCTGCGGCTTCCGGTCGTTACCACTCCCGCGGCTGGACGGTTCGGCACATCGTAGCCGTAGCCGTCGGCGTTGAAATCTCCGCTCCCGGGTTTTAGCCCGATGACGTTCCCGCCCGAATCGAAGATTGG
>Ga0210384_10002792_pt1 | contig 20920 bp, 14 predicted proteins | sample IncBWH2MmetaG_FD_160574 | JGI IMG/M metagenome (GOLD analysis project Ga0210384, IMG submission 160574) | Forest soil microbial communities from Barre Woods Harvard Forest LTER site, Petersham, Massachusetts, United States - Inc-BW-H-2-M | ecosystem: Environmental > Terrestrial > Soil >...
TAATTGAACAAGATCACAGCCTTTCCGACCGCGGTTTTCGCCAGCTTCGTGATGACCGGATGGGTTTCGATGCGCGGGATGATGCGGAAATTCACCAGCCGGCTTGGGATGCGGCTCGGCATGCCGTCTGAAGTAGTTGTAACGTGTGTGCTCAACACTTTCCCTCGACCGGCATTCCGCCACTCTTATGTGGCGTTGGCGAACTGACTTCAGAATCCCCCGAGCAGGCGCGACGGTTTGCGCCTGTAGCGACGATATTTTTACCTTATCATCGGGAAACTGCCCTCTCCGCCACGAACAGCGGGCGATTGTGGAATCCGACAACGCCTGTTAAGGCAGTGTGCGCAGCAAAGGGGAAGCTCGTAAGGCTGTGGCCAAATCCTGTCGGAGGGAGAGGTCCCTCGGGAAATAGTGCTGGTGGACGCATGGGCGCGCACTCCTGAAGGCCATGTAGATCGCTGGCCCTGCCAGCGACAGCATCACCGACTTCGCATGCTCGAGTGGACTGGATCGAATGGCCTTGCCGCTGCGGAATTGGTGAAGATTCTATGGGCCGGAAACGCTCATGGCCGCCGAGTCGCGAACAAATTGAAGAGCGCCGTTCCTTTCAGAAGTGGATCCTGCTCAACGGCAACTTGAAAGCCTTGCTTCGCCAAGAGTTGTTTAACTTCCTCCAGGGCGCCCCCTTCATCGTGAACCTCGATAGCGATTTGGCGTATGAAGTTCCAATGCTCGTCCCGAATTCCGGCCAAGACGTCTCTTTCACTTTTCTCGACGTCGACTTTCAATAGATCAATCCGCGTGATGTGTTCTTCGTCCACAATCTCCGAGAGCGTTCGTAAACGGCAAGGAAACGTAACCTTCTTGAACAGATAGCCGAGCATTCGATCGGCATTTTTCGGGCTCAAACCACTGTTTACCATATAGGTCTTCGAAGTCTCACGGTCCGCATTCAAATCAGCATGGAATCCGGACATCACGCTGTTGGCAGGGTAAAAGGAGAACTCCGCTGCGCCGGACTCCCGTGCCAATCCACATTCAAAGAGGCGGGCATCCACTCCGTGAAGTTCCATGTTGGCCTTCAGGCACTGAAATGTTGCGGGGCTCGGCTCGAACGCGAAGATCCGTACGCGAGGGCACTCTCGATGAAAAAACACTGCCGATAAACCAATATTGGCGCCAACGTCGAACACGCAATCTCCGTCGCGCAACTCAATGCCGTGCTGCAGATAGCATCTCGCTCCGAAGACTTCACGGTGGACAAAACGAGTTTCATCGGCGTTCAACGAAAATACCGTTAAACCGTCAGGAAGGCTGAGTTGCCGCATCATGGCTTTACAGATTATGCATCTATCCGCAGCGTACGGACAATCGCGACGGCTGGCGACCGATCCGAGGAACAGAATTCGCGTCTCGCTAGAGCAGAGATTCATCGAGCATGCGTGTCAGCGCTTTTCGGTCAATCTTCCCGGTCAAACCGAGAGGTAGAGCATCCAGTTGATGTACCCGCTGCGGGACCATGTAATCGGGGACACGCTTTTTCATTCCATCGCGTACCTCTTCGCGGGTGACTCCGGGCGAGCAGTGGAAGGCAACGATGCCCGTAGCGCGGCCGTCGGCGAGTGGCCAAGCCACGGCTGCCACCAGGTCTGTACCCACAATCTCGCGCAGATGCGCCTCGACTTCTTCGAGTTCGATGCGGTTCCCGAGTATTTTCACCTGATTGTCAAGTCGACCCAGATGGTGAAACACTCGAGAAGAGTCCTGATATGCCAAATCTCCCGTGCGATACCATCGGCGTCCCTCCAGCGTGGGAAAGCGCGCGGCCGTAAGTTCCGGATCCTGGAAATATCCGCGCGCCACTTGGCGGCCAGACACGACCAGTTCCCCTTCCTCGCCGGGTGGTAAGAAATTGAGATTTGCGTCCACAATGCCGGCTTCAATACCTGGGAAAGGCTTGCCAATGGCCAGCGATCCGCGGTTTCTGGTGACATTCGGAGGATCTTCAAGGCGCTGCGCGATGCAGTCGACGGTAACCTCGGTCGGTCCGTAAAAATTCTCCACGACGCTATTCGGCGCGGCCACTTGCCACGCCTGGGCGGCAGCAATTGGCAGGGCCTCACCGGCAAAGATGGAACATCGCAACGACGGAAACGCGTTTGGCTTCAGCAGTTTCATGCGCTCCAGGATGCATGCGGTCGAGGGCACTGAAAACCAGATATTCAGTTCGTGGTCGCGGATGAACTTTGCAGGAGCCATAAGTTGCAAGGCAGGCACCACGAAGACGGCAGCCCCGGCCGCCCAAGTTACAAACAAGTCCAGCACGGAGTTATCGAACGTGAGTTCAGCTACCTGAGAGACTCGATCCGTGGGTCGAAACCCGCACCGATCCTGCACCACGCCGCGATATCGAGCGACGCTTTCGGCTTCGATCATCACGCCCTTGGGCGTGCCGGTGGTGCCGGACGTGAAGATGATGTACGCCAGCGCATCGTCGGACACGTATACGGGCTGATCGGGGCCTTCGTCTGGCAATTCCGCGACGCTCTCAAAGCTGGTCCCCGGGTATTCCAGGGCACCATGCGACGGCCTGGTACCGGCACCCGCGAGTATCCGTCCCGGTGCCCATTCAAGGACACGGTCTGAGAGCAAATCGAGACCGGCCTGGTCCACAACGAGCGCATCGAGATTGGTCATCTGCAAAATGCGAATCAAGCGGTCCTCGGGGGTGCGGGGGTTGATGGGCACGTACGCTTCGCCCGACCACAGTGTTCCCAACACTCCCGCATACGCCTCTACGGTGCGAGACGCAAGAATTCCAACCCTTCCCGATACTTCGCCGGTCTTTCGACGGAGCCAACCGGATATACGTCTAGCCAGATTGTCCAATTCGGCGTAGGAAAATCGTTCACCATCCACAAACAACGCAAGGGACTCTGGGCTCATTACGGAGTTTTCATGAAAAGGAAGGGCCAGATTGTAGTTCGTTTTGCTACTCACACTTGCGCTCATCGATCAGCATGCTCCTAAGCGAATGACATAGTGGTGTGCCGGTCCGGCACAAAATTGGCCGCAGTCTTGAATGATATTGCCGTTTGGGCACAGTTTGGGGATTATCAGCCGCACTATGTACGTTAACGAACAAAGCGGCAGCAGAGATTCTTAGGTGCCGTGGATATTTGGCATCGACCCTGCATCGAGGCTCGGTTCGCCGGTGGGCATCGGCGGGATGGCGTCGACTAGCACAATATCGGCGGCAGTCAGCTCTGCGGGAAGGTTCTCGTTCATGAATTCAAACAGCTCTTGAATCAGTTTTCCTCGGAGGTTCGTCAGTCCGGGAGTATTCGAATGATGTGCAAAATTATCACTGACCGTCGCTGGTTTGGGCCAGGCGACCGCCGGCTGGCGGGCCTTCGCCTCGCGAGGAATCCGCTGGAACAAGGCGTCAAAGCGGCCATCCGGCTGCATGCTCGTCCAACTCCAATCCAGAGAAAAGCCCATATCGTCAGCCATGCTGCAGATCGCTTGCGGATGGACTCCCTGAGCGGCAGTCTGCAGCACCGATTCTTTCACGTCGGCGACCGTCCGGCTCAGATCTGACCTATGGATCTCTTTCATGGCCGCGACATCGTGCTGCAATCGGGCGTTAGGAATATTCTTGAGCGCAAGAATTTCGCACTCGGGCCTTTCAAGAGCTTCTTTGACAGCATCCATTGTCAGTTGAAGTTCGGACCAGTCGAGCCAACTAGGCTCGATGGATGGTTCGGCCGGTGCCCCCACGGATAGAACGGCGTTGAACCGAAATCGCGTCAGTTCGTTGTCGAAGCGTCCTCGCTTGGGTTTGACCTCCACTCGTGAAATCTTGGGGAAGCGCTGCTGGAGGGCAAGAAAAAAGGCAGGCGAGAGCAATAACTCCTCCTGCTGCTGTAGTCGTCGAAGGACTCGCTCTCGCAAATCCGCCAAAGTCAGTGATGGAGGAGCCTGATACAATTCGACCGAGGACGCATAGATCTCCAGTAAAGGCAGGCTGCGCACATCGCCAACAAAAATCTTCCCACCGGGCTTGGTTAATCCCACGATCTGTTCCATCACACGCACCAGGTACGTGACGCTCGGGAAGTATTGGACGACGGAGTTAAGGATCACCGTGTCGAATGAATTCGCGCTGAAACCTTCAAAATTGTCTGCCGATCTTTCAAGAAGCGCAGTGGAAGGGGACGACTCCGTCGATTGCGCAAGCTGTTCTTTGAGCCGCTGCAGAGCGGCTTTCGATTGATCCGCGCCAACGTAACGTTGGCAATGCGGCGCAATGCGCAGCAGGAGCAAGCCAGTACCGCAGCCAATCTCCAGAACCTGCTGAGGCCGGAGCGCCAGTATCTCCGTCACCGTGGATTCGACCCATTCGCGCATTTCCTCCGCGGGAATTGGCTGCCTGGTGTAGCTGCTATTCCACCCGGCGATGTTAAACGCCACAGCGGAAGCTGCGGCCTCTTTCCCAAACTGCATCAAGTCAAACGTCTTGCGCCACTTTTGCAGTCGCTTGCGCTCTTCTCCCGTGTCAGAGAGCACATGCTCCCAACAATTCGTTTCCGGCACAACATAAGCGATAAGTTTTTTCTCTCCGGGAATAACTTCGCGGGAAATGATGGCGACATCGCGAACGCCGGGGTGCTCTCGCAGCGCGCTTTGCAGTTCACTTAGCCGCATTTAGCCTTCCCTGAGCGACGAGTTCCGCCAATTCTTGGCGGTTCACCTTGCCGCTGGCGTTCAGCGGGATGGACTCGAAGTGCTGGACGGAGGAAGGCACCATTATGTCGAAGTCGGTTTCTGGAGTTCGCGAGGCGTGGATCCCGACACGAGGAGCGTTCGAAGGAGAGTGCGTGCCGCGCCGGGGTGCGATCGGCTGAACTTGTTCGCGCAATGCCGAGTGGGTGAATTGCGTCTCGCCAACAGAAAGCGCGAGCCGCTGCGGGCGAGCGAGAGCGCGTTCATAGAAGGGGTTGTAACGCACGATTGTTGTTCTGTGCTCAATAAAAAAGCATACCAATGGGGGTTGCGTCCGAAGGAGGAGAGGCGAGCCGGGTGTGTTGGAAAGGGCAACCAAGACGGGCAGCGACTTGCGGAATTCTGCGCGTCAGGTTTGGTGGCGGAAACGCGGGCTTCTGCACCTTAAGACGAGGTAGCGACGTAGGCGGGGTACGCGGGAGACCATTGGTTGGCGAGGATTCGCGAACGGAGCGCGGAGGAAGAATCGAGAACGGGGGCGACGCCGGAACGTGCCGCTTCCTGGGCCACGGCAAAAGCGATTTCCACGGCGAGACCGCGGAGATCTTCTAAGGCGGGGAGAAGAGGCGCAGATGGGTCTTCGAAAGCCGGTGAATGCTCAGCGAGGGTGCGCGCGGCGGCGATCATCATGGCGTCGGTAATGCGCTCGGCTCCAGCGGTTCTCGCGGAGAGCCGCGAGGCGACGACGGCGAGTCCGACCGCTGGAAAAATGTAAATGTTGTTGCACTGGGAAATGGGGATGCTGCGACCTTCGAAATGGACGGGCGGGAAAGGCGAGCCCGTGGCCACCAGAGCTCGGCCGTTGGTCCAGCGATACAAGTCCTGAGGACGGGCTTCGGAGTGTTCCGTGGGATTCGAAAGGGGAAAAATGATGGGGCGATCCACCTTGGCGGCCATTTCTCGAACGACGGGCTCGGTGAAGGCAGATCCGATCGTGGAGAGACCAATGAGGACAGTTGCTCGAACGTTGTGGATAACGTCGGCCAGACCGATATGGGCCGCGCCCGAGTGCGGCCAGGATGAAATTCGGCTGAGAGGCTGGGCGTAGATGCGTTGCTCGGGCGTCAGGTCGGTCCGGTCGGAATGGAGAAGACCGTCGCGATCGACCATCCAGAAGCGGCTGCGGGCTTCTTCTTCCAAGAGGCCTTCGGCGACCAGGGCGGCCCGGAGATAGTCGGCGACTCCGGTGCTTGCCGAACCAGCGCCGAGAAATACAATTTCTTGGTTGCGGAGCGAAGAGCCGGCAGCGCGAACGGCGGAGAGGATCGCTCCCAGAGCAACGGCGGCAGTACCCTGAATGTCGTCATTGAATGTGAGCATTTGATCGCGGTAGCGATTAAGAATAGGACGCGCGTGCGCTCCGGAAAAGTCTTCCCATTGGAGAAGCGTGGCGGGAAGAACTTGCTGGACGGCTCGAACGAAGGCGTCGATGAAGCTGTCGTAGTCGGCGCCGGTGATGCGCGCGTGACGCCAGCCGAGGTATTCCGGGTCGCGGAGACGTTCTTCGTTGTTGGTGCCAACGTCCAGAACGATGGGCAGAGTGCGCCCAGGATGAATTCCGCCGATGAGGGTGTAAAGAGAAAGCTTGCCGATGGGAATGCCGAGGCCTCCTACACCTTGGTCACCGATCCCGAGAACGCGTTCACCATCGGTGACGACGATCACGTCGACTTCGGGATTCGGGTGGTTGCCGAGGAGCGCCGGAATGAAACCGCGGAGCGGATAGGAAATGAACAGGCCGCGTGGACGCCGATAGATGTGGCTGAACTCCTGACAGCCAAGCGCGACGACCGGCGTGTATACGATGGGCAGCATCTCGTCAATATGGGCGAGGAGGAGCCGATAGAAGAGAACTTCATTGGTGTCTTGAAGCTGGCGCAGGTAGATGTGGCGTTCGAGGTCGTTCGATTTGAGAGAAAAAGCTTGATAGGCACGGACGCATTGGTCGTCGAGGGATTCGACAACCGGCGGAAGAAGACCGTTGAGGCGGAAACTCTCACGCTCGTCTTCGGTGAAGGCGGTGCCTTTGTTCAGGTCCGGATTGTTGAGGAGATCCATGCCGCGAAGGCGAACGGTGCGGATGACGTTGTGCTGCGGGGTGTCAGTCGGAGTCATTGCCGGAAAATTGTATCATTCAGCTGCCAAGTCTATGCGCCGTGGCTGAAACTGGTAGAAAGAGCCAGAAACGGTTGAACTGGACAAAGTTGGAAGTTCATTGTTGAATGCGGTGGAGCCGCTGCGGCGCAGAGAAAGGGAGTTTTCCCATGGCTGAGCCGGAACCAGACCTGAGCACGAAATACGATGCAGTGATTATCGGATCGGGCGCGGCCGGAGGAATGGCGGCGCATGTTTTGACCAGCCACGGCTTGCAAGTTTTGCTGCTCGAGGCGGGGAAGAAACTGAACATCGAGCAGGAACTGCGTTCGATGGAATGGCCTTATGACAACGCGCAGCGCGGAGGGCTGCCGCCCGGCTCGCATGCGCTGAATCATAACGAGTACACGATTCGAAGGCCGCCTTATGGCCCGGGCTTTGAAAAATCAAAGAATCTTTACAGCTATATCGGCAGCACCGACTACGTAAAAAACATCGTGGTCAACGAACGGGATAATCCCTACACGGGAACGAATTACGCGTGGGTCCGTGCGCGGTGTCTGGGAGGCAAGACAAATATCTGGGGCCGGCTGGCGCTGCGGCTCTCCGACTACGACTTCAAGGCCAGGGACCGCGACGGGTACGGAGAAAACTGGCCGATCCGCTACAGCGACATCGCGCCTTATTACGATAAAGTGGATTTGTATCTCGGCATTACCGGAGTGAAAGAGAATCTGCCGTATCTGCCGGACAGCTTGTTTCAGCGGCCCACGAAACTGAACTGCGCGGAGGTGACCCTCAAGCAAGGCATCCAGAAAATGGGACGCGTGCTTACACAGTACAGAGCGGGGGTAACCACCGACGGCCTGAAGCACAATAAATATCGCAGCCGGTGCTATGGACGCGGTGCCTGTTCACGTAAAGGAGGCTGCGACATTCACGCCGCGTTCGATTCGCCTACGGGGCTGATCTACCCCGCAATGGATACCGGCAATCTGACTTTGCGGACGAACTCGGTGGCGCGAGAAATCACCGTCGATCCACAAACTGGCAAAGCCTCCGGTGTGCACTTCACGGATTCAGAGACCCTGAAGGACTACACGGTGCGCGGAAAAGCGGTCATTGTGGCGGCGTCCACGCTTGAATCGGCGCGGCTTCTCCTGCTTTCGAAATCGCGCCTCTATCCGAATGGGCTCGCCAATTCGAGCGGCCACGTCGGGCACAATTTTTGCGAACACATCATGGGCCCGTATGTTGCCGGCCAGGCGACTGACCTCGTCGGGAAGCCACCGACGCTTGACGACGGGCGGCCCGGCAGTTTTTACCTGACGCGTTTTCGCAATCTGTCGGAGAAGCATCCGAAATTCATCCGGGGTTATGGATTTGAAGGCGGGAGCGGAAGCGGGATGTTTCCGCCGGGCACGGACCGGCCGGGGTTTGGCGCTTCTTTCAAGGAAGAGATTCGACGGAATCAGGGTTCCTACATCGCCATGGGTGCGTTTGGCGAAGTGTTATCGCGTTACGAGAATTTTGTCGATCTCGATCCGGTGGTGAAGGACAAATGGGGCATTCCCGCGCTGCGTTTTCACTATAAGTTCGGGGACAACGAGCACCGCATGGCGGAGGACATGAAGGAGACAGCGCAGGAGATGTTCGAGGCCGCAGGCTTCAAGATTATTTTTGTGAGCGACCGTGTGCTTACCGAGGGATGGTCGATCCACGAGCTGGGCACGGCGCGGATGGGAGATGATCCGAAAACTTCGGTGCTGAATCAATTTCAGCAGTCCCATGACGTAAAGAATCTGTTTGTGGTGGACGGCAGCGCGTTTGTAAGTGCGAGTTGTCAGAATCCCACGTGGACGATCATGGCGCTGTGCTGGCGCTCGTGTGACTACCTGGCGGATCACTTGGCCAAGAACGATTTGTAGAAGTCGCTGTGCCGAAACAAACCATGGGCAGGGAATCGAAGGAGTGACAATGTCCGCAAAAGATCCCATCGATTTGATGCAGGACCGGCGGCAGTGGCTGAAGACTTCGGCGACGGTTCTGGGGGCCGCAGTTTTGCCGTTGTCGGGGGTCTCGACGGATGAATTGTCGGGGGAATCGCAGCGTGCCGAAGGGGCCTCTGCCAGTGCGCCTAAAGCACCGGGTGCGGAGGCGCATTCCGGTGTGCGGTTTTTCACGCCGGCGCAGCACGCGCTGATCGAAGAGTTATCCGAGACAATCATTCCCGCTGATAGCCATTCCGGTGGCGCAAAAGCCGCAAAAGTGGCGGATTTTATCGAACAGACGGTCCGGGAGAGCACGGACGACCAACAAAAAGCGCTATGGCGCGAAGGGCTGCGGCTGATGGAGGCGATGAGCCAGCACTACAATGGAAAATCGTTCCTTGCTGCGAGCGCTGAAGAGAAGTTTGCGGTTCTCAAAGTGCTTTCCGACAACGAGCAGATGACCGAGCTCGCGGAAGTGCAGCTTTTCCGCGAACTGAAGCGTTTGACCGTGCGTGGCTACTACACCAGCAAGATTGGGATTCACGATGAACTCGAATACAAGGGAAATCGCGTGCTGATGGAGTTCGTCGGGTGCGACGATCCCACGCCACCGACTACGCAATAGTCAGAACACCTTTATCGGTTATGGCAGGCTGGCTTGTGAAGCCGGCACTTGGGCGCTGGAGTCTCCCTGGCTGCGTGGCGCGAATTGATACAGAGGCAGACCGGCGAGAGGAAAAGATGCCAACCGCGATGGCTTCTCCGGCGACGGCCGCCGCCGCGGCGCCCAGGCCCAAGCGGCGTCCTTATATCGCTAGCAGAGGGCGCGGCTGCTTTCGCGGAGTCGAAGGAATCGCGCAGAATCTATTTTTGCGGCGACTGGGCTTCGATCTTGTCGATCGCGATGGCCTTGGAGCCTCCGCGCTGGTACACCTTGCCGGTCACGATGACTTTGTCGGCAGCAAACGGAAGAAGCTTGGGGTTTTGTCCACTGGAAGGCGTGGTGGCGGCGATGGGCCAGTAGATGGTGCCGTCTTCGGCGAGTATGACGAGTTGGGAGCCGGCATTGGCGCAGGAGGTCGCACATTGTTTGCTAATCGGCTTGCTCAGATCTTTCGTAAAGGCACAAGCGGAATCGAGGACATAGCCCTTTACGGCGACCGATGGTGAGTCAGCGGCCGCCAGATAAACCGCGGCCATCAACAGAAAGCCCGGGATCGCTGCTTTGGCACAGACGGTGATCAATTTCATTTGTGTTGCCTCCGATGGTGAGCTTGCCAGACGAAATTCCCTGTTTATTCACGGAGGGGAAACGCATTTAGGGAGTCTCCGCAGCTCCATGCGGATGGAAGCGTACACTACTGCGGAAAAATTACTCTAATCGTTTTGTAGTATCGCCGATCACGACTACCGCTTCCTGGAAATCTCGAAAGGCAGCAAGATGCTTCGTGAATTCGTCACCGGCACGAGTGAAGATCTCGTCCTTGTGCTTGTCGCGGCCCTCATCCAGCGGCACTACGTCGACTTCGAAATGCGCCAGCGCGACGCTCTTGTCGCCTTGCGCCTCGGCAACCATTTCGTCGGCGGCGAGCCGCGAATTGGGGGTATCCTTATATGGAGCGCCGCGAGAGCAGGCGCGGTGGCAGCGGAAGCGGAGGAGTGTCCGGTCGTGGGACAGGGATTCCCATATTCGGCCAAGGAGGCTGCTTTGAGCCGCGCACGATGCTCCGTAAGCCATTGACAAAGCGAGGCTTTAGGCGAATTCTCTTGGGCAAGGGAGTTGCGCCTAGGAAAGGCGTTAACGACTATGGACATCCAAAGACCATCAAATGCAAGAGCTAAGAAAATCCGCAGGATAGCTTACGGCACCATCGCACTGATGTTAATCGGCGGCGTGACCTATGGGCTTTCCAAGTTGAAACCTGCCGCGCCGTATGTCGATCCTGGGACGGTCTGGTCCGACACCGTAAAGCGCGGGCCCATGCTGCGCGAAGTGCGCGGGCTGGGGACGCTGGTTCCCGAAGACATTCGCTGGGTTGCGGCGCAGACAGATGCGCACGTAGATAAATGGGTTTTGCGGCCGCCTGCCATCGTCAAGCCAGATTCCATCATCATGGAATTGAGTGACCCCACAGTACAGAAAGACGCAGTCGACGCGGAATACCAGCTAAAGGGTGCCGAAGCGGACCACGAGAACCTGAAAGTACAGGTGAACAGCGACCTCATGAGCCAGAAGGCCACGGAAGCGTCGGTTCGAAGCGATTACGAGCAGGCGAAAATCCAGCACGACGTAGATGAAAAACTGGTGAAGGAAGGGCTCACGTCACAGCTGATTGAGCAGCAGTCAAGGGTGAAGGCGGAGCAGCTTGCGATTCGTTTGCAGCTGGAAGCCGAGCGGACGAAAGTCGCATCGGATTCGGCGACCGCGAAACTTGCGGCGCAGCAGGCCAAGGTCGAACAGATGAAGGCGCTCTACGGGTTGAAGAGGAGCCAGATGGAGGCGCTGCACGTTCGCGCCGGCATCGACGGGGTGCTTCAGCTTCTGCCGGTGGATGTTGGCCAGCACGTGACACCGGGAATGAACCTTGCGCGCGTGGCGGATCCGAAGAAGCTCAGAGCGGAAGTGAAGATTGCCGAGACGCAAGCGAAGGATGTGGTGCCTGGGCAAAAGGCGACCATTGACACGCGCAATGGAATCGTGAACGGGCACGTTTCGCGAGTCGACCCCTCGGTGATAAACGGCACGGTGACCGTTGACGTGACGATTGATGATCCTCTTCCGCCGGGTGCGCGGCCGGATTTGAGCGTGGACGGCACGATCACACTCGAGAATCTCACGAATGTGTTGTTTGTCGGAAGGCCGGTGCACGGGCAGTCCGACAGCACCATTGGAATCTTCAAGCTCACAGAAGACGGCTCCGAAGCCACGCGCACAAACGTGAAGCTGGGGCGGAGTTCCGTCAACACCATCGAAATCATTGATGGGTTGAAAGTGGGCGACAAGGTGATTTTGTCCGACATGTCGGCCTGGGACAATTTTGACCGCGTTCGGCTGAAGTAGCGGCACGTCCGCTGCTGGCGGCGGGGCCGCAAGCAAGTTTCTGGTTTCGGTTGCTCTCTTTCCATCGATGGAAGTTGGGCGTTTCTTGCGGAGGCCCAGTGCAGACTCTCTGGCAAGACATTCGCTTCGGGTTGCGAATGCTGGCGAAAAACCCTGGCTTCACCGCAGTAGCCGTTGCCACGCTGGCCCTCGGCATCGGTGCTAACACCGCGATATTTAGTCTTGTGAATGCCGTGATGCTCGAGGCCATTCCGGTTCGAAATCCTCAACAATTAGTGGTGCTGCGCTGGTCGGCGCACGCTCATCCTCAAAATGGGGGCTCGAGCAGGTACGGAGATTGCCAGTGGACGAAGTGGACCGACAAGGATTCCGCCAGTTGCTCATTCTCGTATCCGATGCTCAAGGAAATCCGTGAGCATGCGGGAGTATTCTCGAGCGTTGCGGCATTCGCCGGACCTGCACAGTTGGACCTGACGGGAAATGGAACAGCGAGCATAGCGCGCGGAGAAATCGTCTCGGGGGATTATTTCCAAACGCTCGGAGTTCAGGCCGCCTCGGGACGAACCATCGAGCCCCGCGACGAGCGGCCCGGTGCAGAAGCCGTGGCGGTCCTCAGTTATGACGTGCAGCCAAGCGATCCGACTACCTTTTTTCGGGGTGTCGACGTTGCTGACGATCGTCGGTCTGGCGGCGTGCTATATTCCGGCGCGGCGAGCGACAAAAGTAGATCCCGTGGTGGCCCTGCGGTATGAATAAATCATGGCGGCTTGACAAAGAACCATGAGCAAAAGCTGCAAGGTCCCCATTGAAAGTAAAGGGGTTATGGTCATCTTCGAAGGAATAGCCCCGAAGGAAGCGGCCAGAAATTGACGGAACAACACCTATGGTTGATGCCGTGGCAGGACGCGCGCTACCGAGTTCGCATGCCTTCGTCTCGGGCTAGCCGCGCCTTGTGGCCCTGTCGAAATCCGACGGAGAGCGTTCTTTTGGGGATGATTGGGGGAACCATTGGAGAGCGTGTTGCGTATTCCCTGTTACCAAGGGATAAGTCTATCGCGGCGACAGAGCTTCTGCGTTTCGAGGAAGCTGAGGTCGAATGAATCCGGTTCTAGGGCAGGCGGAGGGAAGGAAACTGCAGGCGAAATCCCGTACCGGAAAGGTGCGCCTGACCTATCGCCTCTTGGTACGTCAAATACGTCAAGTGTTGCAGATTGTACTCGCCTGCGAAGCTGATTGGTGTGTTTCTGCTCGGTGCGAGATACGTTTCGGGAAAATAAGGCGAGCAGCGGTGAGGGTGAACACGTAATGCAAAGCCTGTCGAACGACATCCGGTTCGGATTGCGGATGCTGGCAAAGAGTCCGGGCTTTACGGCTATCGCGGTGATTACGCTGGCTTTGGGCATCGGTGCGAACACGGCAATCTTTTCCTTGATGAACCAGGTTTTGCTCGAACGCCTGCCGGTCAAGAATCCCGACGAGCTGGTCATTTTGCAGGCACCGGGCCCGGTGACCGGGCACGTTTCCAGCGACGGGGATGGCACAGAGTCTTTTTCCTACCCCATGTACAAAGGACTCCGGGACAACAACTCGGTATTCTCCGGCGTCCTGGCCCGATACGGCTTTTCCGCTAGCGTTGCGAGCCGCGGACAGACCGACCGGGCCTCGGGTGAACTTGTCTCCGGCAATTACTTCGAGGTGCTCGGCGTCGAGCCGGCGGTTGGGCGGGTGTTCAGCCAGGATGACGACCGAGTGCCCGGGGCTCAGCCCGTTGTAGTGCTGAGCCACTCGTACTGGACTCGCCATTTTGGGGCAGATCCGAGCGTTTTGAACAAGGTTCTTCTGATCAACAACGTCGAGATGACCGTTGTGGGAGTGTCAGAAGCAGGGTTTTCCGGCGTACAGGTGGGCAAAACGCCGGATATCTTCGTACCCCTGATGATGACGCAGCGGATGACCCTGTACGGAGAGACGCTCGACAAGTGGAACGATTATTGGATGACACTGCTGGCGCGACGCAAGCCAGGAGTTTCCGAGAAGCAGGCGGAAGCGGGCCTTAACGCCGCGTACCGGCCGCTCCTTGAGGAGCAACTTCCGCAAATCAAGTCGGGCTGGAATGAGGAGAAGCGCCAGCGATTCTTGAATAAGAAGATCCTCCTCTCGTCAGGCGCTCGAGGGCGCATGATCGTGCAGCGCGACTCGGGTGGACAGATCAAAACGCTTTTCGTCATGGTTGTGCTGGTTCTGCTCATTGCGTGCACCAACGTAGCGAATTTGCTGCTGGCTCGGGGAGCTTCGCGGCAACGTGAGTTTGCGATAAGGACGGCGCTGGGCGCGAGCCGCGGCAGGATGATCCGGCAATTGCTTGCAGAAAGCCTTATATGCGCGTTTGGCGGCGGCGCGCTAGGCATTTTGCTGGGCACCTGGCTGATGAGAATCCTCACTCCCATCGTGGTCGCGAACGCCGGGGTCCAAGGGTTGACGGAAAAGCTCGATCCGAACGTTTTGACGTTTGCGATCGGCGCGACCGTGCTCTCCGGGATTTTCTTCGGCTTAATCCCCGCCTGGCGCGTGACGCGCCTGGGAGTCTCCGATGTTATCAAGGACCAAGGATCGACTTCCTCCGCCAGCGTGTCGCATGTGGGCTTCCGGAAGGTACTGGTTGCGGGACAAGTTGCTTTCACCATGCTCCTACTGGCCGGAGCCGGACTCTTCATGCGCTCGCTGTGGAACCTGCGAAATCAAGACCTGGGGTTGAAGACCGACAATGTCATCACGTTCTCCATCCAGCCTTCTCTCAATGGATATGACACTCCACGGTCGATAGCGCTGTTCGATCAACTGCGCGCGCGATTGGCTGCTTTGCCTGGCGTCAGGTCCGTCGGCACGGGAGATGTACCCACGCTTACCGGCGATGACGAAGGGAGCAACATCACGGTTGAAGGAGGCCCGCAGCTCGCCGAAGAACTGCAGGATGTGGACCACGACGCGGTGAGTCCAGCCTATTTTTCTACCCTCGGAATTCCTCTCCTGTCTGGCCGCGAATTTACAGAAGGTGATGGAGCGATATCGCCAAAAGTTGCCGTTGCCAGCGAAGCAATGGTGAAGCGATTCTTCCCGGGGCGTAATCCCCTTGGGGCCCACTTTGCGTTTGGGGGCGGGAAGGTGAAACCGGACATCGAGATTGTGGGAGTGGTAAAGGACGTAAAGCAGGAGCATGTGAGCAGCGCGATCCGGCCATATGTGTACATTCCCTACGCGCAAAGGCCCAAACTGACAGGGATGGCCTTCTACGTTCGGTCAACGCAGGATCCGTTGCTGCTGGGATCGACGTTGCAGGGGGCAGTTCGGGAGATGGACGCCAACCTGCCTGTCTATGATTTGAAGACTATGGAACGCCTAGTAGAACAGGATCTGTTCTCAGCGCGGATGGTCGCGGTGCTTTCGGCGAGCTTCGCCGGTCTGGCGGCGCTTCTGGCGGCGCTTGGAATTTACGGCGTGCTTGCCTATGTGGTTGTTCAACGCACGCGTGAGATTGGGATCCGCATGGCCCTGGGCGCAGTAGCCGGGCAAGTGCGCTTGCTGATTGTTAGGGAAGTCGGAACCATGGTGCTCCTCGGAGTTGGCGTGGGCCTGCCGCTGGCGTACGGGCTGGCGCGGTTTAGTGAATCGTTGCTGTATGGCGTGCACGCGGGCGATCCCGCGGTGTACCTATTGGGTCTCGGACTAATCGGGCTTATCGCGCTTGCGGCATGCTTCCTTCCAGCGAGGCGTGCCACACGCGTCGATCCACTGGTGGCGCTGCGTTATCAATGACCGGACCGGTTTTAGGCGGCTAGAACGGCAGTCGGGGAGCATGGCAAAGAGTTTCGGAGTTAAGTTTCAAGACTGAAAACCAGTTAAGGAGACGAAATGTCAGACGCACCTACACTCATCAAAATGGAAGGCGTAAAGAAAGTCTTCTACACGGACGAAGTGGAGACGCACGCACTTTCTGAGATCCACCTGGAGATCAAGAAAGGCACCTATATTTCCATCGCTGGTCCTTCCGGCTGCGGCAAGTCCACGCTGCTCTCGATCCTGGGGCTGCTGGATTCCCCGACAGACGGAAGTTACATGCTGAACGGACAGCCCGTCGGCAAGCTGACGATCAGCGAGCGCACGCGCATTCGCAATCGCGAAATCGGGTTCATCTTCCAGGCATTCAACCTAATCGGCGACCTCACGGTCTACGAGAACGTCGAGCTGCCCCTGACGTACCGCGGTACCAGTGCCTCGGAGCGCAAGCAGAAGGTGCAGAACGCGCTCGAGCGCGTCGGCATGGCGCACCGGTTGCGGCACTATCCTTCGCAACTCTCGGGCGGTCAGCAACAGCGTGTGGCCGTGGCTCGCGCTTTGGTAGGCGATCCGCTCATCCTGATGGCTGACGAGCCGACTGGAAACTTGGACTCGAAAAATGGCGAAGCCGTCATGGAACTGCTGCGCGATTTGCACCGCAACGGCGCAACCGTTTGCATGGTGACCCACGACCAGCGCTATGCGAATTTCGCGGAACGCACGATTCACCTTTTTGACGGACGCATCGTCGAGGAAACCAAGGAAGCCGGAGTGACTGCTTAAGGGCGTCCGGCAAAAGAGGGCGCTCCATGGGAACGATCGAGCAGGACATCCGTTATGGTGTGCGGATGCTCGTCAAGCATCGGCTTACCACCTTGGTATGCGTAGCGGCGCTCGGGCTGGGCATCGGCGCGAACGCGGCGATGTTCAGCGTGGCCGAAGCCTTTCTGCTCCATCCAGTTCCCTTCGAGAACTCCGACCGCGTTGTGGCCTTGGTGGATTCGCGCCCCTCGGAGGGCGTGGACACAAATGCCGTGGCGCCCGCCACCTATTTCGAGTGGAAGGCCGAAGCGCGCTCCTTTGAAGAGATAGGAGCGTATGTCTGGGACTCGATCAATCTAACCGGGGACCGCGAGCCTGCGAAAATCAACGGATTCGCGATCAGCCCGAATTTTTTCGATGTGCTCGGCGCTCATCTCCGGCTTGGCCGCACCTTCCTGCCCGAAGAAGAGCAAGTTGGAAAAGATCAGGTAATCATCCTCAGTTACGGTCTCTGGGAACGGCGTTACGCTTCCGATCCGCTTATTCTCGGAAAGAAGCTTAAAGTCGATGGCCGGACCTTCGAGATTGTGGGGGTGATGGGCAAGGGATTCGACTATCCGAAGCCCGCAGAAGCATGGGTGCCACTCTCTTTGGACGCCCAGCACCGGGCGATACGCGATGCGCGCTACTTGTGGGTCCTGGCGCGGCTGAGACCGCACGTATCCGTCGTCGAAGCGGCCGCGGAGATGCGCACGATCACGGCGCGCCAGGCCGAGACCTATCCCGACGCTTACAAGGGATGGAACCTGCGCGTGTTGACGATTGCCAATTTCGCGACAAACGACCTCACACGGCAGTACACCTTCCTGCTGTTAGGGGCGGTGGGATTTGTTCTCCTGATTGCCTGCGCCGACGTGGCCAATGTGCAGTTTGCGCGCGTTACCGGCAGACACAAGGAGCTTGCCGTGCGGACCGCCATGGGAGCGAGTCGCAGCCGCATCATCCGGCAGTTGCTGACAGAGAGCGTACTGCTTTCCCTGGCGGGCGCGGCGCTGGGTCTCATCTTCGCGATGTGGTGGGTGTATCTGATTGTGAGTCACATGCCTCCGGAAGTTGCAAGATTTATCGCCGGATGGAATACGATAAGCCTCGATACCAACGCATTCTTGTTCACACTGGCCATCGCTATTGCCAGCGGCATTCTCTCGGGGATTGCTCCGGCCTGGCTTCACTCGCAGACCAACATTAGCGAGACTCTAAAAGAGAGCGGCCGCGGAGCAAGCACGGGTCCATCGCGGCACCGTTTGCGGAGCGTTCTCGTAGTCGCCGAGATTGCGCTGGCCCTCATTCTTCTGGTCGGTGCGGGACTGCTCGTCAAGGGCTTTCGCGCGCTTATCGTCGTGCATGAGAATTTTCGTCCCGCATCCGTACTGGCCCTCACGATGGATCTGCCCGCGGAACAGTACAAGTTAAATCCCGGGCGCGCGGCGTTCCATGAACACGTGCTCGAGCGGCTCGCCGCCATTCCGCATGTGCAATCCGCCGCGCTCGCCACCTACGTGCCTTACTCCGATGGGGGTGGCACGAACATGCAACCCTTCACCATCGAAGGCCGCGCGCCTCGCGAGCGGGGTGAGACCACCAGCACGATTGTCGAAACGATTAGCCCGAACTATTTTCGCTTGATGAATATCGGATTGCGAGATGGCCGCGAATTGCAAGACACCGACGGGGATGCCACGCAACCCGTAGCGGTGATCAGCCAAAACATTGGAAAGCGCTACTTCGCCGGGCGAAACCCGCTGGGAAAGAAAATCAAGATTGGCAAATCGGATGCGGACAGCCCCTGGATGACGATTGTGGGAATCGTAGACGACGTCCACTATACCTGGATCAACAAGCAAGAGTTGCCGACGATTTACCGCAGTTACCGGCAGTCGCCCCCGTTCTACAATTCCTTGGTCTTGCGGACCGAAGGCGATCCGGCGACATTCATTCCGGCCGTGCGAAGCGCGGTTGCCTCAGTTGATCCCAACCTGCCGCTCTTCGACGTGCTGCCGTTTGACCGGGTGATTACGAATTCGATTGTAGGCATCGCCTACGTCGCGGCGATGATGGCGGCCCTGGGGCTGATCGCGCTGGTTCTGGCTTCGGTCGGGATTTACGGCGTGATGTCCTACTCCGTCGGCGAGCGCACGCATGAGATTGGCGTGCGCGTGGCGATGGGTGCAACCTCAGAAGACGTCCAGAGACTTATTCTGCGAAACGGGATGTCCCTGACGATTGTCGGCATGGCTATCGGTCTTCCGCTGGCCATGGGGCTTGCTTACGCCCTCTCGAGCCTCCTCTTTGGTGTAACGGCTGCCGATCCATTTGCCTTTCTAGGACTGCCCCTGCTTCTGGCCGGTGTGGCGACCGTCGCCTGCTACCTCCCCGCACGGCGTGCCGTGCGCCTGGATCCGCTCGCAGCACTGCGCTATGAATGAAGAGAGGCCGGCTGAGAGACGTCGCGGCTGCTTTGGAGTCTCGAGTGCCCGCGAATACGAGATTCCCGGCTAATCCCGCAGTTCGACAAGTCCCTTGGATTAAGTGTGATAGTCTCGAAACGGAATAGGAATTCCGGCGTTATCTTATTTAGCGCCTAAGGAGCGAGAGTGGAACCTCTGATTCAGTTGCGAAACATGGAGAAGGTTTACGAAGCAGGCGGCAGCAAGTTTTATGTTTTGCGCCGCATTTCACTGGATATTCAACCGGGTGAATTTGTTACGTTCATGGGACCTTCGGGAGCGGGAAAGTCCACGCTCCTGAGCATTATAGGGATGCTCGATGGTTCCTGGACGGGCGAATACTACTTTAACGGCGAGCCAGTCCATCGCCTCAACGTAAAGAAGCGCAACGAGCTTCACAAAGCCAACATCGGCTTCGTCTTCCAGAGCTATCACCTGATCGACAATCTGACGGTGTTTGAAAACCTGGAAATCCCGCTTTCCTACAAGAACGTGCCCCACAAGGAACGCGTTAGCCTGGTTTGCGACATCCTGGACCGCTTCAACATCGTCGGCAAAAAAGACCTGTTCCCCAACCAGCTTTCCGGCGGGCAGCAACAGCTTGTAGGAGTCGCCCGCGCAGTGATTCAAAGCCCCAAGCTGATTCTGGCCGACGAGCCGACCGGCAACCTGCATTCCGCGCAAGGTGAAGAAATCATGGAACTTTTCCGGAGGCTGAACGAAGCCGGTACGAGCATCATTCAGGTGACGCACTCGGAACGGAACGCCGCCTATAGCCACCGGGTTATTCAGCTCAAAGACGGCTGGGTGGTCAGCGAAACCAGCAATGCGGCGCGCGTGGGCTGAGGGATGGCCGAGGTGTCCTTCTTTGTCGGACTCGACCGGGCGGCCGGCGAGAAACGGATCGCGTAAGCTAAGTTATTGATTTTATTGGGTCAAAATGGCTGGTGGGCAACTCTTGGCGAGCGCGTATCTAACCGTTGGGTTCAGTGCGAGCTTAACTTGAGCTGAGACTATCTTCCGAAACGAATGAAAAACCCTACGATTCATCCCTATCGCGTCCTCGTGGCCGACGATCAGGCGGATATCCGCGACGCCTTGCGCCTGCTGCTCAAGCGGGAGAACTATGAGACACAATCCGCGGCCTCGCCTGCGGAAGCGCTCGCGGCGATTGAATCGCGCGAGTTCGACGCCGTGCTCATCGATCTGAACTATGCGCGAGACACTACCTCCGGTCAGGAGGGTCTCGATTTGCTGAGCCACATCCAGGCGGCGGATGCCACGCTGCCCGTCATTGTGATGACCGCCTGGAGCAGTGTGGAAATCGCCGTGGAAGCGATGCGGCGCGGGGCCCGCGATTTCATTCAGAAGCCCTGGGACAATGCGCGGCTACTGAGCATCCTGCGCACGCAGATCGATCTTCGCAACGCGTTGCGTCAGGCGTCGCGGCTGGAGGCCGAGAATCGCCTGCTTCGCGCCGAATCGCGCCCCACGCTCATCGCCGAAGCGGCCGTGATGCAGCCCGTGCTCGACCTGATCGGGCGGGTGGGTCCTTCCGATGCCAGCGTGCTTATCACCGGCGAGCACGGCACGGGAAAGGAAGTTGTGGCGCAGACCTTGCACGCGCTTTCCCAGCGGGCGGGAAAACCGATGGTGACGGTTAACGCGGGCGGCCTTTCCGAGGGCCTATTCGAAAGCGAGCTCTTCGGCCACGTGAAAGGCGCCTTCACCGACGCGCGCAACGACCGTGTCGGGCGTTTTGAACTTGCCGAGGGCAGCACGCTTTTTCTGGACGAGATCGCCAACGTCCCGCTGAATCTGCAGGCCAAGCTTTTGCGGGTGCTGGAAACCGGCGAACTCGAGCGCGTCGGCTCTTCTTCGACACG
>Ga0210384_10002793_pt1 | contig 20916 bp, 22 predicted proteins | sample IncBWH2MmetaG_FD_160574 | JGI IMG/M metagenome (GOLD analysis project Ga0210384, IMG submission 160574) | Forest soil microbial communities from Barre Woods Harvard Forest LTER site, Petersham, Massachusetts, United States - Inc-BW-H-2-M | ecosystem: Environmental > Terrestrial > Soil >...
CACCAGCGAGATAGCGCCCGTAAGGAGCTGGGAGCCAAACGCGACGAGTACGGCGATGCCGGACTGGCGCTGGCCGCGCATCTGGCCGAACTCGAGCTTGCGCGGAAAGCTTAGCGAAGACCAGTTGGCGATGGTGAGTTGACCCACGACAGTGAACACGACGGCGGCGATGGTGGCGACCAGGCGCGGAAGCGACGGCAAACCTACCCGCCAGCTGAGCATGGCCGCGGACAACGCGATCTCCAAAGCCAGGACGGAAACAAGCATCAAATTTTTCCCGAGAAATACATCGCGAAAACGTACCGGCGCCATGAAGTAGGTTTGAATCCCGCGGCCTTCATAGGCAAAACTGTTGTATGCAGGCGCCATGAGAATCAGAATGAGATAAGCCATCATGCCGGGAAAAAACATTTCGGCGGAGACCGGTCTGCCCGAAACGCTCGGGTGCCTCCCTGCAAACTGCGAACTGAAAAGCAGCACGAGCAGCGGCGGCATAAATAATGTGAGAAAAGCAAAGCCGTTGCGCGTCAGGTAGCGAAACTCCTTTCGAACGACGGCAGCTACCTGTGGCGAGAGCAAGCTCAAGCCATCGGCGCCGTCGTTCTTCTTCGCGGTTGCACGGACTCCGGTCGCCACGGGAGCCGCGGTTTCGCTGAGTTCTTCGCCGCGATATTGCGCGGCAAACCGCCGCCACAGAAACGCGCTCAAAAGGATTACGTAGAGCAGAAGGCTAGCCGAGCCAAGGAGAAAACCGGCAGGTTGCAACTGCACTGCTGCGGCGATGGCGCGGCCTGCCAGCGACGGCGGAAGCCACGCAAAATATGGCAAAAGACGGAAAAACACGGGCCGCGCCGTAGCGCCGTAGCGCTGGAACCACGGAGTGATGAAATTCAACGAAATCATCGACATTACAAAAAGCCCAATGAAAAGTTCTCGTGTCCTGCGCCGGGATAACAGTTTTTCCAACCACGAGCCGATGAGCCGTTCAAGCGTCACGTTGAACACCACAAACATAGCGCCGATCAGAAGCATAGCCGGCAAAACGCCGGACCTTGCCACGGTCGCTCCGAGGGTCATGGACAGGAGCCAGCACAGGGAGGCAACCGCAGAAAAATCGGCCAGCCCATAGGCCAGCCCGACGAGGTAAAACGCGGTGAGGCTTAATGGAAAGCGGAGAAGCGTTCGAAACTCAAAGCTTGCGCCGAACCCCGCCACAAAAAGCGGGAAACCCTGCCAGAAAATAAAAATGCCCCAAAACAACAGCGCCATCCATCCCGGGCGGCCATTCGAAAGAAACTCGTAGGCTCCGGCGTAAAAAGCAAAACACAATCCGACAACGAGGACGGCGGCAAAACCTCCTGCGATAATCAGGCCGATCAGGTCGAGTCGATTGTTTTTCTTGCTCAGGCTGTTGCGGAGGATGCGCCAGCGCAGCGCGGCAACCAGGCGGATCTGCTCGAGGATGCCGGTGGGAAGCGCTACATCAGCCAAGAGAGCTCCTCCAGCTGCGGGCGCTCCGCGCCGCTCTGTCCGACAATCGAGAGAAAGATTTGCTCGAGCGTCGTTTTGCTTCCCTCTTCGCCGGATATTCCGGCGCGCAACTCTTCGAGTGACCCCTGGGCGACGAGCCGGCCTTTGTGAATGATGGCCACGTGGCTGCAAAGGCGTTCGACAATTTCCAGAACATGGGAAGTCAGGAATATTGTGGTGCCGCGCTCCGTCATACGTCCCAGCAGCGCTTTCAGCGCGCCGGCGGCGAGCGCATCCACGCCTTCGAACGGCTCATCAAGGAACAGAATTCGCGGCCCATGAATGACGGCCGCGGCCAACGCCAGTTTTTTTTGCATCCCGTGCGAATAGTCCGCAATCATCGTTCTGGGCCGGTCCGCGAGCTGCATGAAGTCCAGCAACTCTTCTGAGCGGCGCTGGGTAGTAGCGCGGTCTAGCCCGTACATCCGCCCCACAAAATGCAGATATTCGCTTCCCGTCAATCGTTCGAACAGGCCCATACCTTCCGGCACGACGCCAATCTGCCGCTTGACTTCGACGGGGTTCGAGGCAAAATCCAGCCCCAACAACTGCATGCTGCCTGAGCTCGGAACAAGCAGCCCCGTCAGCATCTTGATGGTCGTGGACTTCCCTGCGCCGTTCGGTCCAAGAAAACCGAAAAATTGCCCCGAGGCGACATGGAGATTGATGGAATCAACGGCAATCAGATTTCCGAAATTCCTCGAGAGCTTTTGCGTCTGGATGGCTGTTTCCGGCATCGCGTCTCCCTGTCAGACATCGGAAGTCAGAGGCAAAACTCTAACACGAGTCTCGCAGGCCGTCAGAAATGGCAGTGATACACGCCGAGGGCAAACGTGGTGTCAGGAAAGCTTCGGAGGATTCGTCGAAGCGGTGGCAACTTGCAATTCCTTGGCAGGGAACGCCGCCAGAACCGCAGGCAGTTCCACGCGGAAAACTGCTCCGCCTTCCTGGCGATTGTAACAGAGAATTTTTCCGGCGTGTTCCTGGATGATGCCAAAGCAGATACTGAGTCCCAGGCCCGTGCCTTTTCCAACAGGCTTGGTGGTGTAGAAAGGATCGAAGACGCGATGCGGTTCCTTGAGGCCCGGGCCGGTATCTGAAAACAAGACGACTACGTTCGAGCGGTCGCGAATCGTCTTGATTGTCAACACGCCGCCGTTGTGGGCCTCCATGGCGTCCAGCGCGTTGCTGATGATATTGAAGAAGACCTGCATCAATTGATTTCCGTCGCCGCGAACACCGGGAAGGACGGATTCGAGCTGCAGTTCCACGCGCGTAGTGCCGGAACGCAGGTCCAGCGCGCGGAGCTGGACGGCATTGTTCACCACGGTGTTTATGTCCAGAAGCGCGCGTTCTGCGGGAACCTGGCGCGCGAAACTCAGCAGGTTTCCGACCAGGGTTTTTGTGCGCCGCGCCTGATCGCGAATTTTGGCGGCGGTGGCGCGGGCCTTTTCCGGAACCGTAGGGTCATCCGCAAGCAGATCGGAAAAACCGAGAATGGCCGCCAGCGGATTGTTGATTTCGTGCGCCGCGCCGGCGGCAAGCTGTCCGAGAGAAACGAGCTTTTCCGATTGCACGAACTGCGCCTGCAGCCGCTTCAGGTTTTCGATGGATTGTTGGGATTGTGCAAGCAGCCGCGAACGGTCCCGATCGGCCAGATGGCCGCGCAGGAAAATCAGCAGGGCCAGCGGAACAGCGGCGATAAGAGTAGTCATCAACCGGAAATCGCGCACCGCCGGCGTCTCATGGCCGTACCGCAAAGTGTAGATCGCAAACAACGGCAGCGAAATAACCGCAGCCATCGCCAGCCGCGACGCCCAGACATTTCCATCTTCCTGTTCCGGGTCCGTCTCGGAGCTGTAGTAGTCATCGGTGGGGGCTTCTAGTTTGTCCCGAAGCTGGTAGGCGATCACTCCCGCAAATCCGAACCATAGGAACGAGGAAATCATGGGAAGATCGTACAGACTTCCGGTGTAATACTCGCCCATGTCAGCAGCGACATCGAGCGTCACGGAGATCAGCATGTACAGCATGGCGGCGCCGAAGAGATTGCCATAGACCGTTCGCCAGGCGCCGCGAGTCCGCAGCCAGGAGATTCCGAAACCAACGACGATGATCAAGTTCTGAATATTTGTGACGACGTTAAAGTTGTAATTGTATTGCGCGAGGGCGGGCGTCGCATACATCCACGGCAGGACGATGAATACGTAGAGAAATGTCCACCAGGTGAGCAGCAACACAAAATCCAGATACCCAAAGCGCAGGTTGAGCTCCCCATGCTTCTGGTGGGGACGCAGAGCCAACGCCGCCATCATGGGGATGCCCTTGATGAAAAAAACAATGTCGCCCTCATAGAGGCCCGGCAACGGCTTATGGAGATAGAGTTCGTAATAGGTCCATTCGAACTGTCCGATCATCCAGAGAGTGCAGCTCAGGGCGAGCAGCATCCAGAAAGCGTTTCTGCGCCAGTGGGGCGTGCCGGCGTTCAGGAGCAGGCCGGCGTTCGCCAGCAGCGGGATGAGACACTGCACCACGTTTCCAAACGTGGAAAGTGCCGGCGAGCCGCGATGAAGCGACAGCGACGCCGCCGTGTAGATGACGAGGATGAGCGACCAAATCCCCAGCATCCAGGCGATTCTGCGGGATGATGACATACGGTTGTTAAATCCAGTTTATGCGCGCAGGGCAGGGACGCGTGCGGACAATCACTTCAGGCTTGCCCAATGATAAACGAACGCCAAACTTTACTTTCGAAAGTGCCCCCGGCATCCAACGAAGTCTGGCGGAGGAGGAGGGATTCGAACCCCCGAGACCCTTTCGAGTCTAACGGTTTTCAAGACCGCCGCATTCAACCACTCTGCCACTCCTCCGCAATGATTCTATTGCACTTGTGGAAACCAGCGTTGCACATTCTGTTGCACATTTGCCCCTAGCCCGATAGAATTCCCTCATGCAAAAGGGATACATCTACCAGACCAACGGCGCTTGGCACATCCGCTACCGGGTGGACGGTAAGCAGGTTTCGCGCAAGCTGGCCGACTACAACGACCAATATCGCACGAAGCGCAGCGTCCGTCCACTGGCCGATGAAGTCCTTGACCCGTTGAATCAGGGACTCCAAGTCAACGGACCCATGACCCTGCAACAATACGCGGAGACGGTGTACTTCCCGAATATCAAAACGAAAAAGAGTCCGTCCACGTACAAGGGCTATTTCAACCTCTACTCGAAACAAATTCAGCCGCGTATCGGCGGACTCAGGCTTTCGACGTGTACGACTGCCAACATGCAGCGCATCTTGTACCGCATTGACGAACAGGAAGAACTCTCTCACCAGTCGTTCTTGAACATCAACTCGGTGCTGTCGGCTATCTTCACCCACGCTCGGAGGAGCGGAACGCTGCAAGGTCCGAACCCAACGGACGGCGTGGAAATTCCAGAAGGCAAACGGACCGGCAAAACGCATAAGTATTCGTTAGGAGAAGTCGAGAAGATCACGGACGCGGTGGATGGCTTGGCGCGATGCGCGGTTGTGGTTGCCGCTTGGACTGGCCTCTCGCTCGCAGAACTTCGCGGCTTGAAGTGGGAAGACATCGACTTCGACGGGGAGCAATTGAACGTCGTTCGCACGGTGTGGCACCGAGAAGTCATCGACACGAAGACGGAGCACCGCGCCGCCACAGTACATCTCTTGCCGAACGTAGTCACCGAACTGAGGAAGCATCGCGAGGCGAATCCCGGTACGAAGTGGGTCTTTGAAGGTCCGCGAGTATTCCCTCTGGACTTAGCAACGGTCGGCTCGAAGCGAATCAAGGAAGCGTTGAAGGGCGCCGAGGTTGAGTGGCACGGCTTCCATGCTTTCCGCCGTGGACTCGGGACACGGCTCTACAACAACGGGACGCCATTAGACCTTGTCGGCAAAATTCTCCGCCACGGATCGGAAAGCGAAGTTACGTTGAAGCATTACATCGAGGTAGAGGACAAGACGAAAGCCGCTGCGTTGCAGAGTTTGCCGCGAAAAATCAAGAAAGCGAAGTGACGGCGAAAGACTAAAGAGTGCTGCGTGCCAAAATACGAAGCAGGTGACTCTAGCAGGTTCCGGTCATGCTCCACGTTCCTGTTGACGGAGCCAAGCGGAAACGCTCGTCCAATCAAATCGCAAATAGCGACCGATGCGGATACACGGCAGCGGGTTGAGGCAACGGCGCCGAGACTTCTCATAAACCCATCTTTCGGAGACCTTCAAACGCTCTGCGAGTTCAGTGAGCGTCAAAATCTGTGATGGGTCAACCGGGGCTGGACTGTGTACGGCAACTGGGACGGATGCATCTTGCCTAGCGAATCGAAGAGAAAGGCCAGTCACTTCAGCGGCTTCGCGCGGTCTATACGGCACTCGCGGTAGATTGCGGTTCATGTGTCATTCCCTTCCTGGCCGAATGCCCACCGAAGTTCCCGAACCATTCGCCTAGAACCAGTTCTCACCATGAACATGCTACTATACGTACAGCACCATGAAAAGCACATTCTTTTTGAGGCCGAATATTCTCTAAGGTTGCGCCTGGCGTCGTGGATTCAGGAGCGGGGTATTGTCAAAGCAGCAAAAAGGGGAAACCGTTTCAGTTCTTCTTCGGTCAGCGAATCAATCAGAAGATTCTCTTCCGCATTCTTTGGCAGGCACAGTATAAATGGTTCAAACGCTTCCCGCAGCATCGCCGTATATTTCTTTCGGTCGTAACCGAACCATCCTTCCCATAGAGCAAAGGCCCGAACGCGGTCATTCGGTACGGTGGAGTCGCTGTCGGTAATCACGTATTCGACGGTCTGTCCGGGCCGCAGTTTTACGCCGCTACCGAAGAGTTGTTGCGCGGCAATCGCGGTCACACCCGCTTTCTGGTAGTCGCGCGGCTCTTTCGTGATGCGCTTGCTAATGATGAGTTCCTGAATATCTACATCTCCGCTCGAAAGACGCTCCTGGAAATCCGCTAGAACCGTGCGCGCGCGCTCGATCTTGTGAACGTACGAGTCAAAGTCGTGCGCCTCCGCGAGGATTGCCAATACCTCGCTCTGCATCCGTTTTAGTAGGGGCGCTGTGTCATGGCGCCGGCATTCGAGGCCACGGACTTTCACTTCCCCGTCTTCGCCAACAGCAAAGAAACGGTTTGGCACGGGCACGTCTGCATATTGTTTCGAGGGTAGAAAAACGACATAGCGGTACACGGACTCAATCGCGAGAGGGAGGCGTGTTTTGGTTTCAATTTCGTTAGCCAACCGCTCGAAGTCTTCTCGTCTGGCTCCTTCTTTCCAAACGTAGAGCGAGTCCACCAAAGCATGGATGAGTTGAAAGCCATCGTTTTCGGCAATCTCCTTCGCGACGAGAAGCGTTTCGCGCGCGACGGCATTGATGGCTTCGTGGGCTTCGATTTTTCCGAACCTTGCATTCTTGTAACCCGTGTAGCCAAAACAGCAGACGAGAAGCCATTTCATCGAATCCCGTTGCAGTTTGAATCGCAGCGCAGCGTCGGGCGGAGAAGTCTTCTGCAATTTCTTGAGTTCGCTGCGCTTCGCAATCAAGCGTTCGACAACACGGCTGGTGATGCCGCGTCTTTTTTCGCAGATGCGGTATCGCAGCTCAGGAATGCGCGGAGCATCGGGGCAGCACGGGCAATTGACAGTCTCGGGCGAGATGTTGAAGCGCGCCATAATGCTCGGAAACTGACTGACGAAGTCGAGTTCCGCAACGTTCGCGGTGAAGCCGAGCTTCGGCACGAACACGAGCCCGCCACGGTCGGCGCATAGAAGTTCATCGGGATGCTTGGGATCTTCGGGCTCCGCTTTCTGTTCGGGAATCAGTACGCCATCGCGATGGGCGAGTTCCATCTGCATGTAAGAGATGCCGGTGCCTGTCGTTGTTCTAGCCGAGTATTGAATGGGAAGTTTCGTGATACGGGCGAGCTCCCACAGCCCGGCAAAATCGCACTTCTCTGAAATGAATGAATTCTGCTTGTCCACATGGATACGGCCAAAAAGAGTTGTCGCACTCGCCTTGAACAAAATTCTTCCGTAGCTGGTGTAACTGCGTCCCTTCGACTGGTGGACAGATGCCGACTCATCGCGATTCAAGGGCAGTGAAAACTTCAAGCGTTCGGCCTGCTGCCGAAGTAGCGGGAGAATCGTGGAATCGCCCCATTCGGAAAGGATCACGTCGGGGTCTTGCCGCTTGACCAATCGCGCAAATCCCAGCGCGGGAGGTTCGCCCGCCTCGTCGAGTTCCCAGCACGTCCCATCCATTTCAATTTCGAGCACGGCGCGGCGGCCGTGCGTGGGATCGATCCGCGATAGTCCGGCGAGCCGAATCTGCATGATCTTGAGAGGTGGCATTTCATAATTGAGAGCCCATTCATCATCGCGGCATTCGATGGATTGGATTTTTCCCTCGTCGTCAGTTTCGACTTCGACGTACGCGAGCGGGAAGATTCGTTTCTCCCAGCAGTAGAGCGACGCGACCATAAGGTCGCTGTTGTAGAGCTGCAAGCGCGAGTCGCGCTTGTGGACCCAGCGCCCCCAGCCCATAAAATCGGTCGGACAGAGAACAGACACTTCAAGGACGGTGCGTGGCGCATTGAGCCACAAGTCCGTGCGCTCGGTGAAGCGCGTGCGCAGTTCTGTGGTTTGGTGTTGAGCTGCGTCCTGCAACTGGACGAGTCGTTCGTGGTCTCCCGAAACGTAAAACGCCGGCGCGAAACTATCGGTCAAACGGTAGTGCGACTGGTTCCGGTCGATGAGCCATAACGTCATCCCGTCCTGGTTCGGGTAGAGATCGAGAATCCATCCTTGCCGCAATTTCACAAAGCACTCCCGCGTTCTGCAGAACTTTCTCCACAGCGTTGAGCCGTTTTTCCTGGTCGAGGGCAATGGAAAGAAGAATGGCTTCCATCGGATTGTCGTGACACTGATAGGTGGCGGCCTGGGTGTAGTAGCGCACGCGGACAAAGAGCCTGTCGAAATGTTCGTGATCTTCTCTGCGCAATGCCCGGCGGAATTTTTTCCAACGTTCTGCGGCCTGTTGAATCAATTGAACAAATGTAGGGACGGTTCTGCCCATACTGCACCTCGCACTTTCCGTTCAAGCTGATAGGAGCGGTGTATCTTTCTCGCGAGTAAAGGAAAGGGAGCTTTCGGAATCGGATTCAACTTTCACGATGTGGTCTGCCTGGTTGCGGAGTTTCTTAAAGAAATCGTGCCGTCTTGTTTTGAACGAGGTGGCATCGGAAAAAACGGCGATGGGAAGTTGGAGCGGCGCAAGCTGCTGCAAGCCTTCGAGTGCATGTTCAAAGGAAGCGCGCGCCGGCCGGTCTTGCACATCCTCGTCGAAATATAAATCTGGCAAGGCCGTGACGATCAGTACGTCGGCAGGACATTTCTCCAGAGTCTTGGGCACACGTCGCACGAGTTCCGTCAGTTGAAAACAGGTAAAGGCGCGCGCGACGCGAATGAGGCTATTCACGCTCGACGAGTCAAGACCGCGTTCTCTCGCGAAACGCGCTAGGAGGAGTGGGCTGATCTGGTTTGCTCCGTCGAGGTAAAGAATCTGTTTTTTTGCGAAGAGTAGTCGTGGCAAGAAGTAATGCGAAAGCCGAGGCATTTCGGGACAGCCATAAAAGACGGTCAAAGCCCGGGCTGGTAAGACCCAGGGGTTTGGAGTTGTGGGCCGTTCTGTTTTCGTGGATGCAATGGGTAAACTCATGACCACGCCGTATGCGGCCCTCGACGCCATACTAGGCGAAGAAAAGGCGAAAAGTCAAGGATGCCCACTTCTAGCTTAAAAGGCGCGACGCAAAAAGAAATGCGAGCACGCTTGGACTCGTTACCCAGAACAGAAGCATCGTTCATTGAGCCAATGGAGTGCCTCTCGGTATCGAAGCTACCTGAGGGCCATGAGTGGCTGTGGGAAATTAAACTCGACGGTTATCGCGCTCTTGGGGTGAAGTCTGGAACTGGTGTCACCTTATTCTCGCGACGACGAAAATCTCTAAATCGACAATTCCCTTATATCGTGGACGCGTTGGCTGGCTTGCCTGAGGAAACGGTCTTAGATGGAGAATTGGTTGCGATTGACGACCGCGGCCGCCCGCAGTTCAATCTCCTGCAGAATTTCCGTGCTGAATCATCGCGGATTCATTACTACATTTTCGATCTGCTGTGCTGGAAGGGCCGTGACTTCACACACCTTCCGCTGACTGAACGGCGAGCAGTGTTGAAATCTCTGGCTGTGGTCAAGGACAAGAGAATCAGGACTTGCGACTATGTCGAGGCTGCGCCAAACGACCTGCTTGCAGCGGTCCGCGAGCAAAGGCTTGAAGGAATCGTCGGGAAGCAAAAGAACAGCCACTACCAACCGGGAAAGCGAAGCGGCGCCTGGATAAAGTATCGCGTGAATCGTGGACAAGAGTTCGTCATTGGCGGCTATTTTCCTGGACCGCATGGGTTTGACTCACTGATCGTCGGCTACTATGACGGAGACAAGCTGCTGTATGTGGCAAGAACACGGAACGGATTTGTACCGGCCTCCCGGCGACAAGTGTTTTCGAAATTGAAACATCTCGTGACGCCGAGCTGTCCATTCGTCAATTTGCCAGAGACGAGGCGCTCACGGTTCGGGGAGGAACTCAACGCTGGGAAAATGAAGAAGGCAATTTGGTTGAGGCCAGAATCGGTAGCTCAGATCGAATTCTTAGAATGGACTGAGGCGGATAGGTTGCGACATTCGAAGTTCGTCGGACTTCGCGAAGACAAGAATCCTCGAAGCGTGGTCAAAGAGCACTCCGGCGAGCCTTGAATAAGTCCCGGTTAGCACGCTAAGGAAGGAAAAACGCCCAAATGAACTCCTCCAAATCCTCAATGTCGAAGACTCCGACCACGCATACGGTTACGAGTGTTTCCGGGTACCTCGAAGTGGTGGAGCGATTGACCAAAGAATGGTTTACAGCAGAGACCAGTTGGGGGCCTTGGTTTCGCGGCCAATCCGATGCAACTTGGGCTCTTCGACCCAGCATGTACCGCTACTCTCCTCTTAGGAGGCCAATTCGTGCCGTGGAGGATGAAATAAGGCAGGAGTTTATGGTCCGGGCCCCCAGTCTTGGCCTTGAGCGTCCTCAAAACTCTTGGGAGTGGTATTTTCTGATGCAACATTGCGGCGCGCCCACTCGGTTGTTGGATTGGACAGAGAGTGCCTTGATTGCTTTGTTTTTTGCCGTTAAAGGCGGGAAAGCAAAAAACGATACAGATGCGGCTGTTTGGATCTTAGAACCCTGGGAACTTAACAAGTCTGTCGTAAACATCGCAGAAGTCGTCGCACCTGCTGCCGAATCAGGAATGGTCGTAAAGCATGCAGACCGATACAAGGACTGGTTGCCTGAACGATACTCGAATACAAAGAGCCTGAAAAAGAAGTTTCCTGTTGCGCTTTACCCAACGCACTTCTCAAGGAGGATTAGCTCTCAACGATCGTGCTTTACAATCCACGGAAGCGATTTAAATGGGTTCGACCATCTTCCGATTAAATTCCGACCATATCTTATACGGGTGATAATTCCCGGAGATAAAAGGCACGCTATAGAAAAAAGTCTGTCCGTGGCGGGTGTCGATGAGGTGACAATATTCCCCGATCTTGATGGGCTCGGACGCTGGCTCGCGGCGGTGCTCCGCGAAGAATGGGTTGGCGACTCCCGATAAATCACCTTGCCGAACGTCGGAATTTCCCTTGTCCAGTGAGCGCGGGAACTTAGCCTACGGATGTAGTCAAGGAGCGAGGACGATATGGACGACGCACCCGAAATACCGATCAGTGATGTCGAAGAGACGGAGCGGATGACGAAGCGTTTTCTGGATGCTCAAAATAACTGCGAATTACTAGCGGTCCATGAGGCTGGTCATGCTGCTGTGGCCGAACACCTCAACATGGGCGTTAAGCGAGTCGTAGTACAGGGACTCAACACTTCGTACACGGAAACAAATAAGAGGCCGCCTTCCAAAGAGATGCTTCACAACGAATTAGTTATGCTTCTCGCAGGGTATCAAGCGGTTTTTAAAGAGACCGGAGATATGTACATAGCAAACAGTCACAGTGGCATAGATTATAGCGAGATGTACAAAATCTTCGATGCGCTATCCATCGGTGAAGATGAACAGAAGATCTGGATGAAAGAAGCGGGTCCGGCGTGTAAACAACTCATTGATACATACTGGTCTGCGATCAAAAAAATTGCAGCCGTTTTGGAGCAGAACGGGCAGATGTGGGGGACGGACGTGCGTAAAACTATTTCTGAGAAATAAGCTGTTATCAGATGTGAAATCGCGCTCCCTACAGCCTTGAAGAGTAAGGTGAATCTAATATGCTGCAAACGAAAGAAGAATACATCTCGGAAATAGAAGAAGTCTTGAAGGTTCTGCAAGAGATTTTGGGAGAGTTCGAAAAGATAAGGCACCACAATACCCAAACTCTTCTATTCCACTACTTTGCAAGCAGAGCCGCCAAGATCGGAAGTGCCGCTTTGCGGGTTCTGGATTTGGACGTGCCATTCGCAATTCTCTGTCGAGTACTCTGCGAAGACTTCATCAGCTTGTATTGGGTGGCTCAGTCTGCGCAGAATGCCGAGTACTACACCAAACGGTCGCTACGTGAGGTGGGCAAAAGGGCGACAATCTTGATCTCCCGCTTCATCGAAGACAAGAAGCGCAAAGGACAATCGGTCGTGGGGGTGAGTGTCGAACCATTCCAAAAGATGACTCCGAAGATGAAGTCCAAAACCTTGGCAGATATGGCGAAAGAAGTGGGACTTGAGGGTTTGTATGATCACGTCTACCGAGGTACATCTTCGGACGTTCACGGGCACCAGTGGGGAATGTTTCGGATCGATTTGAAGAACCTCGAGCTACTGGTTTTGTCCTATCTGAGCACCCTGTTGGTTCTCACGGTCGGCTTGTTTAATCACGGGGAAAAAGTCATAACGCCAAAAGTCGTTTTAGAAGAGTTTGGGCTGGAATCGTAACCTGACAATTCCAACATGGTGAGTGCGACATAGACCGTAAACGCAGCGGTGGGGTACCTGAAGGTACTCAGTTTACTGCGTATTCCACTACAATGCCTTTGTGCCGACCTCATTGATCGGTTTTTCCCTTCGCATGGAGGGAGAACAAGCCCGAACGTATGGAAAAACTCACGGAGGAATTCTCATGAACCATAAAAAGGCTCTCTTGCAATGGTCGGTGTTCGTCACCAAGCGGCCCGGCCTCAACCGGGAGTTGCCGCCAGGTTACGAGTCTCTGGCCTGGGTGCCCAACTCGTCCACGCTGATCTACGGCGGACGGGATGCTGTGCTGGTCGATACCTTCCTTACCGCAGAAGCTTCGCAGGCTCTGGCGGACTGGGTTATAGCGAGCGGCAAGAATCTGACCACAATTTACTTGACCCATAGCCATGGCGATCATTTCTTCGGCATAGGGCTGCTTAAGCAGCGCTTCCCCCATGCACGGGCGGTGGCAAGGCCGGACATCGTAGAGGCCATGCGTCATGAACTCGATCCGCCCTACTTCAACAGCTTCTGGAATTCGCGCTTTCCCGGCCAGCTCCCGGAACAGCTCGCTGTGGCCGAGGCGCTCGAAGGAAACACCATCGAGCTGGAAGGGCACGAGTTGGTCATGGTCGACACGGGCTACACCGACACGGCTCTGTCCACGAGTCTGCACGTCCCCTCCATCGACTTGGTGGTAGCCGGGGACGTCGCCTACAACGGCGTCCATCCGTATATGGCGGAAGGTAATCCACAGTCTTGGGCCAAATGGATCGCTGCCCTCGACAAACTCGAATTGCTGAAACCTCGCGCCGTGGTCGCCGGTCACAAACGGCCCGAGAACGACGACGACCCGCGGATCATCGAAGAAACGCGCAGCTACTTCCGGGACTTCCTGCGCCTCAACGAGGAGACGACGACCGTGCGCGAATTCTTCGACCGGATGATGAAGCTTCATGGCGATCGAGCCAATCCCGGTTCGCTCTGGGGCGGGGTGACGGCCGCCAAAGCACACCATAGCTCAAAGAGCGCTTCGGTTTGATGGCCGGGGGTGCGTCAACCCAACACGGCCTCCGCTGCGGGTTCCGCTATACTCTCTCCCGTGAACCATCCGCCGATTCTTGTCGGGACCTCGTCGTTCACAGCCAAAGGATGGCAGGGATCGTTCTATCCGAAGGGCTTGCGACCGGGCGACTACCTCAGCTACTACGCGCAGCACTTCGACACTGTTGAGATTGACTCAACCTTCTATGCAACTCCGAATGTGAGCGTGGTGCGTTCCTGGAATGCTAAAACCCCGGAGGGATTTCTTTTTGCGGCCAAAGTACCACAGGAGATCACACACAAGAGGGTTCTGAAAGATTGTGATGAGGAATTTAAGGTCTTTCTAACAACACTGGAGGCTCTAGGCGAAAAGCTCGGCCCCTTGTTGTTTCAATTCGGCAAGTTCGACAAATACGCGTTCAAGTCTCTGGACGATTTTCTAGCCAGACTAGTTCCGTTTCTGAAAAGGCTTCCGAAGGAGCACAAGTTTGCCGTCGAGATTCGCAACAAGGACTGGCTGATTCCTAAACTCGCAGATGTGTTGCGAGAGCACGGCGTCGCTCTCACGCTGATTGATCAAGGCTGGATGCCGCGGCCATGGGAGATGAAGGACAAATTCGACCTAATTACCGCCGACTTCACTTACGTTCGCTGGTTGGGGGACCGGAAAGGCATCGAGGAAAAAACGACAACTTGGGACAAGGTGATTGTAGATCGCCAAAGTGATCTTTCCGAGTGGGTGAGCCTTCTCAAGAAGATCCAAGAGCGGCGAATCATGATTCTGGCATTTGCCAACAACCACTACGCGGGGTTCGGTCCTGGGACGGTTGATCTGTTCCGCAGCCTTTGGGGTGATGGCCTGCCGAAACCTATCATTCCTCTACGAATGGAAAAGCAAAGCTCGCTTTTCGACTAGAAAATAGACATTCAACCAGTTGAATGCGTTCAATTACGGGGTCGCCCTTTCCGCCTATCTCTCGCCAGCCCCGGACCATGGCCTGAGGAATGACTTGATGTCGTATTCGGAGTTACAGTATTGGCGGACATAGTCTGGTGGAGGAGATAACGTCACCGTGATTATTGGAGATCGCTTACGCGAGATGCGTGAAGAGAAAAAGCTTTCGCAGGGGGACATTGAAAAGCGGACCGGCCTGCTGCGATGTTATATCTCTCGGGTTGAAAACGGGCACACCGTTCCAGCCATAGAAACACTAGAGAAGCTGGCTCGAGCCCTAGAAGCTCCCCTCTACCAACTGTTTTATGACGGCGAGGAGCCGCCCGTCCTTCCGAACCTTCCCAAGCGGAAGTCGTCTGAAGACATCGCCTGGGGAAGCGCCGGCAAAGATGCACGCTATCTCAACAAGCTTCGCCGCCTCTTGAGTAAAACGGAGGACGAAGACCGCAAGCTTATTCTATACATGGCCCAGAAAATGGCTAATCGCTAGATTCGCCGTTTAACTGCGCGGATAGCAGCCGTTCTTTCCCGACGGTACTCCGCGACTCACCTTGACTCGTGTGCGCGGCAGCTTTAGTACTCGCCGTTCGCGCTCGACGTGCCCCTTTTTGTGGTGGTATTGACGACAACGCGGCGCCACGCGAATCATAGTCCTCACATACCGACCCCTCTGTCCTTCCAGCTCAACATGGCGAAAACTCAAACGGCTCGTGCCCTGTCGTCTCAGCTTCGGTCGCCAAAAATTCCACCTCAGCGGTGTTGCGTTTTAACCCCTTTTTCAGCCGCTTTCACTCTCAAGCACCGCGAGTGGGAACAATCCAGCGCCCGGCGGCGCGGCGGTCTTCTGCTTCGCGGGAGCGCCCCTACGGTGTCTTGGTTCCTCCCACTTTGCGGGCACCCTCCAAGAAAGCAGACCTTGGCACTTGGGAGCTGTCTCACACTCGCGCCCTCCGGGTGGTGTGCCTTGAGAGACTCAGGGCATCAAAGGAGATTTTTCGATGTACGACAACACCGTGAGGTTAATTGGATTTTTAGGGAAGGACGCCGAAGTGAAGAGCACGAAGAGCGGAAACGAATACACCGTTCTATCACTCGCCACGCAAGCGTCTTGGAAGGACAAGAAATCGGGCGAGTACGTGAACCGTACTGAGTGGCACCGGATGATCGCGTGGGCCAATCTTTCGACGTTCGCCGCAACTCTGAAAAAGGGCACGCACCTCTCCGTGGAAGGCGAGTTGCGCTACCGCGAGTTCAACGACAAGAAGCATAAGAAGGTCAAGGTTCGTCTCGCGGAAATCCACCTTAGCAAGATCGGCAAGCTCGACCGCGCCGAAAAACGCGACACGAATGCCGCGCCACCCGACCTGCCGACCAACGGCGAGGAGGCCCCTTTTTAGGGGCCTCCCTAATACTTTCCCGGGATACGCGAAGGCCGCTAGCGGGCAACGCATTGCCCGTCAGATTCGTTCCCTCTGCGAGCGTCTCTAGGTCTGCTCGGACCATTTCGGCGTGTGGCAGGAAGCACCGTCCCGCTTGGGGGATCTTTCAAACGATGGCAGGGTGCATGTCTTCAACTCTGGCATCATCGGAATACTTGTACGTGGTAGTTTACGCGGACGGGTGCCGGAAAATGGAACAAAATCAGATGGCGGGAATGTCGGGTAAACCAATAGAGTGCGGCCAATCATGTGGATTTCGGCATACGCGGTCTTGCCCAGTCTGGTTTCGGTGTCCCACCCCCCTCAATGGTGCGGGCTTTCTCAAATTTGATGCCGCGAGGCACCGCTGCAGGAGGGGTCTCGTCACACAATAGAGCACCTTCAATCAGAGCCTCGCCTGGCTTAAACGTCAACGCTCCGTCATATCTTTTGGGAATTCCACCGAATGTTCTCTCCAGCGCTGTCAGTGAACCACGTTCGTTCACGCGCATTATGATTCTATTGTTGAACTCTGAGAGTACATTTACATGCAGTTTTCCGGGTTGTTGAGTAACAACCATTAAGTAGAGATTGAGTTTCTTCCCCTGGTCAGCGAAACGTTGAATTTTCTCGGACACAAGCCGCTGTTGTAAGTCTTCAGTTTCTGGTGGAGCAAAAAGATGTCCTTCATCAATGACCACAACAGTTCCCGCCCAAGGTAAGCCATTCTGAAGAAAATCCTTCCGCTGTTCTTCACCCTGTCGCCACAGGACTTCCAGGGTGCGAGCTGCGGTGATCATTCTCACTTGCACGTTTTCTGTCGAAAAGTCCTCCATGGACAGGTCGACAGCAATGGCCCTTTGATTCTCGCCAAACAAGGAGTTCAGATCTGTCTGCTCACTCGCGGCCCACACTTTTAGACGTGAAAGCTCTTCGACGCGGAGCTTATATCTTTCCAAGTCTTCGCCAGCAGCCATGCGAAAATATTCGCTTTTTAGGAACTCCTCTAAACTGCCAATGCGCCCTTTGGTCTTCATTTCAAACGCGAAATGACGGTCCAAATGTCGATACTCGGCGAATGTGGTTGTCGGCGTAAGTTTCAGATAGCCAGCCATATCGGCCAGAGTAAGCGTCCCCCAATAAATGCCCCCGGCTTTACCTGATGTCGCCACAGCGATGTGCTTGGCAATTTTCTTCCACCGCGCAGCGAACCGTCTATCCCAGTCCGGCAAATCTTTTGAACCGCTTAATTTGGCTAATGATCTGAAATCAGCGTTTGGATCGAGGATGACTATCCGGGCATCAGTCCAAACCAAAATCTCTTCGATTATTCGACGGGCAGCGTTCGTTTTGCCGGAACGCGATTGACCAACAATCAAGGTATGATTCACCACTAGTGCCTGGACCGCATCGCCCTTAGCTTCCTCATCGGCTCGCGCAAAAGGCCAATCGCGAGAAACGATAAACTCCGGTATTTGGTTCTCTTCTTTCATTGGAGTTCCGGTGGCTTATGTTTGAGGAGGCACGGTAATCGATATTTGCAGGGAAATTTCAGGGCAGAGTACCTCCCTCCTTACAAAATTGTCTCGATCAATTGCGACTTCATGATTGCACCTCACCGTGAGCATGCTGTGTTGATTCCGGTGGCTGTCAACGGTGAACGACCAATATTCAAGATCGTATTGAGATGCTATTCGGAAACTAGTAGGTCCAATCGGCTTTATGAGATCGGGGTTGTACATCAGCCCCAATTGGGCTGTTCCCTGGCCTGCCAACTGGGCCGGCGTTCGGGCAGATAAGTGAGTCGTAATTTTCAGATGATATTTCGCACCTGTTTGCAGTTCGTATTCGCTGTATCTACTTCCTAGCACGGGTTTGTGGACTGGAGACAACTCCAAAAAGTTTCCATTCACCTCTTGGAAAAGGCCAACCACTCGGGCGAATACAATGTCGTAAGTGACGTCAAGCGGCGCGCTGCCGAGGCTTCGCGTACGCCATTCACCAGGCTCATATGCCTTGTAAACGAACGTTTGAAATGCCGAGGCGTCCTCAGTTTTAGGACTGGCTAATTTCAGGTGAGTTCCGATGTGGGCAAAACTTGGCCGTGCGTTCTTGCTGGAGCTTTTTAGGAATCTGACTTTCTTGTTAAGGATCGACCTCGCGGACTTGCCGACTTTCTCGGCAGCTATGTAGTCACCCATCTCAAAATAGAAATGAGCAACCTCTCCTTCGCTGAATGCGTTAAGTAATCTTCCGCAACGAATTGGCAAGTATGCCCCTTCCGGATGTTTTGATTGTTCAGCACTCCATTTGCCGCTTGTTTGCTCTTGGTAGAGATAGACAACCACTACGGGCAGGCTGCGTAGTGCATTCGGAAGTTCGCCATTCTCTGTGGGGAGAGAATCACGGAGTTGCTCGTCAATGTACGGATGAAGGTAACGAAAATGTTGGATTGAACCACGGGGCAACGCTAAGCATTCCACGCAGCCCAAGACATATTCTCGGCTGGCACTGCTAGACACCAGATAAAGGCAATCGGCCGTGGCGGCCTCCTTCATGTGTTGGCCTTGCGGGCCGCCTGACCTTGTGTCTTCAAAAGGGCAAGAAATTTGTTGCTCTCTAGTGTTAGGGCAAAATAGCGCTCACACATAGCTAAAGAATTCTCGTGCCTCGACAACTCCGAACTCCTTGTCGCAACGAGGTCTGAGAGAACAAGCATGCGATAGCCGAGATCGTAGCCTTCCCGAACAGTCCCCTCAACACATATATGCGTATCTACCCCAGTAACGACCAAAGTTCTTATCGACCGTTCTCGCAACAATTCCTGGAATTGCTTATTGGAAAATGCACTGTAATGGTGTTTAACGAAGACGAAATCGGTCGCCACAGGTTGTACAAAGAGTTCGGAGCCCTTGGTTCCCGGAGTACATATGATCGGCTTGCCATCTCGAATCAGCCGTTCGCGCTGAGACTCGGACATTTTACCGGGATCGTAGACGAGCTGAAAAAACGCGACGAAGGATACTTTCCCTCGCACTTTTAGTAAGAATTCTTCTATCTTTTGCGCCGCAGCTGCACATGGTGAAACGTCACTGCCGAGAGAGGCGAGAGCACCCTCAGCACTACAGAAATCATTTTGGAGGTCCACAACCAACAATGCGGTGTAATCCGGGTCAACTTTCGACAGCACGACGGATTTCCACTCGTCTCTTGTAAGTTGTCCAGGCAGATTCATTGATCCCCGGCATTAGGCAACGTCTTTTCACTACGACGGATCACTTTGACGCAAGTCGGATGATTATGGAGTCTTGACGTACAAATCGCAAGTTTGAGAATGCTACGCAGCGATTCCAACGGTGTCCGTCGGCGATTTGACCGAGCACGATTTATTGTAGAACATACTACTGCCTAGTGGGTTAGGTCGTCCGTCTCGCGGCTAATAGCTTGCGCTCTGCTTTCTTATCAGAGAAATACGAGAAGAACAGCAGCAACACGGCCGCAACGCCGAATGCCACACCAACCAATTCGCCATCCTTCGTACCCACCGACCAGGACAACGTTGCTGCGAGCCCGCATGCAAAACCACATGGCCGGCAAACCCAGGCGATTCGCCGCGTACGCCTTTCCGCACATGAAGCACGGTGCGGATTGTGCTTCGTTCTCCACCACAACGGATACAGAATCCCTATACTGACGCCCAAGGACGCTACTACCAGCAGCATCCTCAGCGGAGAGAATCCAACGGTAATTAAGATCGCTGGCAATGGAAGAAGCGCAAAAACCATCAGGCCCAACCGTGCGTTTAGGCGCCGCCGCTGTCGTTCGTAATTCAGCCAGCTCTCCCCCATCGGCGCCATTGTTGAATCTCCCTTGCTCCTCGTCGGTCGAGCCCGTGACTTGCCTCTTCGCGGCCAAAACGACTATTTCCATGCTGCTATACATATAGTATCATAGATTGCGCTGTACAGCACCTAAGGAGGAATCTCATGTACGACAATTCCGTTCGATTAATTGGCTTCCTCGGGCAGAACGCCGAGAAGCGCACAGCTCGAAACAATACGCCCTACGTGATCCTCAACCTAGCAACCACTGTTCGATGGCGCGCTAAAGAATCCAAGGAAAACGTTGAACGTACCGAATGGCACCGACTGGTTGCCTGGGGAAACCTGGCGAAGTTCGCAGGCACTCTCAAGCGTGGAAACCATATCTCGGCCGAAGGCGAGCTGCGATACCGGATGATCTCCGATAAAGAGCACCCGGAGCTGGAGCACAGGCTTGCCGAAATTCACCTCGCGAAAATCGGGAAGCTCGACCGTGGCGAACAACTAACTGATGAATTGCCAGCCGTTCAGACGGACGATCAGGCCGCCTAAAACTTCCATCCCTCAACGTCCTTCATTGCTCTAACTCTCCTGTCTCAGAAGGCCAAGACACTCTGCCAACGCTGATGGCAGGGTGTGCCTTCCTGAATTCAACACCTCCCGCTCGGTAAGAACCTTTTTACGAATTTCAAATGCTCTTCCCGCCGAAAGACTGCGCCTCACCGCCCGCTTCTTCTGTCAAGGCTCTGCGCTTCGCTCCGATGAACGCAAACTGCGCGGCCTTGACAGCGCGGACGGTGAAGCGCCTGGGACGGCTAGGAAGAGCATTTGTTTTTCATGCACCGCTCCGCGTTGCCTGGGAAGCAAAAATAAAAACCTTCAAAGGAGTTCCAAATGCAACCAATCACGAAACACAGTCTCTTTTCTCTAGGTCAAGTCGTTGCAACACCCGGCGCATTGACCGCTCTCCAAAAGGCGGGACAACAGCCGCAGGAGTTCCTCGCCCGGCACCTTCAGGGCGATTGGGGCGACCTGTGCGAAGAAGACCGCCAAGAAAACGCACTCAGCCTCGACCGAGG
>Ga0210384_10002794_pt1 | contig 20915 bp, 13 predicted proteins | sample IncBWH2MmetaG_FD_160574 | JGI IMG/M metagenome (GOLD analysis project Ga0210384, IMG submission 160574) | Forest soil microbial communities from Barre Woods Harvard Forest LTER site, Petersham, Massachusetts, United States - Inc-BW-H-2-M | ecosystem: Environmental > Terrestrial > Soil >...
AAGCTTTAGCCGTATCACAGCCAAAGTGATAGTGCGAAATGGCGTGGCCACTCGTTGGTTCAAGGTCGAAAGCAAAGATGGCCGCATCATGGAATACGGCAACACCGCCGACAGCTATGTCTCGGTCGTCCTCGGGACACCCAACAGCGGGACCACGGCCCCCCAACCTGATGCCAGCAGCAAGAACGGCCCGCTGTCTTGGGCACTGGCCTCCACTGCGGACCGCCTGGGTAACCGTATCGGCTACACCTACACGCAAGATGCGATCAGCGGCGAACATCGCCCGACTTTTATTCGCTACGGCGGCGCCGGCATGCCATCGCATGCCGCCGTGCAGTTCAGCTATGATCCACAAGGCCGGCCGGATGCTTGGAAGCGTTATGTCGACGAAGCCCGCAACGACTTGCGCAGCCGTATCAGCCACATCACGACGTATGTCGGTAGCAACCTCGATGGCGATGTCGTCGGTAGCGGCACCGTGGCGCGCGACTACGCCTTGCAATATGAGCAAAGCCCCACCAGTGGCCGTACCCTGCTCAACTCGGTGCAAGCCTGCGGCCGCAATCCGCAGACCTTGCAGATGGATTGCCTGCCGGCGACCAATTTTACCTGGGGCAAGCCTGATCCGAACAAGACGCCAGGTTTTGAAAGCAAGGGAATGTGGGCAGGTGCACCGGATCTTAACACGTGGAACCAGGCCAATTTGGCGGGGGCGATTCATCCCGACTACTTTGCGTTCGCCGACTTCGAGAACCATGGCCATACCGACGCATTAGAAAAGAGTGTGGCCTCTTTGTTTAGCAGCAGCTCCGGTGATGACGTGGGCAATCCTATCCCTGTCGGTACACCAAAAACGAGTTATCGCTACTTTCACAATAATGGCAACGGTTTTACGCAATACACCTACCAATTGGATACAGGTGAGCCTTTTATCGTGCTCTCCATTGGCGACTTTAACGGCGACGGCGCCCCGGACTTGCTCGTCACTACGCCCGGCAACGTTATCAAAATTTGCCTGTCTCCGCTCGGAAAGCCGGGTGGGCTTGGCGCCTTGGGCACTCCCATTTTATTCACCTGCGATCCCAACAGACCTACAACCGGAATCAAAATCAATAGCCCTCCGGCACTACCTTATGTCATCGACATTGTAGGTGATGGCCGTGCAGCCGTATATGGTCGGGTCGTTCAGAACACGACGACTGCGCCCTTGTGTATACAACAGCAATGCATGACTGATATCAATGCGCCATTGACGGTGTTGACCTATCCTTACCTCGACACAGGCTCATCGGATATCAATGCACAGCGCTATGTAAGCTTTAACCAGATGGTCGACTTCACCGGCACCGGCAAAACCAATGACGTACGTTGGACGCAACCTTTCTATCAAGATAAATGGATCACCCAGGAAGGGCAGTCCATGCATATACAGCAATGGATGAACCTGACGCCGCAAATCATCGTGACCAGCTTCCATGTACCCGGCAGCGCGCCTGGCACCGATGGATTGGCCGCGTTTACCTATCCGGGTTATTCGGCGCCTGCATCGACTACCCAATGGCCGTATAGTTTTGATGAACCGAATCCAGACGCCGATCTGGCGGCCGACTTCAACGGGTCGGGCTATAACAGCTTGCTGTTTGGTTTTCTGGAGTACGGCTACAACCCTGGCTCCAACGAGCGCCTGTACAACCGGGCCGAGACCACGCTATGCCTGTCCACCGGCCGCGCGCTGGATTGCAGTGTGCGTAAAAAATTCAGCGGCGCGGGCTATCAAGCCATTCGTGCAGTCGGCAACTTCGTCGGCGACGGCACGCCAGGCATCCTGGTAGAAACGATGAACTACCAGCCTGGCTTGGCGCCAAAACCCTCGGGTAACCTACAAATGTGCCGGCTCCTGGGCGACGACACGACCGGCGACGCGAATGACACCCATATGGTGTGCCAGCCGTGGGGAGGGGTTAATTTGCCAGCGCCTAACGTTTTTCCAAATTTGGGAAACCAGGCGTATTTCATGGACTTGCTGGGCACCGGGCGCAACCAGTTGGTGCTGTATCACAGCGGTACCGTTGATTCCGCACGTAACTACCACGCAGACGGCCGTTGGGAGGTCTTCGCACCGATCGACGTTGCCGTTACTGGGCAAGCGCTCGATCGCATCCACCAGGTCACTAATGGCTTGGGTTCCACCTCTACAGTCGAATACACCGATGGCCTGCCTAGCGGCGTCGTCAGCCAGTCCGGCAGCAGCAATTTGGGTGATCCACTACACCTCACCGGTGGCGTCGGCAAACTGGTCAGCCGGCTGCGCACCGGCAATGGTGTCAGCGCGGAACGCACTGTCAGCTATCGTTACCAGGATGCGGCTATCGATCGGACCGGTCGCGGCTCGCTCGGTTTCGGTATCGTCAGTTCCTCCGATGAGCAGACCGGTGTCGTTACAACGACCCGATACCGGCAAGATTTTCCTTTCACCGGCATGGTCTCGTCGAGCACGACGACCTATGCCAACCAAGTTGTAGATTCCACGACTGCCAATGCTGTTATAGGGACAGTGCTGGACAACACTACAAACATCCTGGATGTCATTGCCGGCTTCCCCTATATTAGGCAAAGCACGAGCGTACATAAAGACCTGGACGGCAGCGACCTGGGCACCAGCACCACCGTCAATCAGTACACCGATGGCTGGGGCAATCTGACTCAGCAAACTATTACCGTTGTCGGCGGTGGCCAGACGTACACGAGCACGACCGCAACTACGTTTACCAACGACAGCACGCTTTGGCTGATCGGCCGGCCGATATTGACGGCCGTCAACAAGAGCGACACGGTATCGGGCAGCCTGACGCGTACAACAGGTTTCACCAACGATCCTGCCACCGGTTTGCGGCTAACGCAAACGGTTGAACCCAACGATGCAACCCTGGCGCTGAGGATGACGACGACCTTTGGCCGCGACAGCTTCGGCAACGTCAATCGCACCACGCAAAGCTGGCAAGACCCGGCGAGCAACAGCGCGGTCAGCCGCATCGTCAGCGACATCACCTTCGAGCCGAACGGGCGCTTCCCGCAATTGGTCAAGAACGCGACCTGCTTCACCACAACTGGGGTCTGCCAATCGGAAACGCGCAGCTACGATCCAGCCAGTGGCACCCAAACCGGCCTGATCGGCCCCAACGGCTTGCCGACCACCTGGACGGTAGACGGCTTCGGCCGCGTGCTGACTGAATTGCACGCCGACCAGACCCAAACCAATTCCTACCGCAAGCAATGCGGCAGCAGTTGCCCTAACATCAACGGCAACATTCCGGCCAGCGTCAGCATTGCCGACAATGTGCTCGGCGGCGATCGCATCACTGTGCCTACCTTGGTCTACACCGATAGCGCCGGCCACGTATTGCGCACCCAAAGCTGGGGGTATTCGGGTCAGGACGGCGTATCCAACGCCGCGTCCGACGTAATCGTGACCGACCAGCGCTACGACACATTGGGCCGCCCATTTGAAGCAGACCAACCGCGCTTCATCAACGATGGCGCCGTTCTCGCGAGCCGCACGCTCTATGACCCGCTCAGCCGGGTGACCGATGTGATGACAATCGACGACCAAAGTGTCGGCACCAACGCGCTCTTGATCACCCACACGGACTATCACGGCTTGTCCAAGATCGTGACCAACCCCAGGCAGCAACAGAAGACCGACCAGGTTAGCGTTATCGGCCAGTTGGTGCAGAGCACCGACGCCATCGGAGGCGTCACGCTGTTTGGCTACGATCCCTTCGGCAATCTGAGCAAGACCACCGACCCCAAGGGCAACGTGGTCATCATCAACTACGATCTGCTGGGCCGCAAAACGCAGTTGCAAGATCCCGACCTTGGCATCGTACGCTACACTGTGAATCCGCGCGGATTGCTTATCAAACAGCAGAGTGCGAACGACTGTGCAAACGACTGTGCGACCGGCCGGGCAACCGTGTTTCGATACGACATGCTCGACCGCATGATCGCCCGTCTCGAACCCAATCTGGAAAGCCATTGGGTCTTTGATCAGCAACCTGGCGTCTCCAGTTGCGCCGCCAGCGCCAGTTGCGGCCAATTGATCGAAGCGTATACGCAACTGACCGCCGGCAAGGACTACGACCGGGTGCACAGCTATGACAGCCTCGGCCGGCCCTCCAGCACCGTCATCCAGCTCGACGTGCCCTACACCAGCAACATCCAGCACGATGCCTACGGCCGCGTGGTCACCATCAGCAATCAACGCGGCAGCTCTCCCGCCAAAGTGTTCGGCCAGCGCTACACCCCGTACGGCTACTTGGCCCAAATGGTGCGCACCGACAGCATCGGCACGCAAGTGCTGTGGCAAGCCACCCAGCATGACGCCGCTGCCCGCGTAACCCAGGCTATACAGGGCAACGGCCTGCAGATCGACCGCAGCTACAGCCCGCAAACAGGACGCCTGAGGGAAGGCAAGCTGACCAATGCGCAAACGCACGCGCAGCAACTGCTGGAAAGCTATTTCTACGACGCACTGGGCAACGTTAGCACGCGCAACCAGACCTGGAACAACAACAATCAGCCTGGCTTCGCAGAAAATTTCAGCTACGACGGCTTGAACCGCCTGTCCACCAGTCAGGTTGTAGGACAAGGAGTGCAGACGTTTACTTATGACGGCATCGGCAACCTCACCAGCAAGACTGGGGTCGGCAGCTATGCGTATCCCGTTCCTGGAGCCGGCGTCGTGCGGCCGCATGCGGTGACCGGGATAGCCAGCACCGGCGACGGCATCAACACCAGCTTTAATTACGATGCCAACGGCAACCTGTTGAACGGAGCAGGGCGCAGCCTGACCTGGACCAGCTTTGATATGCCGTTGACGATCACCAAAGGCAGCGAAAGCAGCCGGTTCGCGTACGGTCCCGAACACCAGCGAACCAAGCAGATCAAGAGCGGCAGCGTCAACAGTACTATCTACTATGCCGGTGCAATGGAAGTGGAAACCACCACGACCAACGCCACCACGGTCAAGACCTACTGGCCGACGGGACTGGGGGTCGAGATCGACAAGCCAAGCGCCGCCAGCGATCTGGAATGGACCCACACCGACCGCCTGGGTAGCATCATCGCCATCAGCGGCGCCAGCGGCACCCTGTCCGAGCAGTTGGAATACGACGCCTGGGGCAAACGCCGCACGCTGATCGGCGATGCCACCCCGGACACGCTGGACGGACAGGTCGACAACAAGGGCTTCACTGGACACGAAATGCTGGACCAGTTGGACCTGGTGCACATGAATGGACGGGTGTATGATCCTCTTGTGGCGCGTTTCATGAGCGCCGACCCGCTGATCCAGGACCCGACGCATAGCCAGAGCTATAATAGGTACACGTACGTATGGAATAATCCGACGAATTTGACGGATCCGACCGGATTCGGTTGTGAAACGCCGACGGGCTCGAACCTTTGCGCCAGAACGGAGGAGGCGTTCAATACCTTGGTGTCGATGGTCAATGTCGTCGGGGCTGCGTTTCGCGGGGAGAAAAGTGAACGTGCTACTACGCCGGCCAAGACCAACGCCCAAGGCAACACCCAGGTCGAGGTGAAGGCATTGACGCCGGCTTCGGGTGGTACTCCTGATTCGCCAAGTAGTGGTTCGCCAAGCGGAGCGGCAGTCAGTGGAGGTGCGTCTGCATGCGGTCAATGTAATAGGGGCGGACAGAACGGACTTGCAAATCTTTTTGAGCGTCTCAATAACCTAGTCCATGGTGAGGGCTTCACTTCAAATGCTGAAAACGCGGCGTGGGGTGCTGGTTTCAAAGCAGCGCAGGCGCAAGGTACTGATGCTGTTAATGCCTATCTCCGAAACAATCCATTGCCGTCAAATGCAACGGCAGCGGTGATTGGGACGGCGGGTGCAGGTGCTGTCACCGGTGTGTTCAGTGGGGCAGCAACAGCAACTGCAACAGCAACGACTACACTTGCCGAGGATTTAGGATCCGCTGCCCAACGAGCGGCACAGACAGTCGGCCCGGGTCGTGGACCGGTTTATGGAACCAGGGTGCATTCTGCATTTGAAAACGAAGTCAACGCTTTAGGTAAAGATAACGTACATACTGAAGTTTCATACCTTAACGGACAAGTTGTCCCTTACGGCACGAAAGGCTCCGTGAGGCTTGATGTAGTAAATGGCCCGGTCAATGCTCCAATTTCCGTCTACGATCTTAAAACGGGAAGCGCAGCTTTGACGCCAGCGCGTATTCAACAAATTCAATCAAATATCCCGGGCGGTAGTTCGGTACCAGTAATAGAGATTCGACCATGAAGAGCAAGGATTTTGTAGCGCTGGCGAAGCGACTGCTACCTAATATGCCAGGCTTTGCGGTAAAGGGGCCTATGGTGGCAATGCTGCCGGTGAAATTCGCGGTGCGGGGAATTTACTTTGAAGGGTCGAGCTTTGACACGAAGTCATTTTACGTCTGGGTATTCTTCCTGCCACTGTTTGTCCCGACAAGCAATGTGAGTTTCAACCTTGGTCGACGACTTCGTGTGCCTGCCGGTGGTGATCGCTGGAGTACTGATATGCCGAACCTGATGGGCGACCTTGCTGCGGCAGTAGAGCGAGATGCATTGCCGTTCTTGTCTGGCATTGAGTCCCCGTTAGACATAGCGAAGGCTGCGGAAAAAATACAAGCGCCCAAAGACCCGTACGTGCAGCAGGCAATTGCATATGCATGGGCGCGGGCAGGCGATACGGCACGAGCTTGCGATGAATTGGGAAAACTGGTGCGTTTACTCGATTCCAAGATCCCATGGCAGCATGCGATGAGCGATAGGGCTGAAGGGTTGAAGGCGAAGTTATTGGAAAGTCCAATGGAAGCAAAAGCTCAGCTCGAGGCTTGGGAGGTCGAAACTGTGCAGGGTTTGGGACTGGATAACTTCAAGTAAACACGCGGCCACGGCCGACAAAAGCCGCCCAGCCGGGTCTTCCGGTGAGGGCGTTTTTTTGTGCGCGCACGAAATCGCTCCAATATAACGATTTCAGCAAACTTAGGAAATTAGCCCAATACTCGCGTAGCTGCCTGGAGAAGCCATGAAAGTGAAGATGCTGCTTTTAGTCCTGCCTCTGATGATGGCTGTGGAGGCGGCCACCTGCGCCTTTCCTGTCACAGTCACAGCGTCCACGCAAGGCGACGCAGCTAAGCCAACCATTGTAGGGACAACTAATTTGCCGAGCGGTACCGAACTAATTGTTTCAGTTATCCACAAGGATCGCGCGTACAAAGCGCAATCTCAGGCCGTCGTTGACGCAAATGGCGCTTTCACAGCTGGCCCTTATAGCGACAAAGGAACATCGTTTGCCCCGGGTAAGTATCAAATACAAGTATTGATGCCGGTGAGTGTGGGACAACCATCCCCAGTGACATCTGTTATTGGAAGCAGGGGACAAAACATTAGTGGTCCTTATGTTCAAAATGGGCCGAGCGGTTTGGGCAAGATTGTTGAGTTCACTACCACGTTTATCGTCACAGGGGCAGCTAACAAATCGGATGACGCCCAAGCGAAAAAAAAGGCTCAAACTGACGACCAAGTATATTTTGAAAGAAACTGTTATGAAACAATTGATATGGCAAGTCGCCTTGTGGATCAGGGTAAACTCGTAGCCCCGAAAATCGAAGGTGTCAAACGGCAAAAGAAAATTGATGCCTGCTTAAGGGAGATGCGCAAGAAATGACGCTAGCCAACAAGGCGCTCAGGCATCCCGACCGTCCCTCGAGTCAGGCCGACTGAGCGGCTTGCTCATATATCCATTTTGAAATAATAAGCGACCTTATTATTACTTTTGGGCGTATGTGTCATTTTCGGCTTTAGAATGTGGTGAAAGCTGCGATTCTCGAAATCACGCCTGGGAAGACCGACCCTCGGTTATCTTTTTTGCTTGAATAATCGATTTCCGCTTCTGAATTAGGCGCCAGTCCAGATCGGGGAATTTCTTGCCTAGACCTATCGGCGCAAAAAGACGCATCAAGGAGATAGCGAAGCACTCGTATGGAAAGAGATTCGTTTTCTGTCGGAATGTGCTCGCCACGTTGTTAAAGATTGAGCGGGCCGTTGGGGTGTGACGAAATTCCGTCGCCAACGCGTTTCATTCCCTTAAGCCGAGCGGACTGTTCCTCGATTAGGTTCGCACGATCAGACGACGTGATATGCGCGGCTAGCCATGAATACTCCTCCTTCAGCCCTGAGGTTTTGATGATGCTGGCGAGCGCGTGAGCGTCTTCCACCAAGCCGTAGCCGTCGAGCGAATCGAATGGGCTGTCTCTCACGTGAACTGAGAGAAATACCCGCAAGCCGTCGTCAGTTGAGCAAATCTTCTTCACTGCCTCGTAGGTCTCCTCATACGCGAAATTCAGCTGCGCGAAGCGATAAAGGATCGCATGCATCCTTGGAATCTTCGCAATTGTGCCCAGTTCGACCGACTCCATGACTCTTGTTGACCAGGCGGCAATCGCCTCGTCAACCACGCCGCCGTTGGCCACGAGTTGTGCTTCTGGCGACTTGATCAGTTCCGGGTGCACAACCCACTTTCCCTGCTCTGCAGCGGCTTCGAGCAATACCTTCTCCGAGATCGACAATGGAGCGTTTGCGATGATCTGCTTAAAGCATTCGTTTCGCTTGTCCGGATCCGCTTTCCTTACTAGCCTCGCTAAGACTTTCGCAAACAGTTCGGACACATCGTTTGCCAACTCGGAGGCGGATTCGGCGAGTTTAGCGCGATTGATAATAGCATCCGAGCATCCGCTCGCGTCGAGCTCCGGACAAGAGGGAAGGTAGTTGTATATCCACTCAAGCAGGAAGTCCAACTCCGCCCGATTCCCCGTCGCAAGTGCCTCCACAAGGAGGTCCGGCTGCGACAGTTTTTTGTGAATGTCACTCGCCTCAGGGACGCTTTCAAGGGACATCATACGGAAGTAACGAGCTAGCCGATCGGGATCTGCAATGTGCAATTCATCCTCAGGTACGCGCTCGTGTTTTCCGCCGCCTTCGGAAAAAAGGAATGCGCAAGCCTTCGAAGCCGCCATCCGGTCAGGTTCCAGGTCCGGTAAATATTTCGCCCATTTGGGCTGATCGCTTTTCCGTTCAGCCTCAAGTGCCATCCAATCAGTCCAGTCGAAGTCCTCGTCGTTGAATTCGAAATCTCCTCGGAACGCATGTCCAGTGAAGTCGGTCGGATGGTGGTGGACGCTTTCGCGAATCTGCGGAAAGCGCTGGGACACCGCCTCGAACACGATAACGTCCGTTGCATTGACCTCATTTCTCGTGGCGGGAAGGCTCAGCATGAGTCGGTTCATTAGGCGGACCACATCCCTCGGATGTCGGGCGAGCTTCGTGAGGATGCCTACTGCCTTCGGGTAGCCAGAGGCTTCGAAATCACGAAGTTCGATGCCAAGTGTCGCAAGCAGTGCCTGTACCTCTTTGTCAATAAAATTTCTGAGTTGGTATTCGAACAGAGGCGGGATCGGGTAGGCTACCTGAACTATCTTCTCAAGGTACGACAAGCCGGAGGCGGTGCTACCATTTCCTAGGGCCGCCGCAACGACATCGCGGTCGTATGCGAGAAGGTAGGTCGTTCTCGGGAAGTCGGCGACGGCCTTAATCGCCTGGACGATGATACGGATCTCGTCCGCGGGAAGTCGGTCTACGTCATCCACTATCACCACTATTGGACGGTCGAGGTCGTGCAGGGCCTCGACCACCTCGGCCTTCTTTTTCGCGAGATCAAGCGTAGGCAGCAGCTTCTTCATGTCGTCGAGCGCGTCGCGTGCCGCCTTCGTGCCGTCGGCAGCCCCTTCAGCGATCTCCGCGACGTCCTCGGCGATATTTCCGGCAAACGCTACACCTGGTACGTACTTGAGGTACTTAAGGTGTTTGATCAGTCCTATGTATCCGAGGAGTTTCTCTCCGGCCTTGATTGCCTTCTCGGGAGCGGCCGAGTCCACGTTAATCGCTGCGGCGATTTGGGTCACGAGCGCGTCGACAAGCGCTCCAGTATTGCTGACCATCCAGGGGTTGAAGTCGACGACAATCGCCTTCGCACCTGCGTCGCCGCACTCTGGCAACGCCTTCTTCACGAAGCCGATGACTGTGCTTTTGCCGCTCCCCCATCCACCTTCGATACCCACTACAAGGCCATCGCCCGCGCTAACCGATAGGAGAGCTCTGGCGAGGTGCATCGCAAATTGCGTGCGCCCGAGGGCGTCGGATTCTGCGGGACGGTCGGACATGTAGTTCGGTACTGTCATATCGCTCTTTACGTTAGTTGATTGAAGGCCGGTTCTCGCGGAGGATATCAATGTATCATTGCTTGTCAAAAGCTATTCATCACATTTTCATGCGCCAGTCCTCCACTGGTGAATTGGTGCCGATAGAGTAATTACAGGTAAGGCTGTGCCGTTTCAGTTTGTTCCAAATGTTTGGTAGTGAAAGTTTCGACGAATGTTTAACCTTTTAGAATGCCAATTTATTGTACTTTTGCAGCGGCAGGTTCGTCTAAGGTCTCTTGAGTTTCCAAACCCTCTTCTACTTGTTGAGTGCGGTTTTTTAGAAGCTCATCACTTTTGGTTGAAAGCTTTTTGGCAATAGCAGAGAATCCAGGAATTTTTGAAAGAGATTGAACGGATTCGGCGAGCCTTACGCTATTTTCGAGTGCTTCCATTAACGGATGGTCTGACTTCTGATAATTAGTAATGAGTTTTCCTGGGTTCTCGGCACTTACTTGAAGTACGTTAAACAAAAGTCGAGTTCTCAATTCGTCCTTGATGCTGCTGTCTTTCGGTAAAGAGTCGATTTGATTAGAAAGGCCTGAGAATGTTTTTCCAAGAACTGACTTATGGGTGTATTCCTCAATTAGGCGCTTTGATAGATTCGCCTTTTTGTTGGCTGAGTACGCCATCCATAGCACTGGAAAGTAAATGGGAAGAATTGCGGCAACTAGGTTGGGAGTACCTTGAATTACAAGTGCTAACGCTTTTCCTTCCCAGAATATGAAGTACATGTTTACAACTATTGGAATGCAGGAAATACAAATCATCCCTATGATCGCGCGTTGGAATACTTTATTGAATTCGGCTAACGAATTTGTTTCGTCGTCCTTCTTTTGATCATATGCTGCGCTTAATCCTGCGGCCATCGCGCCAGGTAGCAGATTTTTGAGCTGTTCTGTAACTGAGTCGACGGAACCCTTTGCTGTATCTAGCAAATTTGCGAATGATGTTTTTTGATTTTCTAGTTCGTTAGCTTGTTGGCCACGCACTCTTTCTATAACTTTTTTGACCTCCGCCTCTAGTCCTTGCGCCTGTTCTTTTATAGTTGAATATGAGCGCTCCAACTCGTCTTTGGTGCCGTCGATATGCTGGGAGCTTCCGTCGTCGATGTTGACGTCTTGCCCGTATATCTGTTTATGCAATTCATCTATTTCAGCTTTTCTTTTGAGCGAGTGGTTTAGCAACGCCGTCATACTGTCGCCGAGGGTTTTACTTTCGGAAAGAAGTTCCTGTACAGATTTAACGTCTTCAGGCAGTGTTTTGCTTGTTGATAAATGTTTATCAATAGCTTGGATTTTGACGGCAACTTCATCTGCAGATGCGTCTATGCTCTGTTTAGTTGTAACTAGACTGTCGTAAATGCTCAGCGTATTTGCAATTTTTTCGCTCAGGGATGAACTATGCTCAAGGGCAGTTTGCTTTTCAGCGCGAATTTCGTTGAGATCGCTGGTAGCTTGAGATTTATAATTTCTCAAAGCTTCAAGTAATTCATTTACTTCTTCACCTGTCTTTCGAACAGTGTTTTCGATTGCGATCACATTGTTGGCGGCAGCTTTAGCAATTTCGTCGGAATCGGTTGCTCTGTTTCGTAACTCTTGACGGATGCTTTCAAATTTCGAGTTAACCTCATCGCGGTATGCATCAAAAACTGTCTCGTCAACTTTTTTATCAAAGACTCCCATATTTCTCTCACCCTGTAGTTATGTTGTATTTTTTTAAAACATTTCCATTATTGCATTCTATCGTTTGACTTTCCGTGACGCAACGATGTAGGCGTAGAGGCGGCTGCACAACAGTAAAATATCCTGCCATGACCGAAGTAATGTAGCTTTGCTTGTTCCTGGAACTGGAGTGGTTGGCGCCTCTCAGGGCGGCCAGAGGGATTTTTAGCTGGGTATTCCCAGCTCGTGTTTGGACGGCAAGGTGGGCACTAAAGGTTGGTGTCGTCGATTTCACCAATTTACTTTATGGTTTTTTTCCGTAGCCGCATGGCGTTCATCGTCAAGCGCATGCAAATAAATATCAGTAGTGCTGATCGACGAATGTCCTAAGTTATCGCGAACGAACAGTAGATCTACATCGCCATTTGCCATGTCGGTCGCCGCCGTGTGCCTGAGCCAATGCGCTGAGGCCGCCATTATTCGGTCCGCATCGGCTTGAAAATCTTCCCCCTTCATGCGTAGCCGCGCCGCCGTGTGTTCGAACACTTTCTTGATAATCGCATGTAGGCCGCCGCGCGTGAGATGGCGCCGCTGGTCGCCAATCGGAAGCAGCAGGGGGATGTCCTCCCCAGAGATCGGCGCTGCACTCAATCCCTTTTCACGGCGGTAACGCGCGAGCTCGACCATCAATTCGCTGGTCGCCGGTACTATCCTCAGCACATCGCCTTTACCTAACACTTCCAGCCACCATTGATCTTCACCGTCTTGATCTTTTCGAAGTAAGAAGTTGCCCATCGAATTTTCGACGACTTCACTGATGCGCAAGCCGCAGATATACATCAAAGAAAACAGCCAGCGCAGCCGGAAATAGTGCTCCCGGTGTCGATCAGTCTCCTTGGGCATTTGCTCAATCGTCAGTTTGACCTCGCGCCACAATTGGTCTTCGAGATACCTGGTGATACGGCGTTTGTTCTTTCTCCCCCTCTGGCGCGAAAGCGACAAAGGATTCCCTGCCAGATAGCCAGCGTTGACCAGCCACGAGAATAGGGTATTCAGAATGATGAACGCCTGGCGCCGGCTGGAGGGGGAGAGCGGCCCCGCGAATGGTCGCCACTCGGGATGGGCGCGCGCGAATTTCCGGCCATCCCGCATGATCCAGCGAACTGCAGGTTGCGGGTTTTCAAGGAAAACTTGATACATTAACAAATCTTCATGCGTCAACGACGAAAGCGCTTTGCCAAGCTGGAACGTTGACCACAGCAACAGGCGCTCCGCTTCCTTGCGATAGTTATCAAAGGTCGTCTTGGTGTCATGAAAGCGCGCCAGCCACGCCTTGATGGCGTCAATGTCGTTGCTGGCAGAGACTTGAGGGCGGTTGCCGTACGCGCGGTTGGTTCCGTGGCTGCCATCCAAAGCGGCTACCAGCGACACCTGTTCCAGCGGAGCGGGGCCGGCGACCGCCGGCAAAATAGCGTTTTGATCGTTCATTTTCGTAGCGACGCACAGGATTATCGATACTCCATTTTAATCGACATTATAAAGCTAATGTCATATTTTAACGGTGAAAAGTATGATATATAACGTAATACGTAGCATTGTTAATTAAATTATGTTGAAAGGCTTCCCGTGGAAATTTCTTGAATGAAAAACAATTAATCGCGAAAATTGACCACCTAAGGATACAATTCACTAACACTCAGGAGTTGTATCGGGAAGTTTGCGTGCTGCCATTTTTTTGATATGGACTGACGCCGACTGCCAACAAACTGTATCAATTGGCGCGCAAGGGAAGCATGTCGGCGCCGGCCGATGCCCTCGCCAAATTTTGGGGGGGATTTGCGCGATAAAAATAGGGGTAGGATCGAACACCCGGATCTACCGGAGACGTTGAAGGTTGCCACGGCCGACCTATCCGTGGCGCTTTGGGTCACCGCACAGGCGCAAGCGCAGAACTCTCTGATTGGCATAGGTGTCGTTTTTTTACCTAATATTAGCCAAGGTAGCGTAGTTGCCTGATCTTGGACAGCCAGCTCTCACGACTGACCAAGACGTTCCAGGGAGTGTTGCCGATTTCGCATAAAGCAGAGCTGATTAACTGGTCAACTATAAATATTGGTATTTCTTGTTGCTCTGTACACTTGGGCTCCCCGGAATTTGTAAAAGCGTCCCACATTTGCTGCACTACAGACGCCAATGAATGACCAACCGGAAGCCGCAGAATTTTGTCATATTCTTCCAGTACCGCGCGCAACTCTAGCAATGTACAGATCCCGGGGAAATCAACTAGATGACCAAATCGACCTTTAATCCTGTTCTGTACGGGAGTTAGCCAATCAGTCGTTTCTGAAAAAATGATGAATGTGCGTATTCCCGTTAAATTAAGCTCTTGCATTACCTCCAATACAACATCGAGCTCCCAATCCTCGACGTAAGACCAAACTTCATCGATGACAAGAATCATCAAATTGCTTTTTGACGAATTAATAGCAGAACGGACGTTATCTAGGAGTTCTCCCATTGTTGGAGATCTCATTTGCGGGGAGCAAAGTAGGGGCATTCCATCGACCTCGGAAGCCATCTTGGAGAGGAGGCCAAACTCGTTCCAAGAGCCGTGATTGGGCACGCTTACGTGAATACAGAACACCCTTTTCTGGAGCCGCAGTTCTAAGGTGTGCTTTAAAGCGTAATGAAATGCCCAAGTTTTACCGACTCCTGCCGGACCACGAACTGAGCAACCAGGTGCGCCTTTAATAATTAAATTTCCGATCCCGTCCAGTACAGCCGTTAATGCGGGTGTCGGAACACCCCGCATCTCTGGATGATCGAAAATATTCATGTTCGTTTTCCTGAGCAGAAGACCACAAGATCGGTGCCGATTCGGTAATTATGGATAGAATAGGTGCATTCTCAAGCTATTTAATTCATTTTTAGCCAATTAGTAAGTTTGACGTATAAATTTCGCTAAATAGAAGAAACGTTCCCGAATGGCATAAGTTCATCGATAACAAATTTAATTCGGTTCAAGAATGCTCAGAATTTCTTCATTGTCTTCGGGGGGCACTTTTGCTTCACCGGACGCGCGCTATTCTTTCGGTATGGAATGACTCCGACGGCGAATAAACTGTGCCTACTCGTGCTACGAGGAAGCATGTCGGTACCGGCTGACGCGATAGACAGGACTGCTCAAATTTGGGTATAGTGGGGCTGCAGAGCGCAAAGTTGGCTGCCCCGGGGAGGCAAGAGCTGATGGCGGAACACCATGAATTACCCGGAATTTGTGTGGTGTGAGACCTCTGCTCCTTGGTTGACAGGCGGACAGCAGCCAAAGTAAAGGCGAGCAAAACGCTCGCCTTTACTTTTTATGGCCTCTGACGCAGAAGTTCCATTCATGGCAATGCTTGTAGCTATAGCGCCGCAACCGATCACTTTAAGGGCGGCGCAACTTTACTCAATAACACTTCATTAGAGAGAAATTTACGTAATTCTATCGGGTAGAAAAGTAGGCGTTTGCGTTTAACGTAAGGGTGTCAGGTAAAAGCGGAATTGGCCAAAAACTGCTTTCCCCGACATCTTTGCGTTAAAACACCCGACAGATTTACGTTAGAGCGCTCTAGAGTGCTAGATTTACGTTAGAGCGTGCGCGTACTGTTTCAGCTTAATAGGTAAGGAACAAATTTACGCAAAAAACGGGAACAAATTTATGCAAACTAACGAATATGCGGGCTAAGCGTTTCAAAATTGCGTAGGCTATTTTACATAATATAAATTATGCGAAATCAAGGAGACGTCGTCGTCAGGGAATACGCTCGATTAATTGGACGGAATTTGCCCTGGCAATATGGACATGGTTTAAGCCTCCCACACTTCAAACGGCAGCAAGCTAAGAAGTCTAAAATCTCACGCTTTGGAACGCCTGCTAACAGCAGGCGTTTTTTTTGAGCCTCAATTTTCCGATAACACCGACGCCGTTTTGCGTCCAAGGATTTCCAAGCACGAAATGAGCGAAGATGCCAGTATTGAGCCGCAATTAAATTTAAGCACTGTTGCTTTTCTGCGTCACTTAATTGGTCGAATGGGAAAAGTTCAAGCTGTCGCAATTTGCTGAAAAGCAAGTATTTTAATGCAAAGATGCTAACGGCGCTAACTTTGCACGGGCGCTCATGCTGTCTACATGATGGGGCCGGTTTGGTTTGAGCGCTCCAGAAGAAACACGAGCTCGGTATGCCCGGCTAAAAATCCCTCTGGTCGCCCTGAGAGGCGTTGACCGCTCCAGTTCGGACTGGAGACCCGGCTACCTTGCTTCGATCATGGCAGGGATATTTTACGGCTTTGCCGCCGCCTTTACATCCACTACCAAACGCTCGCCAATAGATACTTAGAGGAAAAGCAGGAAATATTGCACTCAAATTTGATAACGCAGCTACTATTGACCTTCACCACCCAACTGTCCCGGAGGCAGCATGTCTATCACAGAGCAGGCGCTACATCACGCACTGAGCGCCGATAAACGAGTAACACCAGAAACTCAATGGGTAGTCCATTTTTCTGATGGCACGAAGCAATCAGGAATGTTAGTAATTATGTTAGGTGACTCCTTTTATCTGAAGAAAGACGAACGTTCCCGGATATTTTATGGAAATTCTGCGCAAGTCACCTTTATGTATCCTATGACAGACGACGCTAAGGCTATGCCCGTGTCATAGTAAGAAAAAGCCCCAACGTTGGGGCTTTGTTATTTCTTGCTCTTGGTTGCCTGTGCAGGCTCCCATATTGGAACACTGAATTTGCGCGCTTTGTTGACCAAATCTTTGTCGATGGCAGCTAGCGGCACATCCATCCTCACTGCCAAATCAAAATACGTGGCATCGTAGGCCTTTAATTCCCAACGAACCGCCCTATTGATAGACTCTTCAATGCTGTAGCTGCTTGGCACTATATCTGTGGTCATTACATCGATAAACCGCGCCGCCTGAGCCACTGTAGATTCCGATATCAAGCCCTTATTTTTGGCCTTCAGCAAAGCATAGGGCACTTCGACAAAGAAGATGTCAGGGACAATGAAGGTAATTTGCTGTTTTTGGAAGGCGCGAAGAACAGAGAGCGCATAATCTTTGCGCTCTCCGGGAGGATCGATAAACCATGCAAGGGCCACGCCTGCGTCTATAACTACGACCTCAGACACGGCGATTACGGACGTTAGACAGGAATTTTCGGGAGTCGGTGCCTGTTGTTCTGGCTTCAGCTTCTTTCAAAATTCGCTTTGCCAGATTCCGGGCCTCATCCGCGTTTTCGCTTGAGCGGCGAATCACCATGTATTCGCCTGCGGACACTTGCACGCTACGCGCAGGTTTTCCGCGCCTGATGATCGTTAGCGCTTCGCTATTGTCTGGAATTTCCGTTTTTGCATTGGCAATGGTCATTGCTGACATGATTACCTCCTAATAGTAACAAATGCAATTATAGCAGTTAGTGTTTCTTGCGCTTGCGGAATTGCCCGCTTAAAGGGGGCGTCATGGAAATTCAAAGACCCAGGCCCCCAAAATTAAATTTGGTATCGAGAACCTGCAGACAGCCAAAATGGGCGTTTTTCAGCTCCACCAGGTCAAATAATATTCGGTATAAACCGGAAAGAAACAACCTTGCAATACTCTGCATATTCGGCATCGGTATAGCGTAAATGCCTTTCCTCGGTCACAGCACGGAAATAGTAGACCATCGTCCAAACGGACATGCCCAGTGCGATCATGAACCAATTGCCGCCACTGATGTAAGCACCGGCGATCAGCGGCACTACTGATATCCACCAAGCCGCCAGCTTGAGAGAGTAGGCCGGATGCCGAATCCAACGATACAACCCCGATCTGACCACTCCCCTACTCGTCAAGTTGCTGGCCTTCAGGCCCAACGACCACGACGCAGACGCATAACCGGCCAACGCCACCAGCAAAATCACATCCATAGCCACCGTCAACGGATAGCCGAACAACTCCAGACCATTAAAAGACTCGGTCGATAGCCGCGGGAAAAAAGCAAAGGCGGCATAGTTAAAGGGCTGATAGCAGCACAGACAGAAAAACCAACCGGAGAATGTAGGGTCGACACTCTTGATCGTGTTTTTCAGGAACGGCGCATCCAGCAGGTAGCCAAACACGAAAGGCAGCACGTCGAGCAGAAACAAGCCGTGCATCAGCAAGTCGTGGACATAAGACATGTAGACATACATCCACGGCTCAGCCTGTAAGGTCTCACTGGCCAGTACGATCTTGATCAATGCATTATTGAAGCCCACCAACTGACTGATGGTCGCACTGAAAATAAAAGGCACGAAAACCGCCTTCAGCAGCAGATACAAAAACGCCTGTTTGTGTACATGCTCCAGCTGGGCCCGACTGCCCACTATGCGCCCATACAACCAAGCCAGCGCAATCAGACTGGCTGAGCGCTTGTCACGATAGTACGCATAGTACGGCACCAGCAACACCGCATAGCTTAAAAACAGATAGCGCAAAGCCAGCTCGGTACTAACCACGATATCGGTTCTTTCGTACAGCGTCGGTGTCCATACGGCAAAAAAAGTACGGATGAAATAGTCGTTGTACTGAGTGAAAAACAGATAGCCGAGGTAAAACACCGCGACCGTCGAAAAATAATTGGCCGCCAGCTGGAGAACGCGGGCGGAACTGTTTTGCATCGCTAATGTATTCATGCTTATCCTTTTGGTGTATTGACGCGGACCGGGCGCTCGTAAGGCATCACAACGACGCTGGGCCGATTCGGCAGCTCTGGCGTAGCTTGCTTGCCTTGCTCATTTAGCACTACCGCATTAGGTTGATATGACGCCACCTGACCGCCTGCAGGCGCCCTATCCTTGCTGCTCTTGCCTGCCACGTCAAAATCTTGGAAATAGCCATTCTTGACGATCTCCCGGCAGAGGTTGTCCGGCATCGATATCGGCGTGGCTTGCTGGGTGTAGCAGCTGCACCGGCTCTTGGTGGACATGCACGCGACTGGAGCCGGAGCAACCGTAGGCGCTGTCAGTTCGTCATATTTGGGCGCTGTGAACGGCAGACCATCCACGCGAGGCGTGTTTTCATAAACGTACTGCTTGGCATCCTCTTTAGCGTTTTGATAGCTGGAGGATTTTTTGTTCCCATTGGCCGCTGGAGCTGGCGACAGCTGGGCCGCTGCATTGGCTGGCAGCGCATCAGCCTCAGTATGTTTCTTGGTGAACTTATAGACATACACCGCTGCCGCGATCAACAACACCGGCACGGCCAGCAACACAAAGAAACGCATTGGGATATTGCGTTTAACTGTATGCACTTCAGCCGACTTATAGTAGCCATAGGCGGCTTTATCGAATTTCCAATTGTGCTTGACCGAGTCCTTGCGCCCTGCCGGTTTATCGCAATTATCCCGAGCCTCGCCCCACTCGTGTATGGTTGCACGCTCAGTACCGAACACGCGCCTTACATGCCTATGATTGCCGGTCAATCGCCGCACGGACGCATCAGCGAGCATAGGATGCTGGGTAATCAAAAATAAATCTACGCCACCATGGCGATGGGTCTCCAGCTGTTCAACGTACTTAGGCACATCCTTGCTAATCGTCCTAGGTCGGAAAATCCGCTGGCATTCATCAATGACCACAATGGCATTAGGCGGAACCTCGTACCATTTCTCTGCATCGATCAATTCCCATGGCAACTTCAATTCATTGATGCCGGAATAAAAAACAGGCCGGTTGTCCTTTTCCGCCAGAGCTTTTATATAAGACAACGCAAACAATGTCTTGCCATTGCCGGGTAATCCAGTAATCAGGTTAATCATTTCTTGATCACCATTTTTGTGAGCTTGTCACTACCGGCCAGCTTGACGGCCAGTGAAGCGGCGAACGCGGACACGATCAGCGATAGCGCCTTGTCCACCCACAGCCAGCCGAGAAACGAACCAATCTCAGCGGGCATACCGAACAGGGAGGACTTCATAGAACTCACCAGAAAATCCGTGCTTGCTGAAAAGCCGGTATACGTCACATAGCTAACGAACATAGCCAACAAAACGCGACCGACCAGCGACGCGGCAATCTGCACCAAACCGCCCAATAGGGCTGCTACGAGAAATTGCATATCAACTCCTTAAAATGGAACCCGACACCGTCCGATAGCTGGCGATCGACGCGAGCAGCATGATTGCGTAGCGGAGAGCGATCAGGTAGGGGCACGTTTGAGAAAATGGAATGATGATAGAGAACCCCATCACGCTAAATGTCTTGTCTATGAAGCAGGAGCCGCCCATGCCCCAGCCGTTCGAATCAAGCCGGTTTTGAGAGAGATCAACCGTTTGCGCATTGTCGATACTCGGATAGCTGTTTTTCATCGGGTCTTCACCGGCCAGCAACTGCCTGCCTAAAATGACCTGAGGATTTTTTTCGTCGTGATCTTCGCAATATTGCTGGCGCTGCTTCTGCAGGATCGCGCAAGTGATCGCATCACCATCGCAGGTAGTTTGACCGCAATCGCCCTGGACGCTGGAGTTATGACAGACATTCAACTCAGGATGCCTAGTGCAAAAGTCATCCTCGCCACCACCGCCATTACTTGAGCCGGTGCTAGAACCAGCACTGCTGCCTGCACTTGAGCCTGCACTAGACCCGGCACTACTACCTGCGCTTGAACCTGCACTAGACCCAGCACTACTACCTGCGCTTGAACCTGTGCTAGACCCGGCACTACTACCTGCGCTTGAACCTGCACTAGACCCAGCACTACTACCTGCGCTTGAACCTGTGCTAGACCCGGCACTACTACCTGCGCTTGAACCTGTGCTAGACCCAGCACTACTGCCTGCGCTTGAACCTGTGCTAGACCCAGCACTACTACCTGCACTTGAGCCTGCGCTAGACCCGGCACTACTACCTGCGCTTGAACCT
>Ga0210384_10002795_pt1 | contig 20913 bp, 13 predicted proteins | sample IncBWH2MmetaG_FD_160574 | JGI IMG/M metagenome (GOLD analysis project Ga0210384, IMG submission 160574) | Forest soil microbial communities from Barre Woods Harvard Forest LTER site, Petersham, Massachusetts, United States - Inc-BW-H-2-M | ecosystem: Environmental > Terrestrial > Soil >...
GATCTGGTTGAGCTTGACGCCCCAGTCGTCCTCGAACTGCTTGGCGATCTGCTCGTAGATCTTGCCGTACTGCCACACCACGAAGGTGAGCTTCTGCGGGGTGCCGGCCGGACGCTGAGCCCACGGCCCTCCCTGGGCGGCGAGCGGCCCGGGCCCGAGCATTGCGGCGGCGGCGGTGCCCTGGAGGAACCGGCGGCGGGGGAGAGAGGTCGGGGTGCGGGTCGATGAGGCCATGAGCGTGTCCTCCGCGGTCCAGCGGGTGCGCACCAGCGAGGCTGGCGGAAGAATAGACGAGGGCCGGGAGCGGGGCAAGGCGGCCGCGGGCGATCTCTCGGTGCCGAGCCTGGCGGGTGTCGAGTCTGGTAGGCTATGGCGCCATGGACCTCAAGGATCGCGTCGCGCTCGTGGCTGGTGGCACCGGAACGCTCGGAATCGCGATCGCACGCGCGCTGGCTGCCGCGGGAGCGCACGTCGGAATCACCTATCTCGAGCGAAAAGACGCCGCGCGCGAGACGTGTGCGGCGGTCGAGGCGCTGGGAAGGAAGGCCTGGAGCGTCGCGCTTGACCAGACGGACGCGACCGCCATCCCGGCCGCGGTCAAGGCGGCGGCGGGCCACTTCGGCCGGCTCGACATGCTGGTGAACAACGCGGGATGGAACATCGCGATCCCGTTCCCCGATCTGGAGACCCTCGACCCGGCCACTTGGGACCGGCTCTTCGCCACCAACCTCCGCGGCCCGTATCTGATCTGCCGGGCGGCCGCGCCCTACCTCAAGGCCAGCGGGTCCGGGCGCATCGTGAACATCGCCTCGGTGGCGGGGCTGAACCCCGGCGGCAGCAGCATCGGCTACGCGACCAGCAAGGCCGGGCTCATCCACCTCACGCGCTGCCTGGCGGTGGCGCTGGCGCCCGAGGTCAGCGTGAACTGCGTGGCCCCGGGCCTCATGGAAGGGACGCGCATGACCTCGCGGCTACGGCCCGAGACCGCCGACGGCGCGCGGCAGCGCGCGGTCCTCAAGCGCGCGGCGAGCGTCGAGGACGTGGCGGATCAGGTGGCCGCGTTCTGCCGCACGGACAGCGTCACGGGGCAGGTGCTGAACATCGACGCCGGGGTGTTCTTCCACTGATCCGGGCGCTGATCCGACGCGCGGCGGCGTCGGTCTAGGTTCCGGCCTTCTCGATCTTCGCCCAGGTATCCCGCAGGCCCACGCTGCGGTTGAAGACGGGGCGACCCGCGCGGTGGTCCCTCCAGTCGGCGACGAAGTAGCCGACGCGCTCGAACTGTACGTGCGTCTCGGTCGCAACGTCTCCCAGCGCCGGCTCGACCTTCGCGCCGCGCACCACCTCGAGCGAGCCCGGGTTCATCACGCTCTTGAAGTCCGGTGCCTCGTCGGGCTTGGGTACGGTGAAGAGCGTGTCGTAGAGGCGGACCTCGGCGTCGACCGCGTGCGCCGCCGACACCCAGTGGATCGTGGACTTGATCTTGCGGCCCTTGGCCTCACCGCCCCTCGTATCGGGGTCGTAGGTGCAGCGCACCTCGGTGATCTCGCCGGTCGCGGGATCCTTCGTCACCCCGGTGCACTTCACGACGTAGGCCGCGCGCAGCCGCACCTCCACGCCGGGTGAGAGGCGGAAGTACTTGGGCGGCGGGACCTCGCGGAAGTCGTCCTGCTCGATCCAGAGAGCGCGCGAGAAGGGAACCTGGCGCGTGCCCGCGCTCGGGTCCTCGGGGTTGTTGACCGCTTCCATCTCCTCCGTCTGGCCCTCGGGGTAGTTCTCGACCACCAGGCGCAGCGGCCGCAGCACCGCCATGCGACGCAGCGCCCGGCGGTTCAGGTCCTCGCGCAGGCAGTGCTCGAGCAGCGCCACCTCGACGAGGTTGGCGGCCTTGGTCACCCCGATGCGCTCGCAGAAGTCGCGGATCGACTCCGGGGTGTAGCCCCGGCGCCGCAGGCCGGCCAGGGTGGGCATCCGCGGATCGTCCCAGCCACCTACCAAGCGATTGTTCACCAGCTCGAGGAGCTTGCGCTTGGACATCACGGTGTGGCTCAGGCTCAGCCGCGCGAACTCGATCTGTCGCGGGTGATAGACGCCGAGCGCGTCGAGGTACCAGTCGTAGAGCGGGCGGTGATCCTCGTACTCGAGCGTGCACAGCGAGTGGGTGACGCCCTCGATGGAGTCGGACTGGCCGTGGGCCCAGTCGTACATCGGGTAGAGGCACCAGGTGTCGCCGGTCCGGTGGTGCGCGGTCTTGCGGATGCGGTACATGACGGGATCGCGCAGGTTGAGATTCGGGTGCGCCATGTCGATCTTGGCGCGGAGGACCTTGGCCCCGTCCTCGAACTCGCCCGCGCGCATCCGCCGGAAGAGGTCGAGGTTCTCCGCCACCGAGCGGCGCCGCCACGGGCTCTCCTGGCCGGGCTCGGTCAGGGTGCCACGGTGCTCCCGGATCGCGTCCGCGGAGAGGTCCTCCACGTAAGCTCGGCCGGCGCGGATGAGCTGCTCGGCCCACTCGTAGAGCCGCTCGAAGTAGTCGCTGGCGTAGTGGAGGTGCGAGCCCCAGTCGAAGCCGAGCCAGCGGACGTCGCGCGTGATGGCGTCCACGTACTCCTGACTCTCCTTGGTCGGGTTGGTGTCGTCGAAGCGCAGGTGGCAGCGGCCGCCCAGCTCCTGGGCCAGGCCGAAGTCGAGGCAGATGGCCTTGGCGTGGCCGATGTGGAGATAGCCGTTGGGCTCGGGCGGAAAGCGCGTGACGACCGGGCGGGGAAACCGCCCGGACTCGAGGTCGTCCAGCACCGCGTCCCGGACGAAATTGGAGGCCTTGGAGGACTCGCTCATGGGCCTGATCGTAACATCGGTCTAGCAACTCGGGGTCTAGGCCGCTCGGGGGTCCGGCCCACGACGGCGAGACGCCGGGAGGCCGGGCCGGTCGGAGTACAATGAAGCTCCTATGTCCGAATCGGTCCGGGTCCGCTTTCCGCCCAGTCCCACCGGGCATCTCCACGTCGGCGGCGCCCGCACCGCGCTGTTCAACTGGCTCTTCGCGCGGCACCACCGGGGCGTCTACGTGCTGCGGATCGAGGACACCGACCGCTCGCGCTCCACCGAGGAGTACACCGAGTCGCTGATCGAGGCGCTGCGCTGGCTCGGGCTCGACTGGGACGAGGGCCCGCCCACGCCCGGCTACCGGCAGACTGAGCGCTTCGAGATCTACCGAGCGCACGCTGAGCGGCTGATCGCGGAAGGGAAGGCCTACCGTTGCCGCTGCACGCCGGAGACGCTCGAGGCCCTGCGGAAGGCGGCCGAGGCGCGCAAGGAGACCTTCCGCTACCCGGGCACCTGCCGCGAGGCCAACGTGCCCGCCTCCGAGCCCCACGCGCTGCGCTTGAGGATCCCGCGCGAGGGCGAGACGGTGGTGGACGACGTCATCCGGGGGCGTGTCGTGGTCAGCCACGCCGAGCTCGACGACTGGATCCTCGTGCGCACCGACGGCACGCCGACCTACAATTTCTGCGTGGTGGTGGACGACGTGACGATGAAGATCAGCCACGTCATCCGGGGCAATGATCATCTCTCGAACACGCCGAAGCAGGTGCTCTGCTACGAGGCGCTCGGCTATCCGCTGCCGATCTTCGCCCACATGCCGATGATCCTGGCCGCGGACAAGACCCGGCTCTCCAAGCGCCACGGGGCCACGTCCGTGCTCGCCTTCCGTGACCTGGGCATCCTGCCGGAGGCGATGTTGAACTACCTGGCGCGCCTCGGCTGGTCGCACGGAGATCAGGAGATCTTCTCCCGAGAGGACCTGATCCGGCACTTCGACCTCGCCCACGTGGGCGCAGCGGACGCGGTTTTCGACCTCGAGAAGTTCACGTGGGTGAACCACCAGTGGATCAAGACGCTGCCCGCGGAGCGGCTGGCCCGCGACCTGCTGCCCTTCCTGGATCGGGCCGGGCTGCCCGCGCCGCGCGATCTTGCCTGGCTCGGGCGGGTGGTCGAGACGCTCCGGGAGCGGGCGCGCACCCTGGTCGAGATGGCCGAGCAGGCCGCCTTCTACCTGCGCGCGCCCACCGCCTACGAGCCGCAGGCCACCGCCAAGTTCTGGAAGGAGCACGCGGCCGATCGCTACGCGCTCCTCATCAAGCGGCTCGAGGCCCAGGAGGCGATGGACCCGCAGGCCCTCGAGGAGCGCTACCGGTTCCTGGCTGCCGATCAGGGGCTCAAGCTGGTGGATCTCGCCCAGCTCACGCGCATCGCGGTCACCGGCAAGACCGCGAGCCCGCCGATCTTCGAGGTTGTGAGCATCCTGGGCAAGGCGGAGACGCTCGCGCGACTCAAGACGGCGGCCGCCGCGGTGGCGGCGGCCCGATGAGGCGGCTCCTCCTCGCCCGCCACGGGCAATCGGTCTCGAACGCGGTGCGCCGCTTCCAGGGCGCCCAGGACGTGGCGCTCTCCCCGCTCGGCGAGCGCCAGGCCAAAGCCCTCCGTCGCGCGGTGGCGCGCCGGTCCATCGCCCACGTCTACGCGAGCCCCCTCGAGCGCGCCCGCCGCACCGCGGAGATCGCGGTGGACGGGCTCGGCCTGCCGGTGACGGTGGTGGACGACCTGCGCGAGCTGTCGCTGGGCGAGTGGGAGGGCTTCACGGTGGAGGAGATCAACGCCCGCCCGGGCGATCTCTATACCCGGTGGGTGCGCGACCCGGTGGCCTGTCTCCCTCCCGGCAGCGAGCCCCTCCTGGACGTGCAGGAGCGCGTGCTGCGGGCGGTGGAGGGGATCGCCTCGGCCCATCCCAACGGCGACGACGTGCTGATCGTCTCCCACGGCGGGGTGATCAGCGCGCTGATCGCCCACTGGCTCGGGCTGCCCCTGTCCTCGATCTGGCGGCTGGCCGTCGCCAACTGCTCGCTCTCCGAGGTCTCGCCGCCACGGATCGTGTCGGTCAACGAGACCGGGCACCTGCGCGACATCGACGTGCCCGTCACCGCGCCCCTGAGCCCCTGAGATGACCCTGCTCGCCCTCTTCGGCGGCCTGGCCCTGCTGCTCTACGGCATGCAGCTGATCGGCGAGGGCCTCCAGCGCGCGGCCGGCGGCCATCTGCGGCATCTGCTCACGAGCCTGACCCGCACCCGCCTGGCCGCGGTGGGCTCTGGTGCGCTGGTGACCGCGATCATCCAGTCCTCGTCGGCCACCACGCTCATGCTCATCGGGTTCGTCTCCGCCGGCCTCATGACCTTCCGCCAGTCGCTGGGGGTGATCCTCGGGGCCGACATCGGGACCACCTTCACCGTGCAGCTCCTCGCCTTCCGGGTCCAGGAGCTGTCGCTGCTCTTCGTGGGCATCGGCTTCGCGATGACCTTCTTCGGCCGCCGGGGCCTGGTCAAGAGCATCGGCCAGGCGGTGCTGGGCTTCGGCTTCATCTTCCTCGGCATGAAGGTCATGAACGACGGGCTCACCCCGCTCGCCAACAACGACCTCACCCGGCAGGTGCTGCTGGCCCTGGCCGGCAACCCCTTCCTCGGGCTCCTGGCGGGCGCGGTGCTGAGCGCGTCCATGGCGTCCTCGGCGGCCACCATCGGCCTCGCCCTGTCGCTCGGGCAGCAGGGCCTGCTCCCGCTGGCCGCCGCCATCCCGCTGGTGCTGGGCGCCAACATCGGCACGTGCGCCACCGCACTCGCCGCGAGCCTCCGCTCGTCCTCCGACGCCCGGCGGGTCGCGGTGGCCCACATCGCCTTCAAGCTCCTGGGGGTGGCGCTGGTCTTGCCGTTCATCACCCCGCTGACGAACCTCATCGCCCACACCGCCGCCGACCCCGCCCGGCAGATCGCCAACAGCCATACCCTCTTCAACGTGGCGATCAGCGCGCTCTTCCTGCCCTTCGCCCCCTGGGCGGCCCGGGTCATCACCGCGCTGGTGCCAGAGGAGGAGCGGGGGGACAATCCCTACCGCACCCGCTACCTGGACGACCGCTACCTGGACCAGCCCGCGCTGGCCATCGGCCAGGCGACGCGCGAGGCCCTGCGGATGGGCGACGTGGCCCAGGGCATGCTGCGCGACGCGATGGTGGTGCTGCGCACCGACAACCAGGAGCTGCTGGAGGACGTGGAGCGGCGCGATGACCAGCTCGACTATCTCGAGCGCGAGATCAAGCTCTTCATCGCGCGGCTCGGACGCGAGACGATGAGCCCGGACATGGCGCAGAAGGAGATCGCGCTGATCTCGTTCATCGGCAACCTCGAGAACATCGGCGACATCATCGACAAGAACATCATGGAGCTGGCGCGCAAGAAGCTCTATCAGGGCCGGCGCTTCTCGGAGACGGGCGAGGCCGAGCTGATCGAGTTCCACAGCATGGTCTCGAAGAATCTCGAGCGGGCCATCGCGGGCTTCGCGGCCAACGACCGGAGCCTCGCCCAGGAGGTGCTGGACCAGCGGCCGGTGGTGCGACAGCGGGAGCGCGAGCTGCGCGATTCGCACCTGGCCCGGCTGCGGCGCGGGCTCGCCGAGTCGCTCGAGACCTCCGAGATCCACCTCGACGTGCTGACCAACCTCAAGCGGATCTCCTCGCACATCACCGCACTCGTCTACCCGATCCTCGAAGAAGACGCCTGAGAGCGCCTCCGTGCCTCCCCGGCTCCGCATCCTCTTGATCGCCTCCGAGGTCGCGCCCTTCGCCAAGACCGGCGGGCTCGCCGACGTCGCCGGCGCGCTGCCCCGGGCGCTCCAGAACCTGGGGCACGACGTGCGCGTCCTGCTGCCCAAGTACCGGGGCGCCGAGGCGCAGGCCGGCGAGACGCGGCTCGTGGTGCCGAACATCCGGGTCCCGCTCGGGGACCGCTCGGCCGAGGGGGTGCTGCTCGAGGGCCGGGCGCCGTCGGGCGTGCCGGTCTACCTGCTCGAGCACGAGCACTACTACAACCGGGACGGCCTCTACGGCACCGCGGCTGGCGACTACTGGGACAACTGCGAGCGCTTCGTGTTCTTCTGTCGGGCCGCGCTGGAGGGCCTGACGCGGCTCGACGCGGCACGCCCCGGCGTGCGCTGGCGGCCGCAGGTCATCCACGCCAACGACTGGCAGACCGGGCTTCTGCCCGTCTATCTCCGCACGCTGTACCGCGACGATCCCTTGCTGGGCAGCCTCGGCTGCCTGTTCACGATTCACAACCTCGCCTACCAGGGCGTGTTCTGGCACTACGACATGCCCATCACCGGGCTCGGCTGGGACCTCTTCACCCCCGCGGGCATCGAGTTCTACGGCAAGCTCAACTTCCTCAAGGCCGGCCTGGTCTTCGCGGATCTCCTGACCACGGTGAGCCGCACCTACGCCCGGGAGATCCGTACCGCCGCCTTCGGCAACGCGCTCGAGGGCGTGCTGGAGGAGCGCAGCCAGGATCTGCACGGCGTGATCAACGGCATCGACTACGAGACCTGGAACCCTCGGAAGGACCCGGCCCTGGCGCACCCGTACTCGGCCGACGATCCGGAGCCCAAGGCGGTCTGCCGCGAGACGCTGCGGCAGGAGCTCGGGCTCGTGGACGCGCCGGGGCCGGTGCTGGGCGTGGTCACGCGGCTGGCCGAGCAGAAGGGGATGGACCTGGTGCTGGAGGCGCTCCCCGGCTTCCTCGAGGAGGGCTGCCAGCTCGTGGTGCTGGGATCGGGCGAAGCCCGCCTCGAGGAGGCCTTCCGCCAGGCCGCGGTCACGCATCGCGGGCGGGTGGCGGTGCACATCGGCTACGACGACGATCTGGCCCGGCGCATCTACGCGGGCACCGACGCCTTCGTGATGCCGTCCCGCTACGAGCCGTGCGGGGTGGGTCAGCTCATCGCCCTCCGCTACGGCGGCGCGCCGATCGTGCGGCGCACCGGCGGGCTCGCCGACACCGTCACCGAGTTCGATCCGGCCCGCCGCACCGGCACCGGGTTCGTGTTCGACGACTTCACGCCGGAGGCCCTGCTCACCGCGGTGCGCCGCGCCGCCTCGACGTACCGACAGCCGGCCATCTGGAAGGCCCTGATCCGAAACGCGATGGCCGAGGACTTCTCGTGGGACGCCTCGGCGCGGGAATACGTTACTCTCTACCGCAAGACGATCAAGGCGCGCAGCGCCCGCTAGAGCACGGAGGCCTCCATGAAGAAGATCGAGGCGGTGATCAAGCCGTTCAAGCTCGACGACGTCAAGGAAGCGCTGAACGAGCTGGGCGTGGTCGGGATGACCGTCACCGAGGTGCGCGGCTTCGGCCGCCAGAAGGGCCACACCGAGCTGTACCGGGGCTCCGAGTACACGATCGACTTCCTGCCCAAGGTCAAGGTCGAGGTGGTGGTGCCCGACAACATGGTGGACAAGGTGGTCTCCGTCATCTGCCAGTCGGCCAAGACCGGGTCCATCGGCGACGGCAAGGTCTTCGTGCTCTCGCTCGGCGAGGCGATCCGGATTCGCACCGGAGAGAAGGGCGAGGCGGCGATCTAGGGGCATAGGCGCGCGAGCGCGCGGGTTGTCCGCCGTTGGGGGAGTGCGGGGGCCATGTCTGGGCCCCCGCAGATGAAAATGTCTCTGAATTTGCTCTCGGCGGCCCCGACCAATCGCACCGCGCTCCGGCGGCTCCAGCACGGGGGCTTTGCCGACCCGGGGGCGGCGCTGCGGAACCTCCACGCGCTCACGCCGACCCCGCGCGACGCCGAGCTGCTCGAGCCCGCCCTGCCGCGCCTGCTCGCCGAGCTGGGGGCCGCGCCGGATCCGGACATGGCGCTCAACAACCTGGAGCGCCTGGCCGGGCAGGGAGACCGCGCCGCCTTCCTCCAGCTCCTGACCGCGCATCCGGGCGCGATCCCGCTGCTCGCCCGGCTGGGCGGCACCAGCCAGTTCCTCGCCGACACCCTGCGCCGCCACCCCACCCTCCTGCCGTGGCTGCTCCAGGCCCGCACGATGCGGCAGTGGCTCAGCGACGAGCTGGCGGAAGATCTCGCGGCGAGCCTGCTGACCCTGACGCGCCCCGAGACGCGGCTCAACGCCCTCCGCCGATTCAAGTACCGCCAGCTCCTACGCATCGGCTGCCGCGACATCCTGGGCGACGCCGATCTCACCGTGACCACCGAGGAGCTGTCGCACCTGGCCGACGTCTGCCTGGCCGCGGCCTGGCGGTGGGCGCGCGAGCGGCTCGCGGCGCTCCACGGCGCTCCCCTCGACCCGGACGGCGCGCCCACCGGGCTGGCCGTGATCGGCATGGGCAAGCTCGGCGGCGAGGAGCTCAACTACTCCTCCGACATCGACCTGATCTTCGTCTACGGCGACGACGGCCGGACCGCGGGCGGGCCTGGCGGGCCGGTCGACAACGGCGATTTCTTCGCCCAGGCGGTGCGCGACATCGCGGACGCGCTCGAGTCGGTGAGCGAGGAGGGCCACGCGTTCCGGGTGGATCTGCGGCTGCGCCCCGAGGGCCGCTCGGGCGCCCTCGTGCTCTCGGTCGACGGCTACCGCCGCTACTTCGTAGATCGCGCCGAGCCGTGGGAGCGCCAGGCCCTGATCAAGGCCCGGGCGAGCGCGGGCGATCCCGCGGTGGCCGCGCGCTTCTTCGAGGCGGTGCGCCCCTTCGTGTACCGGCCGGGGCTCGACCCGGCGATCGTGCGCCACGTGCGGGAGATGAAGACGCAGATCGACCGCGCGCTGCGCGGCAAAGACGCGGAGCGCCGCAACGTCAAGCTCGGCCGCGGCGGCATCCGCGAGGTGGAGTTCCTGGTGCAGGCCCTGCAGCTCCTCTACGGCGGCGACGACGGCTGGCTGCGGGAGCGCAACAGCCTGCGCGCGATCTTCCGGCTCACCGAGCGCGGCTACCTGCCGCCCGCCCTCGGCCGCCAGCTCGGCGACGCGCTGATCTACCTGCGCACCGTCGAGCACCGGCTGCAGATCCTCCACGAGTTCCAGACCCACACCTTGCCCGAGGAGCCGCGCGCGCTCGGCCTGCTCGCGCGCCGCATGGGCATCGCACTCCCGCCCGCGGCGGCGGCCCGCCGCTTCCTCGCCGGCCACCGGCGCGTGACCGTGCTCGTGCACCGTGCCTTCCGGGAGTTCTTCGCCGCGCCGCCTGCCGCCGCGGTGCGGCCGGTGCGCGTTCCGACCTACACCGCGCTCAAGGCCACCGGCTTCACCGATCCGGACCGCGCGCGCCAGAACCTGCGCCTGGTGCTCGAGGGCCGCCCGCTCATCCCGTATCCGCTCGCGGCCGCGCGCGCGGTCGCGCGCTTGTTCCCGGTGCTGCTCGACGCCCTCTGGCAGAGCCCGGATCCCGACGAGGCCCTGAGCCAGTTCGAGCGCTTCGTGGCCGCGGCCGGCCCGCGCACCGCCTATCTCGAGCTGCTCGCCGACCGGCCGGACCTGCTCGCCAACCTGGTGCGCCTGTGCGCGCGCGGCGAGCTGCTCACGCAGCTCCTGATGAGCCAGCCCGAGCTGCTGAACGAGCTGGCGCGCCCCGAGACCTTCGTGACCCACCGGAGCGAGCGCGAGTTCCGCGCCGAGCTGGCGCCGGTCCTCGCCCCGCGCCTCGACCTCGCGGAGCGCAAGGACCGGCTGCGACGGCTCAAGCAGGCGCAGGAGCTCGGCGTCATTTGGCGCATGCTGCTCGGGGTGACCGACGCCGAGCGGTTCTCGCTCGAGATGACCGCGCTGGCCGAGGCCGCGCTCGCGATCGCCTGGACGCTGGCTCTCGACGAGGCGGTCGCCGAGTACGGGGTCCCCCGCGACGCGGCCGGGCGGCTGGTGCCGTCCGCCATCATCGGGCTCGGCAAGTTCGGCGGCCGCGAGCTGACCACCGGGTCCGACCTGGACCTGTTCGTGATCTACGGCGGGGCCGGGCTCACCGACGGCGCCGCCCCGGGCGGCTCCCCGGTGGAGGCGCACGTCTTCTACGATCGCGCGGTCGAATCGCTGAGCGGGATCCTGGGCGACATCACCGCCGCGGGCACCGCGTTCGCGGTGGACCTGCGGCTGCGCCCGGGCTCCAAGGGCAGCGGTTTCGCCTCGAGCGACGACGCGCTCGAGCGCTACTACCGCGAGTGGGCCGACCCGTGGGAGCGGCAGACGCTCACGCGCGCGCGGCTGGTCGGCGGCGATCCGCGCCTCGGACGGGCGGTGCGCCGCCGCATCCGCGGCCTGCTCTACGGCCCCGACGCGCCGCCGCCCGACCTGAAGGAGATGCGCGGCCTGCGTGAGCGCATGGAGCGTGAGCTGGGAAAGGAGACGCCCGGCCGGTTCCACGTCAAGTTCGGCCGGGGCGGGCTGGTGGACGTGGAGTTCATCACCCAGGCGCTGGCCATGCGGCACGGGGCGCGGCGGCCCGGGCTGAGGCGCGCCAACACGCTCCAGGCCATCCGCGAGATCGCGGCGGCCGGGCTCCTTCCCGCGTCGGAGTGCGACACGCTGGCCCAGCAGTACCGCTTCCTGCGCCGGGTCTCGCTCGGCCTGCGGCTCTTCGGCACGCGGCCCTCCGACACGCTGGAAGTGGCCGGCCCCAATCCGGCCCGGCTCGCGAAGACCCTCGAATACCCGTCCCGCAAGGACTTCCTCGACGACTACCGCGCGCGCACCGCGTGGGTCCGGGCGCTCTACGATCGCGTGGTGCCGGCGTGAGCGGCGGCGACTCCGCGCGAGGGCGCCTCAGGCCTCGCGGGTGATGCGGGCGCCGAGGGCGCGCAGCCGCTCGTCGATCCGCTCGTAGCCGCGATCCACCTGGTGGGCGTTCATGATGACCGACGTCCCCCGGGCGCAGAGCGCGGCCCCGATCAGCGCCATCCCGGCCCGAATGTCCGGGGAGACGATCGGCGCGGCGCGCAGCACACTGGGGCCGACCACCACCGCCCGGTGGGGATCGCACAGCACGATTCGCGCGCCCATCGCGATGAGGCTGTCCACGAAGAAGAGCCGGCTCTCGAACAGCTTCTCGTGGATGAGGACGGTCCCGTGGCTCTGGGTGGCCAGCACCAGCGCGAGCGAGGTGAGATCGGCGGGGAAGCCCGGCCACGGCGCGTCGTCCACCTTGGGGATCGCGCCGTCCGCGTCGGCGGCGACGCGGAGGTCCTGCGGGCCGGGGACGACCAGCGTCGTGCCCTCGAGCGTGGTCTCCACGCCCAGCCGCCGGTAGGCCAGCCGGATCATCCGCAGGTCGTCGGCCACCACGTCGCGGATGCGGAGCTCGCCGCCGGTCATGGCGGCGAGCGCCACGAAGGAGCCGATCTCGATGTGATCGGGACCCAGTCGGTGGCGGCCCGGGGTGAGCGCGCGCACGCCCTCGATGCGTAGCTGGTTGGTGCCGACGCCGCCGATGTGCGCGCCCACCGCGTTGAGGAAGCGGCAGAGGCCCTGGACGTGGGGCTCGCTGGCCGCGTTCAGGATGACGGTCTCGCCCTCGGCCAGGACCGCGGCCATCACCGCGTTCTCGGTGGCGGTCACGCTCATCTCGTCGAGGAAGATCTCGGTGCCCCGGAAGCGGCCCGCCAGCGTCAGGTGGAGCGCGGGGCCGGTCTCGACCCGGGCGCCCAGCCCGCCGAGTGCGAGGAGATGCGTGTCGACCCGGCGGCGGCCGATGCGGTCGCCGCCGGGCGGCGGCAGGACCGCGCGTCCCATCCGCGCGAGCAGTCCCGGTGCCAGGAGCACCGAGCCTCGCAGCTGCGCCATCACCGCCGGGTCCGGATCGCTGTCCTTCAAGCGACTCGCGTCCAGGCGCACCGTGCCCCGGTCGTCCGCGTCCACTTGTACGCCCAGGTGGCGGAGCCCCTCGAGCAGCACGGTCACGTCCCGGATGCGGGGCACGTTGTCGATGACGACCGGGGCCTCGACGAGCAGGCACGCCGCGAGCACGGGGAGGGCCTCGTTCTTGTTCCCGGCCGGCGTCACCGTCCCACGCAGCGGGGCGCCCCCCTCCACCAGGAACCGATCGCCGAGCCGATTCATCGACCAACCGTAGACGCCGCTCCCGGGGCCTGTCGAGAAAATTCCGAGCCCCGGCGGCGCGCCCGGCCCCGTTGTATGATCCGGTCGTGCCCGCATGAGCGAACGTCTCTTCGTCCTCGACGGCCCCGGCTTTCTCTTCCGCGCCTACCACGCGATTCCGTTCCTTTCCACCTCGCGGGGGGTGCCGAGCCACGCGGTGTTCGGCATGTCGACGATGCTCTGGAAGCTCCTGCGCGAGGACACGCCGGAGTACTTCGCGGTGGCGTGGGACCCGCCCGGGCCGACGTTTCGGGAGGAGCGGTTCGCCGCCTACAAGGAGACCCGCGCTCCCACGCCGGACGATCTCCGCTCCCAGATCCGGTACGTGAAGACGCTCTTCGAGGCGCTGCGCCTGCCGGTGCTGGAAGTGCCGGGCTTCGAGGCCGACGACGTGCTGGGCACGGTGGTGGAGCGCACGCGCGAGCTGCCGGTGGAGGTGGTGCTGGTCACCTCCGACAAGGACATGCTCCAGCTCGTGAGCCCGCGGGTGCGGGTCTTCTCGACCACCGGACGGGGCGGGGACCGCGTGGTCTTCGACGAGGCGGCGGTGAAGGCCAAGTGGGGCGTCGAGCCCGCCCAGATCCCCGACATCCTGGCCCTCATGGGTGACGCGATCGACAACATCCCGGGCGTGCCCGGAATCGGAGAGAAGACGGCGGCCAAGCTGATCGGTCAGTTCGGCGGCGTGGAGCGACTCTACGAGAATCTCTCGCTCGTGCCCGGCAAGCTCCGCGAGACGCTCGCCGCCAACCGGAAGCAGGCGCTGCTCTCGCGCGAGCTGGCGACGGTGAGCACGCGCGTGCCCATCGACGTCGACCTCGACGCCTTCCGCCGCCGCGAGCCCGACTGGGACCGGCTGCGCGCGCTCTGGACCGAGCTCGAGTTCCACAGCCTGCTGCGCCAGGTGCCGGCCCAGCCCGCGGCGGCGGCTCCGGGCGCCGACGCGCCCACGCTCGACGACGGGCCGGCGGTCTCGCGCTACTTCGCCTCCGTGCCCGCGGGCGACCCGGTCGCGGCGGAATGGGTGGGCGAGGGCGGGCCGCCCGATCCCGCCCCGAGCGCGATCGGGCTCTATCATCCGGCGGCCGGCGCAGCGCTGCTGGCCAGCGGCGGCCCGACCGTCGAGGGCGGTCCGGTCGCGGCGCTGATCGGCGAGCTGGGCGGCCGGCGGCTGATCGGCCACGACGTCAAGGCGCTGGCCGAGTGGTGGCTGGCCCGCGGCGGCGCGCTGCCGTCCCACGAGGACACCGCGGTGGCGGCCTATCTCCTGAACCCCGCGCGCACGAACTACAAGCTGGAGGAGGTCTGCGCCGAGCTCCTCGGCGAAGGGCCCGGCATCGCGAAGCCGGGCGCGCGGGCCCGCTGGATCTGGGACCTGTGGGCGATGGCCCCGCGGGCGCTCGAGGAGGTCGGGCTCCGCTCGCTCTACGAGGACATGGAGCGGCCGCTGATCGCGGTGCTGGCGGAGATGGAGCGGCACGGTATCCGGGTGGACGAGACCCGGCTCGCCGAGTTCTCGAAGGAGCTCGAGGTCCATCTCGAGCGGACCACGCGGGAGATATTCGGTCTGGCGGGCGAGGAATTCAACATCGGCTCGCCCAAGCAGCTCGCCTACATCCTGTTCGAGAAGCTCAAGCTGCCCCCGGTGAAGCGGACCAAGACCGGCTACTCGACCGACGCCGACGTGCTGGAGCACCTGGCCCTGGGCCACGACCTGCCCGCCCGGATCGTCGAGCACCGCACGCTCGCCAAGCTCAAATCCACCTACGCGGACTCGCTGCCGACGCTGGTCAATCCCGCCACCGGGCGCATCCACACCTCGTTCAACCAGCTGGTCGCCGCGACCGGGCGGCTCTCGTCGAGCAATCCGAACCTCCAGAACATCCCGGTGCGCACCGAGCTGGGCCGCCGCATCCGCGCCGCCTTCGTGCCGGAGCCCGGCTGGCGGTTCGTGGCCGCGGACTACTCACAGATCGAGCTGCGCATCCTCGCCCACGTCTCCGGCGAGGAGAGCTTGATCGAGGCCTTCCGCCGGGGCGAGGACATCCACGCCCGCACCGCCTCGGAGGTCTTCGGTATCGCGCTCGACGCGGTGAGCGGAGAGCAGCGTGACATCGCCAAGACCACGAACTTCTCGGTCATCTACGGAGTCACCGCGTTCGGGCTCTCCCGCGGTCTCGACATCAGCCCCAAGCAGGCGCAGGAATTCCTCGACCGCTTCTTCGCCCGCCATCCGAAGGTGAAGGCCTATCTCGCGCGCACCGTCGCGGAAGGGCGCGAGCGCGGCTTCGTCACCACGCTGCTCGGCCGCCGGCGCTACCTCCCGGAGCTGCGCAGCGGCAATCCCAACCTGCGGGGCTTCGGGGAGCGCATGGCCACCAACGCGCCCATCCAGGGCACCGCGGCGGACCTCGTCAAGATCGCGATGGTGCGCATGGCGGCCGAGCTCCGCGCGCACGGGCTCACGAGCCGCATGCTGCTGCAGGTGCACGACGAGCTCCTCTTCGAGGTGCCGGAGGCGGAGGTGGCGCGGCTCCAGGCGCTGGCGGTACAGGTGATGGAGTCGGCGCTCGCCCTCGACGTGCCCCTCAAGGTCGACGTCAAGACGGGCCTGGACTGGGCCGCGGTGTGAGGCGCTTCCTCCTGGTCGGCCTCACCGGCGGCATCGCCACCGGCAAGAGCACCGTGCACGACATGCTGGCGAGCCCGAGCGTGCGCGTGGTGGACGCCGACGCGCTCGCGCGCGAGGTGGTCGAGGCCGGCACGCCCGCGTACGCCCGGATCGTGGCCGAGTTCGGCAAGGACGTGCTGCAGCCCGACGGCCGGCTCGACCGCGCGCGGCTGGCCGAGATCGTCTTCCCGGACGAGGTGAAGCGGAAGCGGCTCGAGGCGATCACCCACCCGGCGATCCGCGCCCGCTTCGAGCGGATCATGGCCGACCTGGAGAAGGCGGGCTTCGACGGGATCCTGGTCTGGGACGCGGCGCTGCTGGTGGAGTCGGGCGGCAGCAAGAACATGGACCGCGTGGTGGTCGTGACCACCGATCCCGCGACCCAGCTCCGGCGCCTCATGGCGCGGGACGGCTGCTCCGAGGAAGCCGCGCGGGCCCGCACCGCCAGCCAGATGCCGCTGGCGGTGAAGGCCCGCTACGCCGACTACGTCATCGACAACTCCGGCACGCGGGAGCAGACCGACGCCCGCGTGCGCGAGGTGTACCGGGCGCTCCTCGACGACCTGCACCGCGCCCAGGCGCGGCGGTGAGCCCCCGGCGGAACGCGCGCGCGGCGGCTCCGCGCGCGCCGGTGCGCCGGTCCGCGACGCGGGGTCGCACCCGCGCGCTGGGCCAGCACTTCCTGCGGGATCGGTCGGTGATCGGCCGCATCGTGGAGCTGGTCGCGCCGAGCCGCCAGGATCTCGTCGTGGAGATTGGCCCCGGGCGCGGCGCGCTCACCGAGAGCCTGGCCGCGTGCAGCGGCCGGCTCCTCGCGCTCGAGATCGATCTCCAGCTGGCCGCCGATCTGCAGGGGCACTTCGCCTCCGCGCCCCGGGTCGAGGTGCGCCAGTCCGACGCGCGGCGCTACGACTACGCCTCGCTGCGCGCGCTCCTGCCCGATCCGGCCGGGCGCGTGCTCGTGGTGGGCAACCTGCCGTACAGCGTGGGCAAGCCGATCCTGGCCGCCCTGGTCGAGGCCGGCCCGGTCATCGACGAGATGGCGCTCATGCTCCAGAAGGAAGTGGCGGAGCGGGTGGCCGCCGCACCGGGCGGGAAGACCTACGGCGCCCTCTCGGTGCTCACCCAGGTGGCCGCCGCGGTCCGCCTGGCCTTCATGGTGCCCCCGGGCGCGTTCAGCCCGCCGCCCCAGGTAGACTCCGCCGTGCTCCATCTGCGGCCGTATCGCGAGCCGCCGGTTCCGCTCGGTGATCCCGCCCGCTTCGCCGCGGTGGTGCGCGCCGCGTTCAGCCAGCGCCGCAAGAGCCTGGGCAATTCGCTCGCCGCGGGCCTCGGCTCGGGCGCCGAGCGCGCCCGGCGGCTGGCGGCGGCGGCCGGGATCGATCCGGGCCGGCGCGCCGAGACGCTCTCGCTCGCCGAGTTCGCGGAGCTCGCGGCCGCCTTCGCGGCGCCCTGACCCGCCTTGCGCCACGCGCCGCCGGGGCCCCATTCCTTGGGCCGGGCTGGGGGCCGGTGGTAGGATCAAAAAGCCGCCGTGAACGTCACTTACAGACCGGAGCCCGTCCCGATCGATGCCCCCAGCGAGCTGGCGGTCCGGCTCATTCCGCTGGGCGGCCTGGGCGAGATCGGGCTCAACATGATGCTGATCGAGTGCGGCCCGGACATCGTCGCGGTGGACTGCGGCCTGCTCTTCCCGGACGACGAGATGCTCGGGGTGGACTTCGCGATCCCGGACTTCTCGTATCTCCGCGAGCGCCGGGACGCCTTCCGCGCGGTGATCCTGACCCACGGCCACGAGGACCACATCGGCGCGCTCTCGTTCCTGCTCCGGGAGTTCCCGGTGCCGGTCTACGGGACGCCGCTCACCCTGGCCATCGCCCGGCACCGCCTGGCCGAGAACGGCCTGCTCGAGCAGGCCGACCTGCGGGTCTACGCCCCCGGCGACCGTCTCGTCGTCGGCGGCTTCACGGTGGAGCCGATCCGGGTCACGCATTCGATCGCGGACGGGATCGGGCTCGCGATCGAGACGCCGCTCGGGACCGTGGTCCACACCGGCGACTTCAAGCTCGACGCCACCCCGGTGGATCACCAGCAGCCGGACTACTCGCGCTTCGCCGCGCTCGGCGAGCGCGGGGTCATGGTGCTCTGCTCGGACTCGACCAACGTGAACCGCCCGGGCCGGACCGGGTCCGAGACCGAGGTCGGCGCGGCGCTGCTGGAGCGCTTCACGGAGGCTCCCGGCCGCATCATCGTGGCCACGTTCGCCTCGCACATCCACCGGATCCAGCAGATGCTGGACCTGGCGGCGCGCTGCGATCGCCGCGTCGGCCTGCTCGGCAAGAGCATGGTGACCAACGTGGCGGTGGCCGCCGAGCTCGGCTACCTCCGCGTCCCCGAAGGCCTGGTTCTGCCGCTGGAAGATCTGGCCGAGCTGGGGCCCCAGCGGCAGCTGATCCTCTCCACCGGGAGCCAGGGCGAGCCCAACTCCGCCATCTCGCTGATCGCGGCCGGCGAGCACAAGCTCGTGCAGGCCGGAGCGGGCGACCTCGTGGTCTTCTCCTCCCGCGTGATCCCGGGCAACGAGCGGGTGATCGGCCGCGCGATCAACGCGCTCCTGCGCCGCGGTGCGGAGGTGCTGTGGGAGGACGTGGCGTTCGTCCACGTCTCGGGTCACGCGAGCCAGGAAGATCTCAAGCAGATGCTCGCCCTGACCCGGCCGCGCTACTTCGTGCCGGTGCACGGCGAGTACCGGCACCTGCTGCAGCACGCCCGCCTCGCCGAGGGGGTGGGCATTCCCAAGGACCGCATCTTCCTGATCGAGGACGGCCTCGGGCTCGAGATCAGTGCCTCCGGCACCCGGGTGCTGGGCCGCTACCCGGCCGGACCCGTGCTGGTGGACGGCAAGGGCGTGGGCGACGTGGGCGCGGTGGTGCTTCGCGATCGCCAGCTCCTGGCCGAGGCCGGCATGCTCGTGGTGGCGCTCACCATCGACCGCGTCACCGGCTCGATCGTGGCGGGGCCGGAGATCGCCTCGCGCGGATTCGTCTACATGAAGGAAGCCGACGCGCTGATGGACGAGGTGAAGACCGCGGTGCGGGACGCGCTGGCCTCGCGGCAGGAGCCGGAAGCGTTCGATCGTGAGCTGGTGGGCGCGGTGGTGCGCGGCGCGGTGCGCCGCTTCGTCAACCAGCGGTTCCAGCGCAAGCCCGTGGTGCTGCCCGTGATCCTGGAGGTGTGATGGCCGAGAAGGTGACGATCGAGAAGATCCTGCCCGAGAAGCCCGGTGAGAACGGGCACGGGCCGCACGAGATCCGCGACGCCTCGCGCGAGGCGGCGAAGCGGCGTCTCCCGCGCAAGCCCAAGAGCGAGCCCGGCCGCTGGGTGCGCGAGGCCAAGGGCATCCTCGCTCTGGCTCTGGCCGGCTTCGGCTTCGTGGCGCTCTACGCCTACGACCCGACCCTGCACCCGCTGGACCAGTCGAGCCCGGTCGGGCCGGTCGGGGCGTGGCTCGGCTGGGGCTCGTTCCACAGCTTCGGCTACGCCGGATATCTCTTCCCGATCCTGCTCGCGCTCTACGGCGTGTCCGCCTTCGTGCGCCCGCGCGTGGCGCACGGCTGGCCGGCCGGGGTAGGCCTCGCGATCCTGCTCGTGAGCGTCACCGGGATCCTGGCCCGCGCCTCCGACACGCTCGCCGAGTACCGGCTGCACAAGGGCGGCGTGGTGGGCTGGGTGGTCTCCGAGGCCCTGCGCCTGTCGGTGGGGACGGCCGGGACGTGGATCATCCTGCTCGCCCTCATCCCGCTGGGCGTGCTCTTCGTCACCCGCATCCCGTACGGCGTGCTGTCCCGCGGCCTGCGGGCGCGCTTCGGCCGCATGCGTCGCCAGGAGGCCGCCCGGAAGGGCAAGAGCCAGCCGCTGGCCGACCTGCCGCTGCTGGCCGCCGCGCCACCCGGCGGCTGGCCGACGGCCGAGGCCGCGGCCCCCCCACTCGTCGTCAAGGAGCCGCCCAGGGCCAAGTCGGGTCTATCCGAGAAGGGCCTCGCCTGGCAGGAGACGTTCGACTTCGGCAAGGGCGGCGCCGAGGCGTTCAAGCTGCCCGCGGTCGGGCTGCTGGCCGCGCCGCCCGCCTCGTCGCTCTCGCGCACGCGAGAGGAGCTGGAGACCAACGCCCAGACGCTCAAGAAGAAGCTCCACGACTTCGGGGTGGACGGCCACATCGTCCAGGCGAGCCCGGGGCCGGTCATCACGTCCTACGAGTTCGAGCCCGCCTCGGGCGTGAAGGTGAGCCAGGTGGTGAACCTGGCCGACGACCTGGCGCTGGCAATGAAAGTCGCGGCGGTCCGGATCATCGGGCCGATTCCGGGACGGGGCACGGTGGCGGTGGAGGTGCCGAACCCGGAGACGGCCACCGTGTACCTGCGCGAGATCCTGGTGAGCCCGGAGTTCGTCGCGACCAAGGGCCGACTGCCGCTCGCGCTGGGCAAGGACACCACCGGCAACGCGGTGATCGCGGACCTGGCGGCGATGCCGCACCTGCTCATCGCGGGCTCCACCGGCAGCGGCAAGTCGGTCGGGCTCAACACCATGATCTGCTCGTTGCTGTACAAGGCCACGCCCGCCGACGTCCGGTTCCTCCTGATCGATCCCAAGCGCCTCGAGCTCGGGGTCTACGAGAAGATCCCGCACCTGCTCGCCCCGGTCGTCACCGACGCGAAGGAGGCCTCCGCCCGCCTCAAGTGGATCGTGGGCAAGATGGACGCCCGCTACAAGCAGCTCCAGGCCAAGGCGGTGCGCAACATCGAGGGCTACAACAAGGAGGTGCCGCCGGAGGAGCGGCTGCCCTACTGGGTGGTGGTGGTGGACGAGCTGGCCGACCTCATGATGGTCTCGGCCGGCGAGGTTCAGAACTCGCTGATCCGCCTCGCCCAGATCGCGCGAGCGGTGGGCATTCATCTGATCGTCGCCACCCAGCGGCCCTCGGTGGACGTGGTGACCGGTCTCATCAAGGCCAACTTCCCGACGCGTATCGCCTTCCAGGTGGCCTCGAAGGTGGACTCTCGGACCGTCCTCGACGGCAACGGGGCCGAGCAGCTCCTGGGCCGCGGCGACATGATCTTCGTGCCGCCGGGCGCGAGCCGACAGATGCGGGTGCACGGCTGCTGGGTCTCCGACAAGGAAGTGAAGGCCATCTGCGAGTTCCTGCGCACCCAGGGCTCGGCGGTGTACGAGCACGTGGAACTGCCGTCCGAGGAGGCCGGCTTCGGC
>Ga0210384_10002796_pt1 | contig 20895 bp, 15 predicted proteins | sample IncBWH2MmetaG_FD_160574 | JGI IMG/M metagenome (GOLD analysis project Ga0210384, IMG submission 160574) | Forest soil microbial communities from Barre Woods Harvard Forest LTER site, Petersham, Massachusetts, United States - Inc-BW-H-2-M | ecosystem: Environmental > Terrestrial > Soil >...
CCACGGAGACGTCCACGCTGACGATTATCGGCACACCGGCGCTGGCGTATTCGGGGAATCTGACATTTCTGCAATTGGTATTCGGGTACGTGGTGGGCCGTGTGCTGATCACGATTTTTCTGCTGCCGGGGTATTTTCGCGGCGAATTTCTTACTGCGTACGCACTGATCGAAAAACGATTCGGCGCCAGAATGCGGGCGGTGGCGGCCACCACGTTCCTAGTAACCCGCACGCTGGCCGAGGGCGTGCGTATTTCGGCGATTGCGTTGGTTGTCAGCGTGGCGCTGGGCACGTCCGAAGGCCCGGCGGTTTTTGTCGTGATGGCTCTGACGGTTCTTTACACGTTTGAAGGCGGCATGAAGGCGGTGATCTGGACGGATGTAGCGCAATTTCTTTTGTATTTGATCGGAAGTGTGGTCACGTTGTTCTTTCTGCTGCACCGTATTCCCGGTGGTTGGAATGAAGTGACCCAAGTTGCTGCTGCACACGGGAATAAACTGCAAGTGCTGGATCTTTCGTGGGGGCTGGCGAAGAGCTACACGTTTTGGTCGGGGCTAATTGGCGGAACGTTCTTGACGATGGCGAGCCACGGCACCGACCAGACGATCGTGCAGAGAGTTCTGGCAGCGCGGAATCAGCGGGATGGAGGACGGGCGTTGATCGCCAGCGGATTGATTGTGCTGTTTCAATTTACCGTGTTTTTGCTGATTGGCGTTTTGCTGTTTGTATTTGCGCAGCATGCGCCGCTGCTGAGCGCTGGCGACAAGCCCGATAAACTCTTGCCGCTATTTTTGATTCGCGAGATACCCACCGGGCTCGCGGGGCTTCTGCTTGCGGCGATTCTTGCCGTGGCTATGTCCAACGCCAGCGGCGCGCTCAATTCCTTGGCGGCGTCGAGTGTGCTGGATTTTTCTGCGCTGCTCGGCAAAAACCGGGAACCTGCCAGGCTCCTGCCGATTGCACGCAGAATGACGCTATTTTGGGGCGCGCTGCTGATTTTTCTGGCGCTGGTGAATTGGGGACCGGTGCTGGAGGCCGGATTGAAAGTGGCGTCGTTCCCGTTCGGCAGTTTACTGGGACTTTTTCTGCTGGGCACATTTGATGAGAAAGCCAATGCTCGGGGATCACTGCTGGGAATGTTCGTGGGATTGCTGACGGTGTTCGCGGTTTTCCGGTTTACCGCGGTGGCATTCACCTGGTACGTGATGATCGGTGCGTGTGTGACCTACGCGGTGGGCTTGGTGGTGAGCCGGCTGTGGCCGGATGTGGCAACAGAAGGAACCGAAAGGCAGGCGATGGAATTGTGAGCGAGAAACGCCTGGAACTTGTACGAGGGCTTGGTCCGTGGGCCTCCATGGCCATCGTGGTCGGTACGATGATCGGGACCGGGATTTTCCTGAAGCCTGCCGAAATGGCGCGGGAAGGCAAGAGCGTTTCCATTGTATTTGCGGCGTGGATTGTTGGCGCACTGCTTTCAATCTTCGGTGCGCTTTCTTTTGCGGAGCTTGGCGCTGCCATTCCAGAAGCGGGCGGGGAGTACGCGTATCTGCGCCGTGCGTTCGGCTCCTTGTGGGGTTTTCTGTTCGGGTGGATGCATTCGATCGTGGGCAGGCCCGCGTCGGCGGCGTCGATTGCCGCGGGCATGATGCGCTTTCTGAGTTTCTTTATACCGGCAGTGGCTACACCAATTTTCACCTTGCACATCGCGATTCCAGGACTGGCCAACTGGATTCACCCCTACGATTTCGAATTCACCTGGGCTCAGCCATTGGCAGTTTTCTGGCTGGCGCTGATGACCGGAGTAAATTACCTCGGCGTACGGCTTGGCGGCGGTGTGCAGGTTTTCTTGACGGTGATTAAGGTAGCCAGCGTTTGGATTGTGATTGGCGTGGCGTTTCTTGTGCCAATGAACGGGGCGCATGCGCCCAACCCGATTTGGTCGAACGCGGATATGGGAATTGTGAGCGCGTTTCTGGCGGCGTTGGCTGCCGCACTTTGGGCTTATGACGGGTGGGAAGATTTGAACCTGGTGGGCTCCGAGGTGAAGGAACCGCAAAAGAATTTTCCGCGAGCGTTGGTGGGCGGAGTGGCGTTTGTCGCGCTGATCTATTTGCTGTTCAACGGCGCATGCCTGAGAGTTCTACCGTTCGACGCCGTGGCACGATCCCAGCACGTGGCGTCCGACGTGATGGAGAAGCTTTTGGGACACGGCGTGGCGGGATGGATCACGCTGGCCATGGCGATTTCGGCGCTGGGTTCACTGAATTCGTCGGTCTTGAGCGGGGCGCGTGTGCCGTACGCCATGGCACGTGACGGGATTTTCTTTCGCATTGCCGACGGTATTCACCCGAAATACCGGACGCCAGGACGCGCACTGATCTTCCAGGGAGTTCTGGCTAGCTTGATGGCGCTTACCGGGAGTTTCGAAGAGCTGAGCAATTTGTTTATTTTTGCGGCTTGGATTTTTTATGGGATGGCGGTTGTGGCGTTGTTCCGGTTACGCCGGACGGAGCCGGAGATGCCCCGCCCTTACAAGTGCTGGGGCTATCCGTGGATCCCGGGATTATTTGTGGCAGGAGCGCTGGCGTTGACGGTGAATATCTGGCTGGAGCGGCCCGGGCGTTCGAGCGTTGGGCTTCTGCTCATTCTTGCGGGGATTCCGTTTTATCAGTGGTGGAAGAAATCTGAACTGGCAAAAAATGCTAGGAATTAAGCGCGAGCGGCGCGGACGGCGTCGGAGATTTGAAAGAACGTGCCTTCTACACCGTTGTGCACCTGGATCTGCGGGTGCAGGGCTTTGGCCATCGCCTCGATTCCAGTGACCAGGCGAGGTCCCGGGCGCGAAACATAGCTATTGGCATCGAACGCAAATACCCGGCCGCTTTGCACCGCAGGTATCCGCGACCAGCCTTCGGGAAAATCCATGGAAAGATATTCTTGGCGGGCTTGTTCTTTGTTATATCCGCACGGCGCTACGAAAATGACATCGGGAGCGGCCTGGATCACTTCCTGCGGCGTAACACGGTAGGAAGGCGTGCGCGCCTTGCCGATGACATCCACGCCGCCAGCGCGAGTGATCATTTCCGGCACCCAGTGACCACCAACATAAAACGGCTGCAGCCATTCGAGAAGGACCACCGACGGCCGTTCATGCGTACTTTGCACCTCGAGCTCGATCTCACCGAGCCGCAAACCGATTTTTTCGAGGATGGATTGGGCGCGTTCGGAGTGACCGGTTTCTTCGCCTACCCACAAAATATCGCGCCAGACATCGCCGAGATCCTGCGGATTGAGGCAAAGCACTTCCGGGCGGCGGCCGAAGCGGGCCAGCACAGTTGCCAAATCATCGGGTGACGCGGCACAGACGTGGCACAGATCCTGCGTGACGATCAGGTCGGGCGCCAGGTCTTCCAGAATTTGCGCGTGAACCGCGTATGGGCTTTCTCCCTTAGAGACAAAATCCCGGACAAGACGGTCGATTTCCGCCGGGCGCGTGCCTTCGGGAATACGCGAGCGGATTACAGCGGTTTTCGTTTTCGCGCGGGGAGGATAGTCGCACTCGTGGCTGACACCGACGATTTCGTGGTCGAGTCCGAGACTAAAGAGAATTTCGGTGGCGGAAGGTATTAGTGAGACGATACGCATACCGGGACTCTACCACAGAAGTCCCGGCGCAAGCAGTCTCCGCAGCCAGGGCGGCGACGAACAGCGGATTACTTGTAGAGGAAATACTTGCGGCGGACCGAATCGAACGCGGCCAGGTCCTTGGACCAGGAATCGACTATTTTTTCCGGCGCGGTACCGGCATGGAGTGCACTGACCGTATCGACATTGCCGAGCAACAGGATCAATTTGGTGACGTCGAAATCCTTGGGATATTTTTTCTGAAGAAGCGTCGCTATTTCGAGGCCGATTCGCATGGAGCGCAGCGAATTGCGGTCAGTTACGCGAATGCCGACGCCCCCGCAACGGCGTCCGGTGTACAGGCCGCTAACGGGAACGAACGGCTGATTGACAAAGTGAACTCCGGCGAGATCGCTTGCATTTAGCTCTGCTGCGATTTCTTCCCCATTGATCCACGGAGCGCCAAACTCCTCGAAGGGCGACTCGGTGCCTCGACCCACGGAAACACCCGCGTTTTGCAGGATTTCCAGGCCGGGATAGAGCAGCGAACCCTTGAGCGTGCGGAGATTCGGCGAAGGAGGAACCCAGCGCAAGCTGGTGCTCTCAAAGAAAAAACTGCGATGCCAATTTTTCAGCTGGATAATGTGCAGCTCGGCGTCGATGTGATTTTCGGAATTAAGAAGTTGCGCGAGCTCGCCGATGGTCAGGGCGTAGCGAACGGGCAACGGATAGTAGGCGACGAAACTGGTTTTATCCGCGTCCAGCATTGGCCCTTCGACGATTTCTCCGCCGAGCGGGTTCGGGCGATCGAGAACGAAAAACGCTATATTATGCTTGGCGGCTTCCTCCATGCAGTACGCCATGGTGGTGGTGTAAGTGTAAAAGCGCACGCCCGCATCTTGAACGTCAAATACCAGCGCATCGAGGCCCGCGAGCATTTCGTCTGTGGGACGAAGGTGATCGCCATACAAGCTGTAAATTGGTAGACCAGTCGAAACATCCTTGGACGAAGCGATTTTTTCGTCGGCGTGGCCGGCGATGCCGTGCTCGGGGCTAAACAGCACCACCAGTTTCACGTTTGGCGCGTGCGCGAGGGCTTCGATGGTGGAGCGACCTTGCGAGTCCAAGCCAGTGTGGTTGGTGATCAGCCCGACCCTCTTGCCCTTAAGGGGCGAGAACTTCTCCACCTCCAGAACGTCCAGGCCGACCTGAATACGTGAAGAGTGGCTACGTCGCGCCGGCTTTGCGTGTTTCTGCGCGGCGAGGGATTGCGGGAGTGCGCCGGTGAGAATGAGCAGAAGAAGTAACGCGATTTGGGTGGGATCGCCGCCCGTGGGCCGAACCGAGAAAGGTTTCATACTCTCCAATGATATTCTGGAACGCGCCGAACGCCCGTTGATTGTGAGTGCGAAGTGCGCGTGCTATATACAGTTGAAGGCGCAGGCGTGCGGCTGAGGGGATTGCTCTAAAATGAACAGGCGTATCGCCGTAGTGTTACTGCTGCCTGCAATTTTTCTATTTTCTATGACACCGAATGCCCGCAGCAGCAGGCCCAAAAGACAAACCGCAGGCAAGCCCAGCGCTACGCAAGCCGCCGCTGCCGGAAAACCTGACGCGGCCAGACCTGCTTCACCCAAAAGCAGCGCGGCGGCGCAGAAGTGGGTGGAGAGCGCGCTGCGTGGAATGACGATACAGGAAAAAGTGGGGCAAGTGCTCTTCGCAACGTTCGATGGCAGCTTTGCAGCCACGGATTCCCCAGCGTATGCGCAGATGCTGCATTTCTTGAACGATCTTCACGTCGGCGGATTTATCGTGATCACCCACGGCACGCCGCTGGGCATCGCAAAGAGCCAGGTATACCCGACGGCAATTCTGGCGAATCAGCTGCAATCCAAATCAAAATTGCCCCTACTGATCGGGGCGGACTTCGAGCGCGGGACAGCGATGCGACTGGCGGAGGGCACATCGTTTCCCACGTCGATGGCGGTGGCTGCAGCCGGAAATCCGAAGGACGCGTATACCGTGGGAAAGATTACGGCGCTGGAAGCGCGGGCTGCTGGCGTGCAATGGATTTATGCACCGGTTTCCGACGTGAACAACAATCCGGGGAATCCGATCATCAATACGCGGTCATATGGTGAAGACCCGGCCCGAGTTTCAGAGTACGTGGCGGAATACGTACGCGGCGTGCAGGAGAATGGCGGCCTGGCGACAGCGAAACACTTTCCCGGCCATGGCGACACGGCTGCGGATTCGCACATCGATCTGCCAGTGATCAAAGCGGATCGCAATCGACTGGAACACCTGGAACTGGTTCCTTTTCGCGCCGCGATTGCCGCGGGCGTGGGCAGCATCATGACAGCACATTTGAATGTTACGGCGCTGGAGCCCGACCCGAACTTGCCGGCGACATTGTCTTCCAACATTTTGACCGATGTTTTGAGGAAAGAGCTGCACTTTGACGGCCTGGTGATCACTGATGCGCTGGACATGGGAGGAATCACCGTGCGCTACGCGCCGGGCGACGCCGCAGTGCGCGCGTTTTTGGCAGGGGCCGACGCGCTGCTGATGCCACCAGTACCGGATGCGGCCTATGACGCGATGCTTGCCGCAGCGAAATCCGGACAAATCTCCAAGCAACGGCTGGACGCGTCGGTACGCAGAATTTTGCTGGCGAAGGCGCGATTGGGGCTGGACAGGAAGCGGCTTGTGGATGTAGCTGGATTGAACAGCAAGTTTGGAAAGACTAGCTGGCAGGGCGAAGCGCAAGGAATTTCCGATCGTGGAATCACGCTGCTGCGAGACACGCCGCGCCGCTTGCCACTAGACGGTGCGAAATCACAGCGTGCGTTACTGGTGTCGCTGTACGCCGACCCGGAACCTTATCCTGGCGAGAATCTCGAGAAGGAACTGCGAGCGCGATTCGATTCGCTGACCGCGCTGCGCGCGGATACGAAATTCGTGCGGGCGGACACGCTCAAATTGCCGTCCCCAGACTCCTACGATGTTGTGGTTCTGGGATTATTCGTGCGCGTAAGCGATCGCAAAGGCGACGTGGATGTGCCGCAGGAACAATTGCCTTTGATCAAGCAGATTTACGGGCTTGGAAAGCCGGTAATTACCGTGGGGCTGGGCAGCCCATACCTGATCGAAAGCTTTCCGCAGGCGGAAACTTGGCTATCGGCGTTTGGCATCAGTGATGTGGCGCAAATTTCCATCGCGCGGGCGATTTTTGGAGAAATACCGGTGCAAGGGCATTTGCCGGTGACCATTCCTGATGCCGGACTGAAAGCGGGATATGGATTGCAGTTGCCTGAGCGCCGGATGACGCTGCAGCCGATGGACGCTCGCGCGGAGGCGCAGCTGCAGCCCGCGTTTGCCGAGGTGGAAAAGGCCATCGTGGATAGAGCGTTCCCCGGTGCAACGATGGCGGTTGGGTATCGCGGAAAAGTTTCAGTACGTGCGTTTGGAAAATTGAGTTACGACGCGAAATCTCCGGCGACCAAAGTTGACACCATGTATGACCTGGCTTCGCTTACTAAAGTGGTGGTCACCACGACGCTCGTGGAGAAGCTGGTGGAAGGTGACTTCCCTTCTCCGCTGAGTCTGGATGCGCCGATCGAACGTTACTTGCCGGAGTGGAAGAGCGGTCCGCAGCAGGAATGGCGGCATCGCGTGACAGTGCGCAACCTGATGACCCACACTTCGGGGCTGCCTCCGTTTAAAGAATACTGGCGAACATCGAAGGGCAAGCAAGACACGTTGAGCAGGATTTTTGTGGAGCCGCTGGAGTACGAACCGGGAACGAAAGTGGTTTATTCCGACCTGGGAATTATTCTAATGGCGGAAATCATCCAGCGGTTGACGGGCGAGCCGCTGGACGAGCTCGCGCATGAATATATTTTCGATCCGCTGGGAATGAAGGACACCATGTACCGCCCGCCGAAGAAATTGTGGCCGGAGATTGCGCCTACGGAAGTGGACACGCAATTGCGCCACCGGTTGGTGCAGGGCGAAGTGCATGACGAGAATGCCTACGCGATCGGCGGTGTTTCCGGGCACGCAGGAGTGTTCAGCACTGCGCCGGACCTGGCGAATTTCTGCCAGATGCTGCTGAACGGCGGCGTGTATGAGGATCACCGCGTTGTGAAGCGAGCCACGCTAAGCGAGTTCTTGCAACCACAAAAGTTGGCGCAGAATACGCGGACACTGGGCTGGGTGGTACCAACGGAAGGCAGCTCCAGCGGTCATTATTTTTCGGCACACAGCTACGGGCATACCGGATTCACGGGGACGACTATCTGGATTGATCCGGATAGGCAGTTGTTCGTAGTGTTGCTGACTAATCGCGTGAATCCGACGCGCGAGAATCACAAGATCGCAGAAGTGCGGCCGGCGGTCCACGACGCCGTCATGAAGGCACTGGGGCTGGCGACGGACGCCGCTCACTGAATGTTCGGTTTCACCTCAGGAAACTATCTTCTGTCTGAAATCCTCGGCAGCTTGCTTCAGGTCGTTGGGTTTGCCGAGATCGCGCCAATAGTATCGCTCCGCATTAAACGACAAAATTCTCTCGCTGCTGGCCGCAAGGTGCAAATAAGTATCGATGATGGAGAAAATGCCATCCTTCATCATTCTGAGCAAGCGCGGGGAAATCACGTGGATGCCGGAAAAGGCCAGCGCCTGCAAGTTCGCGGCCGCGCAGACAATTTCCTGTTTGCCGTCTTTCCCGAGGCGGCGCCCACAAAGCTGCGCATCGTCGTTGAACAACAGGTAGCGCGAGGTCTCGCGGTCTTGTACCGCCAACGTGGCTAACGCGTTGTGTGCTGTATGAAAATCGAGCATTTGGCGAAAATCGATGGCGCTGATGACGTCGACGTTGTGCAGCAGGAATGGTTGATCGAGCCCGGCCGGGTCTTCCAGGAAGAACCACGCGGCTTTTTTCAGGCCGCCTCCGGTGTCGAGTAAGACCTCCTCGCGCGACACCTCGATATGCATCCCGAAATTGTGATGAGCTTTCAAGTGATTGACCACCATTTCCGCAAAATGGTGGACGTTGACGATGGCATCGTGAACGCCGAACTGCTTCAGACGAGTCAGGGTAATTTCCAGCAGGCTGCGACCATCGATTTCGACAAGCGCTTTGGGGCGGTCGTCGGTGAGTGGCCGGAGGCGCGTGCCCAGGCCCGCGGCCAGGACCATGGCCTTCATTTGCCCTTCGTTTCCAATGGTGCCTTTTCCCGCGCCCATTTTTCCAGCTCGAGGTGGCGCACCACTACTTCCACTCCGTTGCGGTCGCGCAGGCGCTTCGCCAAATTTTGCGCCAGGAAAACGGAGCGGTGCTGGCCGCCGGTGCAACCAAACGAGACCATTAAATTTTTGAAATTTCGCTGCTGATAGTTGGCGATACTGGCATCCACAAGCGAGAAAACGCTGGCGAGAAACTGATGCACGCTTTCCTGCTGGTTGAGATAGTCGATTACCGGTGCATCCATTCCGGTGAGAGCCTTGAAGCGCTCCTCGCGTCCCGGATTCGGCAGGCTGCGGCCATCGAACACGAAACCGCCGCCATTGCCGGATTCGTCCTTGGGCAAGCTTTGGTGAAAAGAAAAACTAAAAATGCGCACGACCAGGTTTTGCGCTTGCGAAGCCAGGCCCAACAATTTTTCCGAAGCCAGCATGCTGTGGAAGCAGTTCATCAGAGTTGGCAATTCGATGGGCAACTTCGCGTGATGCAGCAGCCAGCGAATATTTTTCAGCGCGTACGGCACGCTTTGCAAAAAGTGTGTTCGGCGCTCGTAGAATCCGCGAAAGCCGTAGGCGCCGAGGGCCTGCAGAATGCGCGCGTAGACATACGCGTAGTAGTAATGCAGAAAGGCTTCGCGGTTCAGAGCAAGCACGCCGCCGAGTTCGTCCAGATAGTGGTCGAGCAATTGTTGGCGTAATTCGGGCGGAAGGTCGGCCTTAGCGTCGTATAGGAGCGATGCGATGTCATATTGCAGCGCGCCTTTGCGGCCGCCCTGGTAATCCACGAAATAGGGACGGCCATCGCACAACATAATGTTGCGGGATTGAAAATCGCGATACAGAAAGAAATCGCGCGGGGCTTCGAGTAGAAAATCCATCAAACGGTCAAAATCATTTTCCAGTGCCTGTTCGTTGAATGGAATGGCGGCAAGCCTCAGGAAGTAATACTTGAAATAGTTCAGGTCCCAAGCAATCGATTGGCGATCGAAGCTAGAGATGGGATAAGCGGCGCTGTAGTCCAGATCGCGGCCGGCTTCGACCTGGAAGCGCGGAAGCACCGCGACCACCTTGCGATATGCCTCGACTGCTGCCGGGGAGATTTGGTCGCCGCTACGGTTCTTCGAGAGAAATTCGAAAAGGGTCGTGTCTCCCAAATCCTCTTCCAGGTACGCGCCCTGGCTGAGGTCTTCTCCATAGATTTCCGGAACGGGAAGGCCGTGGCGGCGGAAATGGCGCGAAAAGCCAAGAAACGCCACGTTTTCTTCGCGGACTCCGTAGAGCACACCGATGGCGCTAGCTTTCGCGTTGGAAAGCCGGATGATTTTGCGTCCGGAACCTCCTAATTCGCCCTGCACCGGCTGGACGCGCTCGGCGGGTGAGTGAAAATGCTGCTCAAACAGCTTTTTGAGTACGTCCATAGATCGGCTTCCGGCGATTACGTTTAGCTCGAGGCGCGAAATCGCACCTTCCCATATTAGAGGATTCTCTACGAATGGTTTGAGACTACTCTTGGACGGTGTTCTTTGAGGTTAATCGCCGGATGAACGAGCCCAGTTCATCAGGCAGTGTGCAGGAGACCACGGCTATAATTCAAGACATGCCTCCAGCGAAGCGTGCGCGCACGAAATCGGAACGCAGATCAACCGAACAAAGAAATCCAGCTTCCAGGAACCTGGACAGGATGACGGCGTTGGAGATCGTTCGCTTGATGAATCGCGAGGACCGCAAGGTAGCCGTCGCGGTAAAGCAGGAAATCCCGGCGATAGCGCACGCAGTAGACGGAATTGTAGGGCAGATTGAGAAAGGCGGGCGCCTGATTTACGTTGGCGCGGGATCGAGCGGCAGGATTGCTGTGCTGGACGCCTCGGAATGGCCACCTACATTCGGCACTTCCCCGGAATTGGTGAAGGCGCTAATTGCCGGGGGAGCACGCGCCATTGTGCAATCGGTGGAAGGGGCTGAGGATCGTCCGCAAGATGCCGTGCGCGACCTGGAAAACGTTCGGCTGACTTCGAATGACGCTGTTGTGGGGATCGCGGCCAGTGGAACAACTCCGTACGTGCTTGCCGCGATTCGCTATGCCAAGAAAAAACGGGCGCTGACCGTCGGCGTCACCTCCAACAAACAGTCGACTCTGGCCAAGAGGGCCAAGATTGCGATTACGCCCGTGGTTGGACCCGAGGTGCTGACCGGTTCCACCAGGCTGAAGGCCGGCACATCCCAAAAAATGGTCCTGAACATGCTCTCTACCGCAACGATGGTTCGCCTGGGACGCGCCTACGACAACCTGATGATCGACATGGGCCAGACAAACACGAAACTTAAGCAGCGCGCCAAGCGAATTCTGAAGCAGGCGAGCGGCAAGAATTTGTCTGCGGTTGAACACGCACTGCGTCAAAGCAACCACGATTTGCGGCTGGCGCTGATCATGTTGAAGAAGAGGCTGTCGGTGGAAGCGGCTGAGAAGGAATTGGCAAAGGCTGGAGGAGTGTTGCGGCGGGCATTAGACGAATAGCGGGATCAAGCGAGACAGGAACGGTGAATGGATAGGTTCAGGATATCTGGCGGGAAACCGCTTCACGGAACGGTGAGAATCAGCGGGGCGAAAAACTCCGCGCTGCCGGCAATGGCGGCGGCGCTGCTGACGGCGGAGCCTGTAACGCTGCGCAATATGCCGATGGTGCGGGACATCGTCACGATGGGAAGGCTGCTGGCGTTCATGTCCGCCACGGTTTCGACGGCGGAGATTCCCGCGACAACTTACTTGATCGAATCGAAGACACTTAATGACGCGGTAGCGCCATACGAATTAGTGAAGACCATGCGAGCGTCGATCTTGACGCTGGGCCCAGCGATAGCGCGATCCGGCGTGGCCCATGTATCGCTGCCGGGAGGCTGCGCGATCGGAGCGCGGCCCGTGGATTTGCACTTGAGCGCGCTGGAGAAAATGGGCGCGCATATCACCACCGAGCATGGCTACATCCAGGCGCGGGTACCGAACGGCGAGCGGCTGAAGGGTGCGCACATCATTTTTGAAAAAATTACGGTAACCGGCACGGAAAATGTCCTGATGGCCGCGACACTGGCCCAGGGAGAAACGATTCTGGAAAACGCCGCGCGCGAGCCGGAAGTGACAGACCTGATTCGCCTACTGCGAAAAATGGGTGCGGACATTCAGGGGGACGACACTTGCATATTGCGGATTCGTGGGGTGGAGAAATTGCACGGAGCGGATCACACGGTTATCGCAGACCGCATAGAAGCGGGCACGTTCCTGATTGCCGGCGTAATCACTCAAGGCGAACTGACGATTACCGATTGCGTCCCGGAGCACCTGGCGGCGTTGGTGACCAGGCTTGAAAAGACTGGAGTGCGAGTCGAGACCATCGACGCAACTTCGCTGCGCGTGCACAACGGAAGAAAATTGGTCGGCGCCGATGTGATCACCGAAGAGTATCCTGGCTTCGCGACGGATATGCAGGCGCAATACATGGCGCTGGCCACGCAGGTAGAAGGAACTTCGGTCATCACCGAAACCATTTTCGAAAACCGCTTCCTGCATGCCAGCGAAATGATGCGCATGGGCGCGAATATTTCCATCGATGGACGAAAGGCCGTGGTGCGCGGTCCTGCGAAACTATCCGGCACCACAGTGCAGGCCTCCGACCTGCGCGCCAGCGCGGGGCTGGTTCTGGCTGCCCTCGTGGCGGAAGGCGAAACGACTATTGAGCGGGTGTACCACATCGATCGCGGCTATGAACGCATCGTGGAAAAACTTCAGGCCGTCGGCGCGCAGATCGAACGCGTACATTCCTCCGGCTCCTGAGCCTTTCAGCAATTTCTCACCAACTCTGGTAAAATCTTGCGCTATTGCGGTGAAGCGTGCAGTCGGTATGCCTTCAACGCGGCGGAATCATATTTCTGGAGGGACGCCTTATGCCAAACACGGAACTACTCGCAAAAATCGATGCGGCGATTGCCGAAAAGAATTTGTTGAAGCACCCGTTCTATCAGGATTGGCAGGCCGGAAAACTCAGCCGCGAATCGCTGCAACTGTACGCGGCGCAGTATTACCGCCATGTGGAAGCGTTCCCGAAACACTTGCGGGTACTCGCTGCGCGGACCGAAGGGCCAATCCGCGAGATCGTGCTCGAGAACCTGGCGGAGGAAGAGAATCCCTCGCGCCCGCATCCGCAATTGTGGACCGACTTCGCGGAAACGCTGGGAGTACGCGAAGAAGATATTTCGTGCTGTCCTGTCCTGCCGGGAACCCAGGTGGTGGTCGAGACTTTCCGGGAGATCGTCGGCGACCGTTCTGTTCCGGAAGCGGTTGCGGCGCTGTATGCGTATGAAGCGCAGGTGCCGGAGATTGCCACCACGAAGATCGATGGCCTGAAGAAGTTCTACGGGATCGATTCGGAGAAAGGCTTGGCATATTTCGCTGTTCACGAGGAAGCGGACAAGGCGCACCGCGAGGCCTGGCGCGGATGGCTGCAAGAGCATGCCAGCGGCAACGAGGAAAAGATTCTGGCCACCACGAACGAGGCGCTGGACGCGCTTTGGGGCCTACTAGACGCGGTGCATTGCGCGGCGGCAAAGAATTAGCGTTTTTTGTTGCCGCGGGCTACGCGTTGCGCTGCTCCGCAAGTCCTTTGTAGTGGCCGCTTTCTGAGGCGGGCGGATTTTCCAACGCTCATCGCGCATTGCCTCCCTTCCCTCGTCAGGGCCCGCAGAAGGCGGTCCCTTTACGGAAAAAAAAGCCCCCGAATCGGGGGCTTTTTTCTTTTTGGAGAAGACTAATGCGCCTGAGCGCTGCGCTCTCCAGGTTATTCGTGGGTTGGCTCGCCAGCAGTTGTGGGCTGCGGTGTGCCTGCGCCCGCGCTCTTCTGCGCCTGCTTCTCGCGGGCTTCCTTGATGAGCGCCTTGCGCGATAGCCGGATCTTGTTGCCCTCGATCGCGAGCACCTTGACCAGCACCTGGTCGCCAAGCTTCAGTTCGTCACGAACGTCGCGGATGCGATGTTCGGAGATTTCGCTGATGTGCAGCAAGCCGTCGGTGCCGGGGAAGAGCTCGACGAACGCGCCGAACTCCGCGAGCCGCACGACCTTGCCGAGATAGGTTTTGCCTATTTCCGCGCTGGCGGTAACTTCGCGAACCAACTGCAACGCGTGGTCGCCACCGGCTCCGCTGGTGGAGAAGATATGCACGGTGCCGTCCTCCAGCACGTCGATCTTTACGCCGGTCTGCTCAATGATGGAGCGGATCTTTTTGCCGCCAGGACCGATCAGGTCGCGAATCTTGTCCGTAGGGATGCTGAGCTTGTACAGGCGTGGCGCGTACAGCGAAATATTGTCGCGGTTCGTGCTGAGCGTGCCTTCCATGATGTCCAGAATCTGCAGCCGCGCCCTCTTGGCCTGCGCGAGAGCCTCGCGCATCATCGGAATGCTGATGCTGGTGACCTTGATATCCATCTGCAGCGCGGTGATGCCTTCGCGGGTTCCGGCAACCTTGAAGTCCATGTCGCCGTAATGATCTTCCGCTCCAGCAATGTCCGTGAGGATCGAGTACGTGCCGTCGTCACCGACGACCAGTCCCATAGCGATACCAGCGCAAGGCGCCTTCATCGGCACACCCGCGTCCATCATCGCCAGCGAGGCGCCACAAACGGTGGCCATCGACGACGAACCGTTGGACTCCAGAATGTCGCTGACCACGCGCATGGCGTAGGGGAAGTCCACCTCCGGCGGAAGCAGGTTGGTGATGGCGCGCTCGGCAAGAGCGCCGTGGCCGATTTCGCGGCGGCCGGCGCCACGCATCATCTTCACTTCACCGACGCTAAACGGGGGGAAATTGTAATGCAGCATGAAGCGTTTGAAGCTGTCCTGTTCAAACAGTAGGTCCAGGCGCTGCATATCTTCTTTGGTGCCAAGCGTCAGTGTGGCAAGAGCCTGCGTTTCGCCGCGGGTAAACAACGCGGAGCCGTGAACGCGAGGCAACAACCCAACTTCGCAGGTAATTTTGCGAACCTGGTCGAAGGCGCGGCCATCCGGGCGGCGCTTGGCCTTGAGCACTTCCGCACGGAAAATATCTTCGCGAAGTTTTTCAAAGGCGCGCTTGGTCAGATTGCGCTTCTCGTCGTCGTCTTCGGCGATTGGTTTGAGAATTTCCGCCAGCAGCTCATCGACAAGATGATAGCTCTCTTTCTTTGGGTGCTTTTCGGTGTTAACGGCGTCCTGCAGCTTAGCGCCGTAGGTCTTCTTCATCGAATCGTAAATCGCCTGATCAAACGGCGCGGGCGGCACAACGACTTTCGTGGGTTTAAGCTGGTTGTGAAGTTCCTTGATCGCGCCAACGATTTTCTTGACCTGCGTGTGGCCAAAATCCAACGCTTCGACAACGGTTTCTTCGGAAACTTCGAACGCTCCCGATTCCACCATCACGATGCCATTTTCCGTTCCGGCGACCACAATGTTCAGCTTGCTGATCTTTTGATCGGCGACCGTTGGATTGGCGACCAATTGCCCGTTGATCAAGCCAACGCGAACCGCGGCGATAGGCTCAGGAAACGGCAGATCGGAGCAATAGGCTGCTGCTCCAGCAGCAGTCACGGCGATGACGTCGGGATCGTTGTCGCTGTCGGCGGAAAGCACCATGGCGATTACTTGAGTTTCGTTGCGCCAAGAATCTGGGAACAGCGGCCGCATCGGGCGGTCAATCAAACGAGAGGTGAGAATTTCCTTTTCCGTGGGACGACCCTCGCGCTTGAAGAAGCCCCCAGGGATTTTGCCGGCGGAGTAGGTATTTTCCCGGTAGTCCACGGTGAGGGGTAGAAAATCGCGATCGTTGGGCTTGTTTGCCATGCAAGCGGAAACCAGCACGATGGTATCGCCGTAGCGGGCGGTGATTGCGCAATTGGCCTGCCGGGCGATCTTGCCGGTCTCGAGGATGAGCGGGCGTCCGCCGATTTCGACGGATACTTGATATGGTGTTGGCGTGTGTTGATTATCAGACATTCGTTTTCTTCCTTAAGCTCCTTTTCGAAGGAGCTTCATCGGCAGGACGGTCCTGCCGTTCCCAAGAAGAAAAGATTGGATTCCAGTTGCGAGGGACACTGTTGCTTGGACCACCAAAACGCCAAAAAGCCCGCTATGCGGGCTTAATACACGCAGGGCCAGCACACCGAAGGCTCCTGGACAAACTCCGACAGGAATGGGTGCGTGAACCGATTCGCAAGTGCCGAAACTGTTTGGTTTTCAGGTTACTTGCGGAGGCTAAGGCGTTCAACAATCTGGTGATACCGATCTGGCTCGCGGCGATTGAGATAGTCCAGCAGGCGCCTGCGCTTGTTCACCATCATGATGAGCCCGCGGCGCGATGCATGGTCCTTCACGTGAGACTTTAGATGCGTCGTCAAATAGTTGATACGCTCGCTCAGCAGTGCAATCTGCACTTCCGGCGACCCTGTATCCTTCACATGTGTACGGAATTGTTCAATCAACATGACTTTGCCGTCGCTCAAGTGCCCCTCACCGTCGTCCCTTGAAATTTCCTCTTTTCTTCAACTCTTTAAAGCTAACACAATACTGTTCTAAGAGTAAAGCTGTAGAAATATGGATCGCGTGGCGGCAAATTCAGTTTTTTGTACCCGTCCGCGTCTTCATTCCGACTGCAACTCTTTTTGCTGGCTCACGGCTTGGCCGTCGTCCCGCTTCAGCCTGCGAAATACGATGGTGGAGACGACGGTCATGGCGCCAAATACGAAAAAGGCGTGATGAATGCCGTTGATGAACGGCGTCGGATTGGAACGCGACTTGTCCGGGATAAAGAAGGCGGTGACCAGCGAAGCCGTGGCCACGCCGAAACTCATGGACATTTGCTGCATGGTGCTGGCGATGGTGCTGGCTTTGCTGGCCTGTTCCTCAGTGGTTTCGGCGTACACCAGTGTGTTCATGCTGGTGTATTGCAATGAGCTGAAAAATCCGTAACAGAACACCTGGATGACGATCAGCCAGACCGGAGTTCCCTTTCCGATTGTCGCGAACAGCGTGATCATCAGGCCAATGATCAACGTGTTCGAAACCAGCACAGCACGGTATCCGAAGCGTGCCAGAATGCGCGGCATCGCTAGCTTCAGGCTCATGGCGGCGATGGCTTGCGGCATCATTAGCAACCCCGATTGCACCGGGGTGAATCCAAGGCCCACCTGATACAAGAGTGGAAAAATAAATGGAATTCCTCCGATGCCGAGGCGCGTCAGAAAGCTACCGCTGACCGCGGCTCGAAACGTGCGAATGCGAAACAGTGCCAGACGCAGCAGCGGGTATCGCGTTCTGTTCGAATGGATCCCGTAACCCGCCAATAGCACCAGCGAAAGCACGAGAAGTCCCACAACTTCGCGGGTCCCGAGGGTGTGTTCGCCGAAGACTTCCAGCACGTAAGAGAGCAGCGCGATGCCGGAACCGAAAAGAATCAATCCCACGGTGTCGAGCGGGTGAGTATATTCCTCGCGGTAGTCCGGAAGGTATCGATACACCATGTACAAACCAAGAAGTCCAATCGGAATATTCACAAAGAAAATAAATCGCCAGTGCAGGAATCCGACGATCAGGCCGCCCGCGATGGGCCCCAGCATGGGGCCAATCAAACCGGGAATGGCGACGAAGCTCATCGCGCGAATCAATTCATGTTTGGCGAACGTGCGCACCATCGTCAGTCGACCCACTGGCACCATCATCGCGCCGCCGCAACCCTGCAAAATGCGGAACGCCACTAGGAGGTGAATGTCGTTGGAAATGCCGCAGAGGAACGAGCCCAGTGTGAAAATGCCGATCGCGGAAGCAAACACGCGGCGAGTTCCGAACCTATCTGCCATCCAACCGCTGATCGGGATGAACACCGCAAGGCTCAGCGTGTAACTGGCCAGCACCGACTTCATGCTCAGCGGAGCAACGTGCAGTGCCGCCGCGATTGTCGGCACACCCGTATTCAGAATGGTGGTGTCCAGCGACTCCATGAAAAATGCTACGGCAATCAGCCACGGCAGCAGCCGTATGCTGGACTCGGGCAGCGCGGATTGCGCTGACGACATTGCCTCTGTGTTGGCGGGGGACGCTTCCTTCGTCGGGCTCGACGGCATCGATCTCCGGGTGGCGCTTCGCAACTATTGATTCGCGCTCATCAATTATCGCTGATCCAATCGTTCGTGTTGGCTAATCGTGTGCTATATTTTTCGTTCATTTCGCTCACAACAACGACTGGTGGGAACCGGGGCAGCAGTTTCGCCTGGCGCTTGCTTCGCAGGCGCAAATCCGATTCAATCTAAGGGGCGTAAGCGACCGCGTTAAGGCCAGCCCAAAGAACTAAAGCTAAAACAACCGAGGAGAGAATTATGCGAAAAACAATTGTGAGCCTTGCGCTAGTGATCGCAGGGTTGCTGTTCGCAGGAATCACTGTTCACGTGGTCCATGCCCAGCAGGACAAATCGAAGCGTCCCAGCCCGCCGGCTTCGACCACGGTCGACCTGGGAGGCGGTGCCGTGATCACCATCGATTATTCCAGTCCGCGTGCGAAGGGCCGCAAGATTTATGGCAACGTCGTTCCCTTTGGTGAAGTCTGGCGCACCGGAGCAAATGAAGCGACGACGTTCTCGACCGCGAAGGATGTGATGATCGGCTCGCTGATGGTTCCGGCGGGCAACTACACGTTGTTCACCGTGCCGGCGAAAGACAAGTGGGTTTTGGTTCTAAGCAAAAAGACCGGCGAATGGGGCACCGATTACCCCGGGCCCTCGAACGACCTGGGACGCGCCGATATGAAAGTGACCAGCCTGAGCAAGCCGGTGGAAAACTTCACGATTACCTTAGAGAAGGCCGGAACGGGAGCGAATCTCAACATCGATTGGGAGAATACGCGCGCGACCGCAGCCGTCACCAAGATGTAAGCAATTCTACGCGGCAGGGGGCGCAGGCATGCGCCCCTAGGTCCGCAAGGTGAGCGAATCCTTTGTAGCGGGCGCCGCAAGTACGCGCGTCGCGTAGACGTCAAAATCTGCGCCTACTTCAACTTCATCAAGTGTGCGCCGCGCTCATCTGGTGGACGAACTCCCGCTCCCGCGGCGTAGAGAATCGATTCGTTCACTCCGTCGATGCCTAAAAGCTTCTCCCATTGCGAATCTGCCAACGCGATGGTGCAAAAAGGAGCGAGCCCGCGCCATGTTGCGCTGAGGCAGAAGGTCTGGCACAGATGCCCGGCCTCCAGAAGAATCGCGCGATAAACACGCGGGTAGTGGTATTTCCAGCGGGTGCGAGGGAAGACCGCGGTCATCAAAACGAAAAACGCGGCATCCGCAAACCACCACTGATTGCCGAGATTTTTCTTGAGAGCGTCGCGGCTGAGACCGCTTCGCAACCACTCGAGTTGGTGTTGCTTCGGGTTGTAGTGATAGATGCCGCGACGTAATCCGCGAACCCTGCACACCACAACGTAAGCCTCGATGGGATGCAGCCCGCCGCCGGAGGGAGAGGTTTTTGTGGCGGCCCCGCCGAGGCCGGGCACGTCGACCCAATGTTGGATTCCGAAAGTTAAATCAAGGATTTCGCCAAGATCTCGCTGCGCCACGGGACTCGCCGAAAATTTGCGCCAGGTCCGCCTATTTCGCAGCACCTGCACGAATTCAGAATTGCCAGCAGAGCGCGGCAGTGCCGTGCGCGGTGCCCGTGGATAATTTTTGACCGGCAGTGGCATGGGATCCAATTTCGCCCGGCGCTTCAACGCCTGGAACGCGCCGAAATGATCCATAGCGAAAGCCTGGTCTTTGGTGGAGAAGTGAAAGTACCCGGCCGCCGGATTCCAAGGCGACCAGGCTTCCATGGCATTTTCGCGTGGATCCGTGTCGCGAAGCGAACTCTGCAAAATGCCGCGCCGATGCAATTGCCGCAGCGCAGGAGAAATCGAGCGAGGCTGGTAGTGGGCCAGGACCCTCGTTAATTCCTCGAGCGAACGCCAATTGGAACAATGGTGGAGTATCTCACAGACAACCGGAGCGGCAGAAATGCGAGCGCCAATCGCAAAATTTTCAAAGACTAGTTCCTCCCCCCGCCAGTACAAGACCAGAGACGGACTCCGTCGGTAACGGAGCGATTTCCGCTTTGCCTTTGATTTTCTGGTTTTTGTCAGGCGTTTATTCCGCGTGCTCACGGGAAACTGTGCTGTTAGACCGCTCTAGTGCCCCTTGATGATGATTATGCTAAGTGGTGGGGCTGTGGTGGTGCTGTTCGCGCAGGCGGCCATTAGGACTTCGGTGGACTTGTCCAGCGCCTTAATTCTGGCATCGATCGCTCTCTGCTCACTGGCAATAGCAACCTTTTTCGCCTTAACCAACTGCCTTTTGGTAGCAGCCATCTCTTTGACGATGGGTTTAAGTGAAATTCTTTTGGTTTTAGGTCTGGTTTTGGGTCTGGTTTTAGGTTTGCTTTTACCTCTGTTTTTAGCCATGGGACCTTCTTTCTCCACCGTCGCAGCGGCGGCAAACAGAACGAAATGAGCCCGACCTTCTCACTGTAAATTAAGAGTGCCCGCAGTCTAGTTCAGCAGGGTAGGCCCGTCAAGAACCGCTGGATCATGATGGCAAATTACACGTAAGAAGGAACGACCATCACGATCTGGGGGGGTTGGGAAGTCGCGCCACAAGCTCCTGGAATCTGGGCTCCTTGCGCAAAAAACTGAATTGCGGATGTACCGCCAGATTCACGACCGGCCCACTTCGTTCCACCAAGGCTCGCTCCAACCAATCCAAGGTTTTTTCCTTGTCACTGAGCGCCGAGTAGAGCATCGCCCAGTCATAGGGATCGATGTATTTCTTGTCGCCCTGAGCACGCTCGAAGTCCGCAAGAATTTCGCGCGCTTCATTCAGCATTCCCGCCCGGCCATAACCGGCGGCCAACATCGCTTTCCGCGGGTTCTCACCCGGAGCGAGAGAAACGTATTTGCGCAGGTTCTCAATGGCAGCGTCCGATTGATGTTTCT
>Ga0210384_10002798_pt1 | contig 20876 bp, 13 predicted proteins | sample IncBWH2MmetaG_FD_160574 | JGI IMG/M metagenome (GOLD analysis project Ga0210384, IMG submission 160574) | Forest soil microbial communities from Barre Woods Harvard Forest LTER site, Petersham, Massachusetts, United States - Inc-BW-H-2-M | ecosystem: Environmental > Terrestrial > Soil >...
CAGGATTATTACCGTGGATTCCCACGATAGCGTTGCGCAAGCACTGGCGATCCGAGACGGCAAGATTCTCGCCGTTGGCTCCGACGCGGAAATTTCCAAATGGAAAGGCAGCGATACGCGCACGATCGATCTGCATGGCCGAACGGCGACGCCCGGGCTGATTGATGCGCATTGCCACTTCGATGAGACCGCGGCCTTGTATGACATAAATCTGAATGGTGTGAAGCGCGTTGCGGAAGTTGTGGAGTTACTTCGCCAGAAAGCTGCTCAGCAAAAACCTGGGCAATGGATTCTGGGCACCGGTTGGGATGAGAGCAAACTGGCGGAGCTACGTTATTTACGTTCGTCGGACCTAGACAGCGTTTCTCCACAGAACCCGGTGTGGCTGACGCACACTACCGGGCACTACGGCGTGGCCAATTCTTACGCGCTGCGACTGGCGAAAGTCACCGCGGCCACCAAGGATCCGCCGGTCGGAACGATCGACCGCGACGCGAAGGGCGAACCAACCGGCGTACTAAAAGAAACCGCGATGGACCTGGTCGTTGCCCTGATTCCGCCCCCGACGAAGAATCAGCAGCGAAGCGGCATCCTGAAAATGATGGCGGACTTCAATAAGGAAGGGATGACCGCGGCCAAGGATCCGGGAATTGAGCCGGAACGCTGGCAGCTTTACAGCGAGCTCCTTGGCGAAAATAAATTTACCGTGCGGATATTCGCACTGATCAATGGTGGTCGGACCTTGGAATCCGCGCGGGCCGCCATCACCTTTCTGCAACAGCAGAAAAAGCCGCCGCAATCGTACGGAGAAGGAACGTTGCTGGCTGGCGGAATCAAGTTATACATGGACGGCAGCGGAGGCGGCCGCACGGCATGGGTCTACGATCCGTGGTTCGTCCAGGCCAAGAACGTGGAAGCCGACAATAGAGGATATGCGAACATCGAACCTGCGGTGTACCGGCAGATGGTAAAGGCGATTCACGGCGCAGGCATCCACGTAAGTACACACGCGGTTGGCGATCGCGCCATCGATTGGGTGGTGGACAGCTACGCGGAAGCGCTAAAAGAAAAACCAACCAAGGGCCTGCGGCACGGCATAATTCACTGCAACATTCCGACGGACCACGCGATCGATACCATTGCCATGCTGCAGAAAGAATACGACGCGGGATATCCAGAGGCGCAGGCGCCATTTCTTTGGTGGATTGGCGATACCTACGCCGGAACCTTTGGGCCAAAGCGAGGTCTCCGCCTCGAACCGTTTCATAGTTATGTCCAGAAACACATTGAGTGGGCAGGCGGATCGGATTTCCCGGTTACGCCCTATCCCGCGCGCTACGGCTTGTGGGCGTCTGTGGCGCGGAAAACAGCGAACGGAATTTACGGTTCGCAGCCGTTTGGAACGGCCGAATCGGTGGACATACACACGGCATTGAAGTCCTACACCATTTGGGCGGCGCATGCGTTATTCCTGGAGGAAACAATCGGTTCATTGGAAGCCGGCAAGGACGCCGACATCGCCGTGTGGGATCAGGATTTGTACACTATTCCCGCGGACCAGTTGAAAGATCTGCGATGCAAACTGACTCTTTTGCGGGGCAAAGTGGTGTTTGAGGCGAAATAAATAAATAGCGAATTCGGTATTCCTTGTAGCGAGGCGAGACCTCTTCCTTGTCCAATATCTGGCAGGCTTAACTCCATTTTCTATTTCCAGCAATGAAACGTATCCTGAGGATTCTTTCCGGTGCGGGCCGCACCGGTGTAAGGTAGAAGAGGTTTCTACTCCAGGTGAGTGATGGGCAAACTTAGATTTCTGGTATCGCTGACCACCAACGACAACGACTTCCAATTGGAACAAGCACAGTCCGCGGAGCAAGCTGCCAGCAAATTCGGGGTCAGCATCCAGACGTTGTACGCGCAGAACGACGCAATCACGCAAAGCACACAAATTCTGAAAGCCATTCAGTCGGCGCCCGAGGAACGCCCGGAAGCGATCATTTTCGAGCCGGTAGGCGGGACAGCTTTGCCGCAAGTCGCTCGTGCGGCGGTCAACGCGGGGATTGGCTGGGTGGTGTTAAACCGTGAGGCGTCATATATCGCCGAGCTTCGGCTGACCAAGAAAGCGCCGGTATTCAGCGTCACTTCGGATCACGTGGAAATTGGCCGGATGCAAGGGCGGCAATGCGCCGCACTTCTTCCCACGGGCGGAACGGTTCTGTACATACAGGGACCTTCGGAAAACTCCGCTGCCAAAGAACGAACCGTTGGGATGCAGGAAGTTAAACCTGCAAACATCCATCTGATAATTCTGAAAGGCCAGTGGACGGAAGAGAGCGCCCAGAAGGCGGTACGCTCCTGGTTGAAGTTAACGACTTCGCAAAAGACCAACGTGGACCTGGTCGCGGCACAGGACGACTCGATGGCCATCGGCGCACGCAGAGCGTTTCAGGAACTACGCTCGGATATCGAGAAAGAGCAATGGCTCAAGGTGCCATACCTCGGCTGTGACGGTTTGCCCAAGACCGGTCAGGCCTGGGTGCGCAGTGGATTGCTGACCGCTACCATCTACATCCCTCCCAATTCCGGCCAGGCGATCGAAATGCTCGTGGATGCACTACAAAATGGCAAGACTCCCCCGGAGCGGGCGCTGACGGCAGCGAGTTCCTTTCCTGCCATCGAGAGCTTGCGTCGCAAGAAATAAACTTCGCAGTTTTGTCGCCGAGAGCCGCTTCTCAGGCGTATAATGCCGCAGAAAATCGATATGTCAGATTCATCGATACGACAAATGAACAAGCAGCCGGAGGAGCCCGAATGCGCGAAAGTAAGTCTTCCCGTAGAGGAAACGCAGTCCTGGATCGTAGGAAGTTTCTAACCTCTACTGGAACCGGCCTTCTCGCCGCCACTCTTCCGGGAGCTTCGGCGCTGTCGGGGATTTCTCCGGATGCAAGTAAAGTCAACGCAACGGAGAGCGGGCGCGTGGCGCAAGTTGCGACTTCCAACAAGCGCAAGATTCCCATCGGCGTGTTCGATCCCGTTTACGAAAAGCTTTCCCTGGATGAGATGTTGGAGACGATCAGTAAGCTGGGTTTGGAAGCCGTGGAGATCGGCACCGGCGGATATCCCAACAATCTGCACTGTCCGATGGACGAATTGCTGGCGGACCCGGCCAAAGCCAAGGCCTGGAAAAAGAAATTTGAAGACCGCAACATTCGCGTGGCTACCTTCAGTTGCCACGGAAACCCTATCCATCCCGATCCCGCGCATGCGAAGCGGGATATCGACACGTTTCGTAAAACGGTGCTGCTGGCGGAGCGCATGGATGTAAAGGTAATCGTGGGATTTTCTGGTTGCCCCGGAGGAACCGCCGCCGACACGCAGCCGAATTGGATTACCTATCGCTGGCCGCCCGAATATAACGAGATGCTGCAGTGGCAGTGGAAAGAAAAGGTGATTCCGTACTGGAAGGAAGCGGCGAAGTACGCTCGCGAGCATGGTATCCGCAAGCTAGCCTTCGAAATGCATCCAAACTTTGTGGTGTATAACCCGCGCACGCTGCTGAAATTGCGCGAAGCGGTGGGCGAGGAAATCGGCGCGAATTGCGATTTGAGCCATCTTTTCTGGCAAGGCTGCGATCCAGTGGAGGTCATCCACTACCTTGGCAAGCAGGGAGCTATTTTCCACGCGCACATGAAAGATACCGTTCTGTTTCCCGAGAATGTCGCGAAATATGGCGTGCTGAATTTCGCGTTCGAGGCCGGCGATCTGTCCAATGCGTCAGCCACGTTCCGGGCGGTGGGCTATGGACACGGAGCATCGCTGTGGAAGTCTGTGATTCAGGCGTACATGGACATTGGTTACGAGGGTATTTTGAGTATCGAAAACGAAGACCCGATCCTGCCAGGGCCCGTGGGAGTCGAGCGCGCCGCTTACGTGCTGAAGAACATTCGTAACGAAATCCTTGGGACCTGAAATGCTACGGCGCGAATTCATTCGCGGCGTTACAGCAGCGGGACTGGCCGCTACAAGTCTGCCCGGCGTGCTATTGGCGGGTGCCGAATCTAGCAGCGACACGATCCCAGCTGCCAGCCCGTTTCATTTTTCCGTCATGCTTTGGACCGTTGAGCCGAAACAACCATTCGACGTACGGATTGGCAAAGTGGCGGAAGCGGGATATCACGCGGTCGAGCTGGTGGGTGAATACCGGGACTGGACGCCGGCGGATTTTGCCAAGGCGCGGAGTCAACTGCGTAAATTGGGAATGGTGGTGGATGCCTCAAGCGGAATTGAAGCAAGTCTTTGTGACGCTTCGCAGCGTGACCTGTTTCTCTCACAGGTGCGCGCAAAACTGCCGGCGCTGGCGGAACTGGAGTGCACCAAGCTTATTTTGCTCACCGGTAACAAGGTTCTCGGGCTGAGCCACGAGCAGATGCATGCGAACTGCGTGGAAGCCCTCAAACAGGCTGCGGATCTTTCGGCTTCGCAAAATATCGAGCTGTTGCTCGAGAATATCGATCCGGAAGAGAATCCCAAGTATTTTCTGACGTCCGTTGCGGAGGGTTTTGAGATTGTTCGCGAGGTCAACTCGCCGCGGGTACGATTTTTGTACGATTTTTTCCACGAACAGATTTCCGAAGGGAATCTGATTGCCAAGCTGGCGAAGAACATTGATCTGATCGGGCTGGTGCACATCGCCGATGTTCCGGGACGGCACGAACCCGGCACTGGCGAGATCAACTATGCCAATATCTTCAGGAAGCTTGGCCAGCTCGGATACTCGCGTTACGCGGCGATGGAATTCGTTCCCACCGGCGATGTGGTTTCCGCGCTGCGCGCTGCGCGGGAATCCGCGGAGAAGTGGTGGGCGGAAGGACTGGCATCCAAGGCTTAAAATGGGGAATCCACTATGAATCGACGTGAAGCTTTTCGACTGATGACCGCCGGGGCGCTCATGCCTGCGGTGGCGCCGGGTTTGCTGGCGATGTTGCAACAGGCGCAGCCAGGCGCGGGTTACACACTTCGAACGCTTAGTCCCAGCCAGAACGAACTCGTCGTCGCCATGGCTGACCTGATCATTCCCCCCACCACGACGCCGGGTGCGAAAGAGGCGCGAGTAAACGAATTCATGGACGTGATACTGACGGATTGGGCCATTCCGGAAGAGCGAGACAGTTTCCTGAAGGGACTTAACGGGGTCGACCCGCAATCTGAAAGCTTATTCGGAAAAAAATTCCTGGAGGCATCCGCGGTGCAACAAACCGCCTTACTGCGTGTTCTGGACGACAGCGTTGATTGGCATCGTGAACTGGTGCCGCATCATGGCTCCGTTCCGGCGAAGGACCGGGAGACCCAGTTGAAGGGTGAATTCTTCCGCGTATTTAAGACCATGACTGTGCATGGCTATTACACTTCCGAAATTGGCTTCAGCAAGGAACTACAGCTCGAAATTATTCCCGGCGCGCAGCATGGCTGTACCAACGTGCCTGTTCGAAAGGATGCGTGAGTTACAGCATGGCCACGAATACCTACGACGCAATTGTAATCGGATCGGGAATCACCGGTGGATGGGCCGCGAAAGAGCTTACCGAAAAAGGGCTGAAGGTAATCATCCTGGAAGCAGGCAGGCCGATCGTTCCGGAACGCGACTATGTCGAGCACGTCCCGGTGTGGGAAATGAAATACCGTGGATGGGATGAACGGGCGGAACGCCAGCGGATACAGCCGGTGCAACGCGAGTGTTATTACGCGTGTGATGAATATTCCAGCAAGTTTTTTGTGAACGATCTGGAAAATCCGTACACCACCGATCCAGGCAAGCCGTTTACGTGGATCCGAGGACGCCAGGTGGGCGGAAAATCTCTTATCTGGGGCCGCCAGACGTATCGCTGGAGCGATCTGGATTTCGAAGCCAACGCGAAAGAAGGAATCGCGGTCGATTGGCCAATCCGCTATCAAGACATTGCTCCGTGGTACGACTACGTAGAAGATTTCGCGGGAATCAGCGGTCAAGCCGAGGGGCTAGCACATTTGCCCGACAGCAAGTTTTTGCCGCCGATGGAATTAAGCTGCGTCGAGCAGGACATGCGCGAGGCGCTTCCCAAACATTTTGACGATGGCCGCATGTTGACCATCGGGCGCGTGGCGATTTTGACGCGCGTGCATCGCGGCCGGGCAGCTTGCCACTATTGCGGCGTGTGCCAGCGCGGCTGCATCACCGGCTCGTATTTCAGCAGTTTGAGTTCGACTCTGCCTGCCGCGGAAAAGACCGGGCGGCTCACCGTTCGGCCTTACAGCGTGGTCCACAGTCTTATTTACGATTCGAAGGCTCGACGGGTTTCCGGTGTGCGCGTGATCGACGGCCAAACCAAGACCGCCATGGAATTCAACTCTCGCATTGTGTTCCTTTGCGCTTCCACCCTGGAATCCACGCGCATCCTGCTGAATTCCGCGACACCGGAATTTCCGAATGGCTTGGGAAATTCAAGCGGCGAATTAGGGCATAACTTGATGGACCACCATATGGGCAGCGGAGCTTCCGGCACCATGCCTGGACACGAGGATAAAACTGTTTTCGGGAATCGGCCAAACGGGTTCTATATTCCCCGGTTTCGCAACGTGAATACGAAACAGAAAGATTTCCAGCGCGGCTATGGATATCAGGGCGGCGGAAGCCGGGCAAATTGGGAACGTGGCACCAGCATGGCTGGGCTGGGACCGGAATTCAAGGACGCTCTCCGCGGACCTGGAGCTTGGCACATCGGAATGGGTGGATTCGGAGAATGCCTACCGAGTCACGACAACTACGTGGAGGTGGACAAAGAAAAAACCGACGCGTGGGGCATACCGACACTGAAAATCCACTGCCAGTGGAATGAGAATGAATTGACCATGTCCAAGGACATCGCGATTCAGGCGGCGGAAATGCTCGCCGCTTCCGGTGCGCGGAACATCATGACCTGGAACGATATTTCCGCTCCGGGGCTCGGTATCCATGAGATGGGCACAGCGCGTATGGGCCGCGATCCGAAGACTTCGGTGTTGAATGCGTACAATCAACTTCACGATGCCAAGAATTTGTTCCTTCCAGACGGTGCCTGCATGACATCGGCGTCTTGTGTGAACCCCTCGCTCACGTACATGGCGCTGACCGCGCGCGCAAGTAATCACGCGGTGGAACAACTGAAGCGAGGCGAACTCTAGATGACCCAGGTAAACCGTACGCCGCAAAAATACGATGTGTGCGTGGTTGGCTCTGGCGCCGGCGGAGGGATGGCCGCAAAAATCCTTACCGAAGGCGGGCTCAGTGTCGTGCTTCTGGAAGCTGGGCCGCCGGTCAATCCGGAAAAAGACTACAAAATGTTTATGTGGCCGTACGACCTTCCACACCGTGGAGTCGGCGTGGGCGGCAAGGCTGCGGAGAATTTTGGCGAGTTCCTGGCGCCCAATGGCGCGTGGCGGATCGAAGGCGAGCCCTATACTTCCGCACCCGGTTCGGAGTTTGAGTGGTTCCGCTCTCGGATTGTCGGCGGACGAACCAATCACTGGGGACGCATTGCGCTTCGTTTTGCACCGGTCGACTTCCAATCCAAAACGCGCGATGGACTCGGCGAAGATTGGCCCATCACGTACGAAGATATTGCGCCGTACTACGACAAAGTGGAATCGTACATCGGTGTTTTTGGCACGGCGGAAAATGTATCCAGTGCACCCAACGGAGTTTTCCTTCCGCCACCGAAGCCGCGATGCAGTGAGCTGGTGATCAAGAAAGCCTGCGACAAGCTGAACATTACTTGCATCCCTGCAAGGCTGGCGATCTTGACCAAGCCTTTGAATGGCCGAGCCGCTTGTCACTATTGCGGACAGTGCGGCAGGGGCTGCGTGACCGCATCTAACTTTAGTTCCAGTCAAGTGCTCATTCCTCCGGCGATGAAAACTGGGAAGCTCACCTTGCTCACCGGCGCGATGGCGCGTGAAGTTATGGTGGGCGGGGACGGCAAGGCCCAGGGCGTCTCGTACATCGATGTGGCGACGCGCGCCGAAAAACGCGTGTATGCCAGGGCCGTGGTGCTGGCGGCCAGCGCGTGCGAATCCGCGCGGCTGCTTCTAAATTCGCGTTCGAAACTTTTTCCGAATGGACTGGGAAATTCGTCCGGGCAAGTGGGGCGCAATCTCATGGACTCCGTTGGCAGCGACGGGTGGGGCTACGTGCCGGAGTTAGGCAAGATGCCGCCGCACAATCACGACGGAACGGGTGGAATGCATTACTACATCCCCTGGTGGAAATATGACCGCAAGAATGAATTTCCCCGTGGTTATCACATTGAAATCGGTGGCGGGCGTGACATGCCGCGGGTCGGAATGTTCCATGACGTTTGTCACCAAACGGAAGGGTATGGGTTGGCGTTGAAAAAGAGCTGCCGGGACCACTATGGAACCGCCGTGGGCTTTTCAGGACGCGGCGAAATGATTCCCAATGCCGACTCGTATTGCGAGCTTGACCCAGTCGTTGTGGATCAGTGGGGCATACCGGTGCTGCGGTTCCATTTCAAGTGGAGCGAGTACGAAATACGACAAGCCAAGGACATGCAGGAGACATTCAAGTCCATCGTCGAAACGATGGGCGGAGAATATCGTACGCGCACGGCGATCGACGGCAAGCATCCCTTCGGCATTGAATCCGGTGGGAAGATCATTCACGAGGTGGGAACCGCGAAGATGGGCGCCGATCCGAAAACTTCTGTCGTGAATGGATATTGCCAGACCCACGATGTGAAGAACGTGTTTGTGACCGACGGCGCGCCGCTGGTAACCAATCCGGACAAGAATCCCACATTGACGATCATGGCGCTTTCCTGGCGCGCGTCCGAATATCTTTTAGACGAAGCACGAAAAGGAAATATTTAGCATCGGAGAAACGCAATGGCTGGAATTTCCAGACGCGATGTTCTGAAGAATTTGGCGATCGGCGCTGCAGGCGGGTCGGTGATGCAGGTTATCCCGGTACAAGCGGCGGCGCTTGCTCACCAGATGGTGCACAAGGAAAAAGCGGCGACGCCCGGCGGGAACTACACGCCGAAATATTTTTCCGCGCACCAATATGCCACGCTGCTGCTTCTATGCGACACCATTATTCCCAAGGATGAAAAATCCGGCGGAGCTGTCGAAGCCGGAACGCCAGAATTTATCGATCTGCTGACCAGCGAAAACACGGATTACCAACTCGAGTTTGGCGGCGGGCTGATGTGGCTGGATAGTTTCTGCATGGACCGCTTCGAGAAAAGTTTTCTGGACGCGACACCGGATCAACGGAAGGAAGTTCTCGACCTGATCGCCTATCGAAAGAACGCCGTGGCTGATCCTTCAGTGAGCCAGGGTGTGGCGTTTTTCTCGCGACTCCGGGACATGACTAGCGACGGATTCTTTTCCAGCAAAATCGGCATCGCAGATCTGGACTATATCGGCAACACCGCTCTCGCGGTCTGGCCGGGCTGCCCGCCGCTTCCGTGATGCTAATTCAACGCGTACACATTGCCGTCCGTGCTGGCGACATAAATCACGCCATCGTGCGGTACTGGTGACGCATAAATGCAGCCCACGGTCATCAATTTGTGCACGCCGACAACCATGTCGTCGTAGAAGCTGCTGGCGTAAGCCGCTTCATAGTTCGGGCTGCCGTCAGGCTTAGTGTACGTCGCGCCGTTCTGACGCGATCCATCCGTTTGAAACTCCCAGGCGGTTTTCTGCGCGGCAAGGTCGATGGCAAATAGCTTCCCGGACAGCGAACCGACGTACAAAGTTCCTCCGGCGATGGCCGGGGAGGAAAAAGTCGGCCAACCGGAAAACTTCAACGTGAATGCTGGCGCGCCGGTCTTTGCGTCCAGCGCGTGAAACATGCCGGAATCGGAAGTCGCAAAATATAGGCGGCCATCGAATACGATTGGTGAAGAAATCACCCAGGAGCCTTTATTGTTGAAGGTCCACTTTTTCTCGCCGGTGGCCGCGTCTAGCGCGTACAGATTCGAATCGCGGCAGCCGAAATAGACAATTCCGCCAGCGGCTACCGCCGAAGACTGGATACCCACTTGGTTGTGGATTTTGGGGTCTTCACCAGTTTTGAAACGCCACTTTTCCTTGCCGGTTGCGGCCTCCAGCGCATAGAAGTACGAATCCCAACTTCCCACGTACAGCAGGCCATCGGCAATCACCGGCGAAGCATGAACAACGTCGCCAGTTTTAAATTTCCACTTCAGCTTTCCGGTTGCCGCGTCCAGCGAGTAGATATTTTCGTCGCCACTTCCGAAATACACCGCTCCGGCTAAAACGAGCGGAGAAGATAGGTAAACATCAAATGGATCTGGCATGACTTCGGCTTCGGGATCCGAGCCATGAATGTGTTTTGCGGCGAAGCGGCGCTCGCCAACGGTCTGAAATTTCCATTTCAGCTTGCCGTTGGCCGCGTCGAGCGCATAACAATTCCCATCGTAGCTGAGGAAATAGGCGACCCCATCGGCCACCGCTGGCGAAGAGACAATGTTGCTCCCGGTTTCGAATTTCCATTTCTCCTTGCCGGTGGCGGAATAAAGCGCATAGAGAAAATGATCCGCGCTGCCGACGTACAAAGTGTCTCCCGCGAGGACAGGAGAAGAGAGGACAATTCCGTTGGTGTGAAATTTCCATTTCACGCCGGAAAGCTGCTGCAAGGGTTTCGTTTCGTAAACCCCGGGATGAGCCGGACTTCCGCGGAAACCAACGGGATCGTCGACTCGTGCAGCTCCAAGAATACACACGGCTACAGCCAGAAATCGCAAGGAATACATAACCACCCCTTTAGGCAAGCTTAGACGAATGCGCGCCAAAAAGGGTGTTCAGCGCGTTCGGACAGTGTGCAAAAAACGAGGCCAATCAGGCTTCAAGTCGTGACAAATACTTGTAACTTTCCGCGAGTAGCGCGAAGGCGTCCTTGGGCTTGTCGTCTTCAAAGAAGTAGTGCTTGATTCCAGCTTCGTCGGCATGCGCGAAGATGCGTTTCCAGTCGATCGCGCCAGAACCCGCAGCGGTCATGGTATTTTCGATTTCGTCCATGGAGAGCGGTCCGGCTTTGGCCGCCGCGGGATCAGGTAATTTCGAAATATCCTTCACATGCACAAGAGGGAATCTTCCTGGGTAGCGTTGGAAATACTTCACTGGATCCTGGCCGCCGACGATGATCCAGCACAAATCCATTTCCATCTTCACGTTATTGGGATCGGTGTTGGCCAGCAGGAAATCATAGGGCAGCTCTCCGTGCAGCGATACCGCCGGGGAAAACTCGAAATTGTGGTTGTGATAGGCAAACTGGATTCCGGCCTTCTTGCAGGTTTCTCCGGCTTTGTTGAAGGATTCGGCAACGATCTTGTAGCCGTCGGGAGATTTCCGGTCGGCTTCATCGATCCACGGGCAGACGATGTACCGGTGCCCGATGATTTTGGCGGCTTCGATGGTTTCCGGAATGTGATTGCGAACGATATCCGGTTCAACGTGCGTGGACGGCGCGGCGAGACCCACTTTGTCCAGGCTGGCGCGAACGTCCTTTGGCGAATGATCGAAATAACCCGCGAATTCCACCTCCTTGTAGCCGATCTTGGCAACGCGCGCCAGGGTGCCGTCAAAGTCCGTTTTCATCGAATCGCGGACGGTGTACAACTGTACGCCCACCTTTTCGATCCGGCGCATGACGCCAAAAGTCTTGATGGGAAGGGAAGCCAAAGCTCCCGCGGCAAGCGATGATTCCAGAAATGTGCGCCGGTTCATGTGCGCATTTTACACGCAAATGGCCTCAAGAATCGATATTGCTCAGATAATTCATATCGGCGGTGCTTGCCAAGGCCCGCGTGCCAATTCCAAGGCTTCCGCAACCGCCAGCAGCAACTCTTCATTGTACGGTTGCCCGATTAGTTGGACATTGATCGGCAGTTTTTCTTTGGATTGACCCATCGGCAGGGAGAGGCCGGGAAATCCCACCAAATTCAACCACTGGCAATAACGCATGGTGTCGCGGAAGTTGTGCGCTGCGCCGGCAGTAAAGTTTCCGGCGCCATTGGGAAATGCTGGTTCGGTGGAAACTGGCGAAAGTAAAATCGTGTTTTCGCCGATTTGTCGCATCACGTTCTCGCGCAACAGATCGCGTTCTGTACACGCATTCATGAAGGTTTCCAGCGTGAACTCAGGGCCTTGCAGAGCAACTCGTAGATACGCTTGCAAGCCCGGGCTCAGCAAGTCTTCCTTGCCCCGCGCATTTTTCGAAATGAGGCGCCCAATCACTGGCCCGAAGAAGAACCACCACAATTCGATCGCGCGATCGAGCTTTTGCAGTTGGATGGTTTCCACATTGCAGCCAAGTTCAGCGAGCAAGCCAGCCGCTTTGCGAACAGTCTCCGTGGTTTCAGAAGTGGGCAAGCCTAACGCAGCAGTGTTGTCCAAGACTCCGACGCGCAGGCCACGGACGCGCTCGGGAGAAATTTTGCGAATCGGAACCGGCGAAGAAAGCGCGTCGCCGGGATCCGGGCCGGCAACTACCTCGAATAGTATTCGCAAATCCGCGGCGGTGCGCGCCATCGGACCAACCACCCCGATCCAGCCGAATGCTCCGGCACCCGGTGGAAAATGGCCGGTGGTAGTCACGCGACCCGGAGTAGGTTTCAACCCGCAGATTCCGCAGGAATGCGCGGGTGCGCGAATGGAGCCTCCACCATCGCTGCCGACTCCACCCATGGAGCATCCCGACGTTATTGCCGCAGCCTCTCCCCCGCTTGAACCACCCGCCGAATACGTCAGATTCCACGGGTTAGGCGTCTTGCCTTGAATGCGGCTGTCGGTTTCGTAGGACATCAGAAATTCAGGAACGTTGGTGTTGCCGAGGATAATCGCGCCTTGCGCTTCCAGCCGATCGACGAGGACCGCGTTGGTCGACGGAACGTAGTCCTTTCGCAGAAGCGAACCGGCGGGGCATGGCCAACCGGCGACGTCGATATTCGATTTCATCGAGAGCGGAATGCCCGCAAGCACCCCAAGCGATTGGCCGCGCTGAACCGCGGACTCTATTTCCCGCGCTCGCGCCAACGCCGATTCGCCGTCCACATGCACGAACGCGTTCAATTGCGGTTGCAGGGACCCGATACGCTGAAGATGGCCGCTCACCAGTTCAACCGGCGAAATTTCTCTCTTTTTGAGCCGTTCAATCGTTTCGGCCATTGTCAAATAGGAGAAAGGCGTCATAAGCGGCTCAACGAAGCTAATCTTACCTACCCCTGCGGTCAAGCTATCTCACGGCTACTTTCGACTACCGTCGTATAATTGGTTGACGATGGCTTGGCTACCCGAGAAAATCAAGAGACTCGCACATAGGGTGAGTAGCGACTTTGTACCGCGTGAACAGAAAGATTCATCCTTAATGACATCCAGGACAGTCCGACAGAAGCGGCTTAGCTTTCTGTGCTACGGCATTTTTGTTTTGCTTGGCGCGGGATATTTGTCTGCTGGCATTCTTCGGGCTGCGCATTCCGGCCGCTCCGCTCGCGCTCGGCCCGCAGCGGTGCCCTCGTCGGAAGCGCTTCGCCTGAATACTCTTGGCGTGGCGTATATGAACCAGCAAAAAGGCGCCGAGGCCCAAAAGTATTTTGAGCGGGCGCTGGTTGCCGATCCGAATTTTGCGGCCGCCCGGCTCAATCTGGGAGTCTCCATGCTTTCCCAGCAGAAATTGGACCAGGCTCGGGCTGCCCTTGAAGAAGCCACCACAAAACTTCCTGACGATCCGTTCGCTTGGTACAACCTGGGGCTCGTCTACAAGGATTTGAGCGAACACGAAAAGGCGCTCGCCGCGTTTCAGCATGTCGAGAAAATTGCACCGCAGGAACCGGATGCATTTTATTTTGAAGGCTTTTTGAACGCGCAGTTGCAGCGCTACGAGCAGGCCATTGCCGCCTTCCAGAAAGCGCTTGCGCTTGCGCCCTACCATGCTTCCGCAGAGTTCGGACTTGCGCGCGCGTACCAGCGAAAGGGAGATGTCGATTCCGCGCGAGAGGCCATGAAACGTTTCCAGAAAATCACCACCGAGCACCTCGGCGCACCGTTCGGAGCGGGTTACGGCGACCAGGGCAAATACTCCCTGGCCGAATTTATCGCAGGAAGCGGCAGTAGCGCTCCCGCGGCGATGCCCGTTCGCTATGAGGCGGCTCCGATCACCTCACCTGCGCACGCCGGAATGGCTGGCCAGTACAACGGAGTCTGTCTCCTCGATTATGACGGCGATGGCAAGGTCGATCTGTTCCTCGTCTCTGCAGGCAAAGTGGCTGGCCTTCTGCTAAAAAATCTCGGCGATGGAAATTTCGAGGACATAACGGCGAAGTCTGGGCTAGGCAGCGTTGCCAACGGATTGGGCTGCGCCGCAGGTGACTTCGATAACGACGGCCACGTGGATCTCGCCGTATGCGAAACCGATGGCGTGCGGTTATTCCACAACGAAGGTAATGGCGTTTTCAGTGATGTGACCGAAAAAGCGGGAATTCGACGCGAAAAAGGCTGCGTGGCACCGGTTTTTGTGGACTACGATCACGATGGCGATCTAGATCTGTATCTCACGAACTCGCCGCAGGGAAGCGATGCTGGCGCGCGAACAAACCGGCTGTGGCGCAACAACGGCAATTCAACCTTCACGGATGTTTCCCAGGAAACAGGGCTCGGCGTTGCTGCCACCGGAGGCGGCGTTGCGGTTAGCGATTTCAACAACGATCGCGCCATCGATTTTGTTTTAGCGGGAGGTTCCACCGGCGCGGCAATCTATTTGAATCCGCGGGAGGGCAAGTTCAACCCTCTTGCGGGTCTGGATTTCTCAAAGGAGAATCTGCCGCCCGCCACCGGTGTGATTGCTTTTGACTTCAACAAAGACGGCTGGATGGATCTGGCCTTCACACACGCCGGTGCACCCGGCCTCAGCCTTTGGCGAAATGTGCAGGGACACCGTCTGGAGCGAGTGGCTCTGCCGGATTTGGGATGGCAGCGGGGTTGGGGACTAGCTTCGTTGGATTACGACAATGACGGCTGGCTCGACTTGGTGGCAGTTGGCGAATCCGCCAGCGGTGGCGACCTTCGTCTGCTGCGAAATCTCGGCGAGCCTGGCTGGGCAGACGTCAGCAATGCGATTCAACTGAAAGACGCAAAACTAAAAGCTCCACGATCCATCGCAGTTGCCGATCTGCGCTCCGACGGAAGTCCCGACATTGTCGTGACCGACGCGCAAGGCCAAACCCTGCTGCTGCAAAATTTTGGTGCCAACAAAAACCACTGGATTGCGCTCAGCCTTAAGGCCCTCAACGACAACAAGAGCTCGGTAGGCACCAAACTGGAAATTTATGCCGGCGCGCTTTATCAGAAGTGGGAGATTGGCGGCGGGTCGAACTACTTGAATCAAAGCTCCACTCCGTTGTTGATTGGCTTGGGCAGCGAAAAAGAAGTGGATGTCGTGCGGCTTCTCTGGCCAACCGGTGTGCCGCAGGACGAAATTTCGCTGACCGCGCAAAAAACACAGGAAATCGCCGAGTTGGACCGGCGCGGAAGTTCGTGCCCGATTCTGTTTTCGTGGAACGGAAAAGAATACGAATTCATTGCCGATATGATCGGGCCGGGCGTTGTGGGCCATTGGGTGGCGCCGGGCGAGCGGGATGTTCCCGACCCCGATGAATACCTGAAGGTACCGGCGAAGAGCGTGCGCGAGAAAAACGGATTGCTCAGTTTTCGTTTCATGGAGCCGATGGAAGAGACGGTCTACCTCGATCAGGTCCGGTTGCTGGCGGTAGATCACCCCGCCATGTTCGAAATCAATCCTAATGAACGCTTCGTAAGCGCGCCGCCGTTTCCGGAGTTCCGCGTCATCGCGACGCGCGATACAACGCTGCCGGCTGGCGCGTGGGATGATCAAGGCCGCGACGTATTGTCACTACTATCGAAGAAAGACCGTGAATACGTTGCTTCGTTTGAGGACCTTCCGTTCGCGGGGTTTGCGAAGCTGCACTGGGTGGAACTGGATTTGGGTTCGTGGAGGGCTGATCGGCCGCTACGTCTGTTGCTCGATGGCTACACGGATTATTTCACCGCGACGTCGATGTACGCCGCGAATCAAACCGGAATGAAGGTCATAGCGCCGTACGTCGAAGCACAAGCCGCCGATGGAAAGTGGATTCGGGTGGTTGAAGACATGGGATTTCCCGCGGGGCTTGCGCGTACCATGTTCACTGACCTCTCCGGAAAAATTCCATCGGGAACGCGACGCATTCGCATTGTCACCAATTTGAAAATCTACTGGGATCGCATTCGCATCGATCAGACTCCGGATTTGGCGGAGACGCGCGTCAGCGAAATTCCTTTGACCCATGCGGAGCTCGCCGCGCTTGGCTATCCGCAGGAAATTCGTCTGCATCCTGCCAGCGACACGATGTACTCCTACCGGCATCTCAGTCCAACGGGTCCTTACGCGCATGCTGCAGGAACGTACACGCGCTTCGGCGACGTGAAATCTCTGCTGCAGTCGCCGGACGAAAAATTCGCCGTGTTCGGCTCCGGAGAAGGAGTAAAGCTGGAATTCGATCCCGCGAAACTTCCCGCACTGCCTGCCGGATGGGTGCGTGATTATTTCTTCTACGCCAACGGCTTCGAGAAGGATCTCGATTTTTACGCCGCGCATGCGTTCACAGTAGAACCCCTACCCCGTCACGGACTGGACGCTTATCCCTATCCCGAAGATCGCGCCTACCCGGCCGACGACGAACATCTTCGTTATCGACTCGAATACAACACTCGCACGCGTTCGGATCGTCTGCCGGGCAATTTGCGGTATTCCTATCCGCAAGACAGGTGAAGGTTTTAAAAGAATTATTTCGCTTCAGGTTGAAATGCATCCGGCGGGTCGAGGTAGCTCTGGGCCCAGAAAACATTTTCCTTGATGGCGCCGGAAGAAATTTTCTGAATGTTCTCTGAAGTTGCTCCGGCAATCCCACCGTCGGCGGAGTCAAATATAACCGCAACTCCAGAGAGAGTTGCATTCTCCGGTGAACCCTGGTTGGCACCTTTTTGAAACAGAGCCAGGGTGTATTTCCGCCGGATCGAACCTTGGGCTTCTTTAGGATTCTGCGAAACGGTCTGGACGGTGAAGATCTTCACCTCCTTTCCTTTCAGCGGTTCCCAGCTTCCCGGAAAAATCCCGTTCTCTTCCCGCTCAATGCGAAACGCAGGATATTTCTCTTCCAGGCTGGTGGAATGCGCGGCAAATTTTGCCGCCAGATACTCCGGCAAATCCACCGTGCCGCGGCGCAAGTATCCGCGAGAGTCTCCGGAAATGCTGACGTGGATCCACTCGCCCTCGAAATCGAGAAACTCGAATTCGTCCTTTGCGGAGGCCTGGAACAGCACGCGCGAGCTTTCCGTACCACGTGCGTAAACGGGTGTGCCGGCGCTGCGGACGGTTATCAGGTTTTGCGGATGCGCCTGGGTACGTTTGATCTCCTGCAAATTCTCGATTTCGGCGTTGAGCTGCTGGACGCGTTTCTCCTGCTGTTCGCGTTTGATGCGTAGTGCAGTGACTTCGTCCGGCGTACGCGCAATCTCTGGTGCAGGGTGGGCCGTAGGTGCGCCGGGCACTCCCGATAGGTCTAATCTAGGACTGGGGGCCTGAACATCGGGCCGCGTGGTAATGGGTGCAGAAACCTTCTTGCCACTCAACCGTTCTTCGACGCGGTCCAGGAGGTCGAGCTCCAACCGTCCATTGGAAGGAAGCACGCGATAACCAGACTTTGCGACGTCCTGGTCCGCGTACCAGCCGGTGATTTTTGCAGTTACGCGCGCCAGGGTCGCACCGGAGTCCCCGGGAAGCAACTCAATGGAAAACTGATAAAAGCCGCGCTCGTAGCGGTCCAACGGCTGGTCTACAGCAGCGACAAATCCGTCCAACACGGGAAGTTTCTGTCCCGAATAAGCCTGCAGGTCTTTCAGTGCCTGCTCTACATCGGCCTTTGGCCGGTTGTAGCTCCGCGCGTAGGGCACGCTCTGCGCCCTTACGAGGCCACACATTCCAAAAAAGGAAAGAAATATCGGAATAGAGATAAAACGCGCCGTTCCGGAATTTCTCAAGGCAGAGGCTCCAGCCGATCCGCGTAAATCCATCCCCTTTGCCCTTCGGGCGTTTCCACGCCCAACCAGTTCGGCGTGATAATCAAAATCAACAAGTCCGTGTAGGCACTTATGGGTTTTAGCGTCGCCGCGGACTGAAATGGAGCCGCCTTCAAATCAGCCCCTGGGGCTTTCACGCGGCGTTCCAGTTCGCGATGCAATTCCCTTAGTTGAGCCACTAGCCTTTTTTCGTCAGACTCCAGCGTGCCCAATTTTGTTGCTTCGTCTTCGCGTTGGCGGATGTAGGACTGACGCACCAATTCGGCACTCTCTTTCCGGCGCCTGGATTCTGCAGCGTCGATGGCAGCCTGTCGTATGCTATCGATTCGGTCCTTGATCTCCTTCATTTCACTTTTTTCCACCGTGCCGTCGGACAAATGCGCAACACGGTGAAAAGTTTCAAAGTACAGCGCGTCGATGCGGACGCGGACACGATCCTCGGCAGCCAAGCTGACAACATAACGGACGCCAATGGTGCCCTGATCGCCCGTTTCGATGAAATGCCGCGGTGCCACAACTTTCTCGCGGATCTTGAAATAAACCGTACCTTCTTCGATCCATGGTTCGAATAGCGGAGTCTGATCGGTGGCCTCGGCACCCGAGAGAATCGGCTCTTTATCGAACATGAGTGTTCCGTGGATGATCTGATCATGTTGCACGGCTTGCACTGCTTGCTGGACCTCCGCCAACGATGCGTTGAACTCCCGCACCATGCCTTGTAACTGGGGAGCTGGTTTGTCTTTTGGTGCGGTGGAACCATTGTCGGCCAAGAAAACCAAGGCAAGTATCGCAAGCGCGGCTACCCGCGCAAATTTTCCGGAGAAATGGATATTTTGTTGCAGCATATTCGGGGAACGCGAACTCCTTCACACGCGACTTCCGTTCCTTTGTTAACTCCAAGAGTTGTTCCGTGTCAAATTTCCCGCGCACTTGGTCGAAGAAAAGCCGGTACCAGAACTTCCACGGCATGAAATCTTTGCGTTTCTTTAAGAAAGGTATTGCATTCTTGTTTCAAATCGGAGTAGCATCCGCCTCGGTTCAGGGACCGAAAGTTTCATTTTGCTCTTTTGACGGGGAGCCAGGTGGAATTTTCGCGGGTCTGCTAGAGCTCTTGCTTAAGCCCGTTCTCGTTCATCCAGGTCGGAGAGAACGTACCGGCACGGGTGTTCTCAAACCTTCTCCCTTCCGCGTTTTACTGGAATTGAAGACGCAGTTGTCTGCTCAACGTTTGATTCGCAAGACGTTTAGAGGAGGCAGTATGCATTGGTGGAGTTCTGTGGGAGTAAGAGGCAGTATGGCCCGAGTGGGCACTGCCCTTGGGTATATTCTTTTCGTTTTGGGCATTCTGTTGGTGGACTGCCGACCTGCCGCAGCCATTCCTGCGTTCGCACGAAAGTATGGGATGCCTTGTTCGTCGTGTCACGAGGCTTGGCCGAAGTTGAGTCCCTTTGGCCAGCAGTTCAAAGACAACGGCTACCAATTGGGGAACGATCGCGATGCCCCCATTTTTCAAAGCCCCGCGTACTGGCCCATCGCCTTTCGCATTACGCCGAATTGGCACAACGAGACGGCTAATCACGTCATCGTGGACGATCCAAACGCTCCGAGCGGTTCGAGCGTAGCGAACGTCAAGACAAATGGATTCGACTACACAGGCATGGACATTCTGACTGCTGGAACCTTGGCGAAAAACTTCAGCTTCCTGTTGGTTCCATCATCGGACGAAACCGGAGCGTTTCACTTCGAATCCGTAAACGTGCGTTTCAGCAACCTGTTCGGCTCGAGTTGGTTCAACGTTAAAGTCGGGAAATTTGAACTCGACAACCTGCTCTCCGAGAAACGCATCGTCACCCTATCTGCCAATGGCAGCTTCTACCAGAATTACCATTTCCAACCTTGGGTAGCGCCCGGCCAGCCATCTGCTCTGTACGTCTTCGGATTGGGCGATAACCAGCTCGGCGTCGAGTGGATGGGGCACTCCAAGGATGACCGGACGCGCATCTCTGCCTCTCTGCTCAATGGAACGGACGGCAATCCGGATTTTCAAACTGGAGTTGGCGGAGCTGCCGGCCACAACTATGAAGGCTATTTTGCAGCGAGCCAGGCCTTCCAGATTGGCGGCTTGGGATTGCAACGAGTGGGCGGCTTTGCCTATATCGGCCATGCCTCTACTTACCCGCGTTACAGCAGCGGCGGAGTACCCATTGACGGCACCGGCATCGGCAATGAGCCCTACTACCGTGCGGGTTTTATCGGAATGTGGTACGTGCACAAGTTTGACGTCACCACCATGTACTTCCATGGCCACGACAGCGTGTACCTGGGCACTAACACTCCAGCAAATCTTGGTTCGGCGGGCCTACCCGCCGGTGCGCACGCCCCGTCGTGGAATGGCGGCTTGATCGAGAGCCACTACAACCTCAATCCGCAGATGATTTTCATCAATCGTTACGAGTTCATTCGGATGTCCCAGCAAGCGCTGTCGACTAACCCAGGCAACACCGGCAACACGGACGCTCTTACGTTCGGTTTCCGTTACTATCCCTTCATCAACACCCGCGCGGGCTTTGCCTTCCACAACGAGTATTCCGTTGTGTGGCAGCGCAACATTCTCGTCTCACCGACCACCGGACTGCCCATCGGCCTGACCAGCAGCAGCGTGATGTTTGGCTTTGACTTCGCCT
>Ga0210384_10002799_pt1 | contig 20875 bp, 19 predicted proteins | sample IncBWH2MmetaG_FD_160574 | JGI IMG/M metagenome (GOLD analysis project Ga0210384, IMG submission 160574) | Forest soil microbial communities from Barre Woods Harvard Forest LTER site, Petersham, Massachusetts, United States - Inc-BW-H-2-M | ecosystem: Environmental > Terrestrial > Soil >...
TTCTGCAAGCTGTTGCAATTCGATATCCAGGTAGGTATGAAGGTTTCTTCCCGCAATCGCAGGTGTATCAAGTCCGCGATCCTCGTAATGACCAACGAGACGGTTCTTATTGTCCTTGATCCAGTATTCAATACCACGCTGACCCATGAGTTGCTTTTCATAATATTGTTCCAATCCGCTCCTTCCAACATAGTCTCCAAGCTGATAATAATAATTTGAACGACGGAGAATATTTGAATCCACTTCACCCACATATCCCATGATATGTGCAGCTGCATTGAAAGGATATACCCGTACAGGTCGTTCCTGTAAATTAAACCCTGGAAAACGCCAGATATTTTCTTCAAGTTTAGCGTATAAGTCCGGTTCGAGAAGGTCATCAAAAATTGAAGGACGAAAAGTGCCGTTTCTTATTTTGGCATCCAATATACGCGACCTGAATTCTGCGGAATCAATTTCCAGCAGTTGGCAGAAAAACGCTGTATCAATATTTTTAACCTGCGATGGTGTAACCATCAAGTCGTACATAATAGTATTGTTAAGGATAGCGCGCTGACGATGATCATAAATAATTCCACGGCTTGGATACACTCTTTTTGGGAAGAGAGCATTTTCCTGCGCCATTTTTTTATACTTATCAGAAAACACCTGCAGGTTAAAGAGCTGGACAAAGATCACCAGGAACATCCCGCAAAAGATGAGGCGTATAATATTACTGCGCGATTGATTGAAGACAGGCATCTCCGGATATTGGCTTTAAATTAAACCGTATTTGTTCTGAACTTTTCTTTTCTGTAAAACAAAAGTTCCGTAAGCAGGACCAGCAACATGCTGATACCTGTTGTGGCGATTACTTTCCCTATAAAATACAAAAAAGATCCGAAACTCATCCATTCCAGAAAAACAAGATATCCGTGATGAAATAAAGTAAGAACAAATACGTAGGTAAAATAAGGTGCCCAACCCATGCTCGTAATGGAAGGAGATAAATAGTTCTTATCAGCCCCTTCCTGAGATATCAGTGTATTTACGACAAAGGGCCTCAGATAAGCTATTAAAACGCAGGCAGCAGCATGTAATCCGGGGGTATGCATGAAATAATCCAGACAAAGGCCGAATAAAAAAGCCAGACTCATCAGTGAAGAGCGTGACATACTGAAAGGAAGCCAGAGTATATAGAGATAATACAGATAGGGTGTAATGAACCGGTGCAACGGAGGCATCTTGAATAGAATGAATACCTGCACAAATATGAACAGTATAAAGCGAAAGATATTTTTTAGCAACTCACTCATTGGAACTTTTTTCTTGTGGAATCTTCCAGGTGATTTTGTTCTGCCAATTGAGCATTTTCGATTACGTACACATATTCTATAGTATAAAAATTGGTCGAAGGTTTTACTCTCAGGGAATAAAAGTTGCTGCTCCTATCATCTACAATTTCATCAATTGTCCCAACCATCATAAGAGCACCGGAAAACATGGAAGAGGCAGGACTGGTTACAACCGAATCTCCTTTTTTCACCTTCGCGCTTTTGGGAATATCTTTAAGCGTTACATAATTCGGGCTCACCCCGTCCCATTCCAACGTACCTCTTTCTCCTCCGTTTTTTAATTTAACCACTACCCTGAATTGCCGGTTCAGCAATGTCCATACAGTTGCATAATTATCACTTACGTTCAAAACCTGTCCAACAATTCCCTGCGGACCCGCAACTCCCATATTAGACCGAACACCCTGCAGTGTGCCCCGGTGAATGGTCAAAAAGTTTACCTGGGTATTGATCGTACTACCCACCACTTTGGCACCCATCCAGTAATATTTTTTTATTTCCTTAATAGAATCCGTTTGTATTGTATCAGCCACAATTTTATCAGGGCCCCCGGCCCTTTCATAATTTCCTTTGAGCATCTGATTCAACCGGAGATTTTCCGCAGCCAGCTGTTCATTTATTTCTTTGAGACGGAAATAAGATTGCACCTTGCTGAAACGCTGGTCGATGCTGCCCGTAAATTCACTGGCCACATTCATAAAAGCTGCCTCATGATATTTATTGTACCGGAAAAGAAAACTAAGAGAGATTATCTGCAACAGCAAAAAGAATAGAAAATTGGAATACTTTCTGATGAAGAGAAAAACATTACGCACTTGAGTCTTGTAGTTTTAGATTGCATTAGAAAGTAAAAAGTCAAAACTAAAAATTAAAAAGTGCATTGGATTTATATCAACGCCCAACTTATCCTATTTTTATTTTTTAATTTTTACTTTTTTTATCGCATAACAAAAGGATACCTGTCGTAATTCTTTAAAGAAATCCCGGTTCCTCTTACAACACTCTTTAACGGATCGTCAGCGATATGAACCGGAAGTTTAATTTTTTGACTTAATCTTTTATCCAGACCCCTGAGCAGGGCGCCACCACCAGTAAGATATAATCCACGGCGGTATATATCTCCTGCGAGTTCGGGTGGTGTAGTTTCCAGTGCTTTCAAAATGGCTTCTTCAATTTTGAATATGCTTTTATCAAGTGCTTCAGCAATTTCCTGGTAGCTCACCAGGATCTGTTTGGGAATTCCGGTAACCAGGTCACGTCCATTCACAGGTATATCATCCGGAGGATTATCCAGGTCTTTCAATGCGGCTCCGATTTGTATTTTTATCTGCTCAGCAGTTCTTTCACCAATCAGTAAACTGTGATAACGACGCAAAGCTTCCATGATATCAGCCGTGAACTCGTCACCGGCGATTCGGATTGACTGGTCACAAACAATACCTGCGAGGGCAATAACGGTAATCCCGGTAGTTCCACCGCCTATATCGATGATCATATTTCCCACGGGTTCTTCCACGTCTATGCCAATACCCAGGGCTGCGGCCATGGGTTCATGAATCAGGTAAACTTCTTTAGCACCCGCCTGTTCTGCACTATCGCGGACTGCTCTTTTTTCCACTTCTGTAATACTGGATGGTATACAGATCATCATGCGCCAGCTCGGAGGGAAAAGTGGCTTTTTAGGATAGATCATCTTGATCATCTCCCGGATCATGAGTTCAGCAGCATTAAAATCTGCGATAACCCCGTCTTTCAGGGGGCGGACTGTCCGAATGCTCTCATGTGTCTTTTCATGCATCATGAGTGCCCGTTTTCCAACAGCCAAAACGGTCTTTGGATTATTCCGGTCGAGTGCAACTATACTTGGTTCGTTAACTACTATCTCGTCATTATGAATGATCAGGGTGTTAGCTGTGCCCAGATCCATAGCAATCTCTTGCGTCAGGAAATTGAATAATCCCATTTTAAAAGGTCAGATTTATATTCTGTTACGATGCCTGCAAAATTGACGGAAATAATCGGAATTAACAAAGCGAACATTAATCTCCGGTATCCTGCACTGAACGCTATTTTCATCAGGATATTTTTTAAAATCATTCATTTATTCTGAAGCGAATCCCAAACGTCTTTCCATTTGACGATCAAGGCGGGGTAATTTTTTTCTCTCAATGAGAAAACTCGTAAGTTGAGCAATTTCGCGATAAATGGAGTGTTTGTCAATAGTACCCTGTAAATAACTCCTGCCCGAACTCCCTCCGGTACCAACACGTGTTCCAATGGTCCGGTGCACCATGTGCATATGCCTGTAACGCCAGGTGCTCAGTTGCTCATCCATTTCCAATAATGCTATCAGTAAACGGTAAGGTAACTGAAGTATCGGGTATCCTGGATAAATCATTATAAAGAGCCCGGCCCTGCAGGCAGCAGGTGAAAGGGAACGATACACGGGTTCTTTCGATATGTATTCATCGGAAAATACGGTGTCAAACAATGCAGCGTGTTCTTTTTCTCCCTCAGACAGACTTTCGAGATATAATTGGCGATAGCCGGGCCAGAAATCGTTCTCTTTCAAAAATGGAATTCGTTCCAGCCAGTCATTTAACAGTTCCAACAGGGTTTTTTGGGATTCTGCGTGACGGATCATGGTTACTTCCGCTTCCCTTAACTGTGATAGATAATGATTCTTTTCATGTCTTTGCTCGAATTTCAATCCAAGTCTGGCTTCCAGAATCTTAAACTGGATACTTTGAAATCCAGAGGCTGGTCTAAGCATATCCCGGAAATCCAGAAAATCCATGGGCGACATGGTTTCCATCACTTCTATCTGCTGTACGAGCAATTTTAAAATGGTATTGCATCGGTTGAGGCGGTGAACAACGGTTTGCAATTCAGGAGAATCGTCATTCAGGGTCGGTTTTTCAAGAATTCCGATTATGGAATCCACTTCATATAACAATTGTTTGAACCAAAGTTCATAAGACTGATGAATGATGATGAAAAGCATTTCATCATGCGCATGTGCTTGCTGCAGATCACTCTTCAACTGCTGGCTATCTAATAGCTGATCGAGTTTCAGATAATCGGAATAATGTAATTCTTTCATTAGTTGGCGGTTGGCCGTTGGCACTTGGCGGTTGATCTGGATTAAGGCCAACGGTCAACGGCTAACTGCCAACGATTAAAAAATAATTAAAGAAACTCATAACCTATATCTCTTCGAAAATACATACCATCAAAGTCTATTTGAGTCAATACTGCCATAGACTTACGAAGGGCATCCTGAAGTGATCCGGCGAAAGAAGTGACGCAAAGTACCCTTCCTCCATTAGTAACCACTTCACCATTTATCAATGTAGTGCCTGAATGAAAAATAAGGCTTTCACCATATATTTTATCGATGCCCGTAATCGGGAATCCCTTTTCATAACTTCCGGGATATCCACGACTCACAGCCACCATAGTCGCAGTAGCGCGGGAATCTATTTCAATGATTTTTTCGTGAAGTTTTTTATCCGCCACGGCCTTCAAAAGATCGACCAGGTCATTTTTCAAACGGGGTATCACAACCTCAGTTTCAGGATCGCCCAAACGGCAATTATATTCAATCACCATGGGCTCTTCATTTACCTTGATGAGCCCAATAAAAATGAAACCTCTGTAATCAATGCCATCCGCCTTCAGACCCATGATGGTTGGATCCACGATCCTTTCCTTCACTTTCAACATGAATTCATTGTCGGCAAAAGGAACAGGGCTCACGGCGCCCATTCCTCCTGTATTGGGACCCTTATCTCCTTCACCAATTTTTTTGTAATCCTTTGCTTCCGGTAAAAGCACATAATGGTCACCGTCAGTAAGTAGAAATACAGACAATTCGATTCCATCCAGAAATTCTTCTACAACAATCCTCCTGCCTGCTTCACCAAATTTATCCTGTTGAAGCATGAGTTCAAATTCAGCCATGGCTTCAATATGACTATTACAAATAATTACTCCCTTCCCGGCAGCAAGTCCGTCAGCTTTCAAAACCACAGGCAAACTATGTGTTTTTACGTATTCTAATCCCTCAGAAAATTGATCTGCATCAAATTCTTTGTAGCCAGCTGTCGGAATTCCATGTCTTTGCATGAATTGTTTGGAAAAAGCCTTGCTTCCTTCCAGGCGGGCAGCTGATGCAGAAGGTCCGATTACAGGAATATGGGAAATTGACTTATCTGATAAAAAATAATCCACAATACCCTTTACCAGTGGCTCTTCCGGGCCTACTACTACCATGTCAATATCATTGTCCAGGCAGACTTTCCGGACAGCCTTAAAGTCTGTAGGATCCAGTGCTAAATTTGTTCCGAACGCTGAAGTGCCTGCGTTTCCAGGTCCGATGAATAGTGCCTTGCAATCCTTACTTTGTGATAACCTCCAGGCTAAAGCATGTTCTCTTCCTCCTCCACCTAATAATAATATTTTCATGTGTTGCTTCGATTAGACCCGAAATTCCCGATTCAAATTCAAATCAGAAAAATAATTTTATAAACTGAGAAATGATGACTGATTTTTGATGAATAAATTAATCTTACATTAGTCGATTCAATTTTCATTTAATATAAAAAGAAACTTAAAGCCATGAATACTGCCCTTCCTAAACAAGGACATCCACGGGGATTATATGTATTATTTTTTACAGAAATGTGGGAAAGATTTGGTTACTATTTGATGGTTGGTATTCTTTTTCTTTTTTTACATGATACAGTAGGAAACGGAGGCCGTGGATTCGATACTAGTTTAGCAGCAGATATAACCGGCAGTTATATTGCCCTTGTTTATCTCACGCCATTTCTTGGTGGGCTGATAGCAGACCGGTATTTCGGTTACCGTCTTTCAATTTTTTTAGGAGGTTCTTTAATGGCCCTCGGTTATTTTCTGATGTCTGTACCACATAGCGGAAATCTGCTTTTTGTCGCTTTGGGCTGTGTAATCATCGGGAATGGATTCTTTAAACCGAATATCAGCACCCTTCTTGGCAATATCTACAACAAGGAGGAGCTAAAACCGAAAAAAGATATTGCCTATAATATTTTTTATATGGGTATCAATATCGGGGCATTCATGTGCAATTTTGTTGCAGCTTACCTGCGTATAAAATATACATGGGGTTATGCTTTTGCGGCTGCAGGATTCGGAATGGTATTATGCTTATTCATCTTCGCTTCGGGGCAAAAATATATAAAACATGCAGATGTAATTAAGCCGGTTCAGAAAGAGGATATGCCTTTTTCAAAAATCGTATACTATGTTTTTGTTCCTGCGATCCTGGCTGGTATCATCGGATGGTTTGTTCCCGGAAAGAACAATCTTTTCGGCTCTCATTCAAATGATGCTTTTATTTTCGCCTGTGTTCCTATCATCATATTTTATGCAAGCGTATGGTACCGTTGCAAAGGCTTCGACAGAAAAAGAATCGCCACCCTGTTTACGCTTTTTGGCGTTTCTATAATTTTTTGGAATATCTATAATCAGAATGCCACTTCTTTAACGATTTGGGCAGATAGCTATACCAAGCGCGATGCGCCAAATTTTTTGGAGAAACCCTTATCCAGTTTTGGATTTCTGAATACAGTAAATACCGATCCCAAAGATGTACCTGTATTGGACGGGCATTTCCATGCACAGGTAGATGCCAGTGGCAAAGTGATTACACATCAGGGCACAGATCCATATCTGCAAAACATTCCAAAAGATGAGTGGCCTGCTAAAGGGGAGAATTTAAAATTGATTTCAACTGAGATATACCAGTCCATCAATCCATTTTGGATCATTGTGCTTACGCCTTTAGTTGTTGGTTTATTCGGTTATATGAAATCGAGAGGTAAGGAACTTTCAACGCCTTCAAAATTTGCCTGGGGCACTATCATTGCGGGATTGTCATCACTTCTTATGGTCATCGCAGCACTTTCAACCAATATTTACGAACACAAGGTTTCTTCCGCCTGGATCTTTTGCAGCTATGGAGTATTCACGATCAGCGAACTGTTTGTAAGTCCGGTTGGATTATCCCTTGTGTCTAAAGTGGCTCCAAAAAGATTTACCGCTCTGATGATGGGCGGATGGTTTATTACAACTTCCCTGGGAGGAAAAATCGCAGGTATTATGACCGGATTCTGGGATCATTTTGACAGCAAGGCCCTTTTCTTCGGAATCAGTGCCGTAGCGGCTCTGGTAGCTGGCTTACTGCTTTTCCCCTTAACTAATAAATTGAATAAAGTGGTCGTGGAAGCGACTGCTTCCAGTGATTAGTTCATCTTAAACGGCACAATCATTTCGAACATTGGGATGTTCACATCAAAACTGGTTTTTGAATGGAGGTTTTCCATACGATAGCTTCCATACATTTTACCCATTTCCGTACGAAGATTACAACCACTCACGTATTGATATTTTTCACCGGGTTGTAAAACCGGTTGCACACCTACAACTCCCTCTCCCTCCACTTCACGGTGACTGCCGTTACTATCGAATATATGCCATTGACGGCGATGCAGCTTGACAGGAAAATTATTGTGATTCCAGATTGTGATCCGATAGGCAAACATATGCTCTCCAGCCACGGGATTGCTATAATCCGGCTGGTAAAAAGTTTCTACATCAATCTCAACCCCTTCAGAAATTTTGTTCGCCATGGAGTTAGTTTGTATAAAAATAAGAAAATAAGCTTAAAGCTAAAGGCATAAAGCTTAAGGCCCATTGTTAATTGTTTTTGTTAAATAGGTTATGGCAGATCAAATCCATTCTAAAAACCATTTTTATACCGTCTAATAGAAAACCCTAATCATCTAAAAGCCTTATGCCTTAAGCTTTCAGCTTAAAAACGTAAATTCGCCTTCCTCAACAATTAAACTTATTATGAAAATAGCTGTAGCTAAAGGAGATGGCATCGGACCTGAAATCATGGATGCCGTTTTACATATTTTCGACGCGAATAAAGTCCCGCTGGAATATGAAATCGTGGAAATGGGAAAATGGGTTTTTGACAAAGGTTTCTCCAATGGTATGACGCCAGAGTCTCAGCATGTGATTGAAGAGTTGGGTATTCTTTTTAAAGGTCCTATGGAAACACCCAAGGGAAAAGGTGTAAAAAGCATAAATGTTACTGCCAGAAAAACCTGGAATACTTACGCTAATAAACGTGTTTTTATTTCTCTGCATGGTGTGGAAACCGTTTTTTCAAAAGCCGGAATTCCGATAGATATAACCATCGTCCGCGAAAATATCGAGGACACTTACGGCGGAATAGAACATATGCCCACACACGATGTGGCGCTGAGCCGTCGCTTTATTACCCGGCCGGGTAGTCTCCAAGTAATCAGGTATGCATTTGAAATGGCCAAAAAAAATGGTGCACGCAGGATCACCTGCGGACATAAAGCCAATATCATGAAGCTTACCGACGGACTTTTCCTTGAATGTTTCCAGGAAGTAGCAAAAGAATATCCTGAGTTAAAATCGGATGATATCATTGTAGATGATCTGGCTATGAAACTCGTGGTTCGTCCACAGGAGTTTGATGTAGTGGTACTAACAAACCTACAGGGGGATATTATCTCTGATCTCTGTGCAGGTCTGGTTGGCGGACTTGGTTTCGCGCCCTCAGCAAATATTGGTGACCATATCTCCATTTTTGAAGCCGTTCATGGCACAGCCCCTGATATTGCAGGAAAAAATATTGCAAACCCTACAGCTCTTCTTTTAAGTGGTATTGCAATGTTACGACACCTGGGTTTTATGCAAAATGCAGCGGTAATCGAAAATGCCCTACTATATACACTTGAACAGGGCATTCATACAGGTGATTTTGGCAATAAAGAGATTCCTGGAAAAAATACTACTGAATTTGCACAGGCAATAATAGATAATTTTGGAAAGACTCCCGAACACGGAGCCAAACCTGTATTACCCAATATGCATATCACTCCAACCATGTTTAAAATGGATCAAAACCAGATGATGGTTTCAGTTGATTCAAGTGAAGAAAAAGAATATATTGTTGGTGTGGATATGTTCATTGAAAGTTCCGAGCAGCCTGATTTCATCGCTAAAAAATGTCAACGCCACGGAGGTGTTAAATTCAACCTGCTCAATATCAGTAACCGCGGAACCCAGGTATGGCCTACCGGTTCCGTTTATACGAACCTTGTGAATCTATATAATGCACGTTTTGAAAGCATTGACGGATCCCCCCTGAATCAACAAGACGTAATTGGTCTTTATGTTAGTCTCAGTGGAGATTTTAAAATCAGTTCCATCGAACTCCTGAATATGATGGACGGGAAAAAAGCATACAGTCTGGCGCAGGGACAGTAGAACAAGTATGGGAGTATGGGAGTATGGGAGTGTAATAAAGAGTATTTAAGTTAGTAAATGAATTCAAAATTAATAATCCATAACCCATAATTCATAAAGCCTTATCCCCCTTTGTTTTACGCCTTAAGCTTATAAATCAGACTTCTCAATATTTAGTTTCGGATTTTCAATATGCCGAACGGCATCGCGGATATTTTTTTTCTCAAAATTCTTTTTAAGCGCATCTGTCAGGTCTATCCCGGTTTGATTAGCAATACATATTATTACCCATAATACATCAGCCAGTTCATCTGAGAGTTTTTTATCCTTATCAACTTCCCGAAAAGATTGATCTCCGTATATCCGGCTCATCAGTCGCGCAACTTCTCCCACTTCTTCAGTAAGAATCGCCATATTCGTGAGCTCACTGAAATATCGCACACCGGTTGTACGGATCCAGTTGTCAACCTTTAGTTGAGCATCGCGGATTGAGATTTCATCTGTTTCCATATTCTGTAAAAATTTTATAAGGGAAACCGCATTTAAGTACACGATTAGACATTTCAATTGCAGCGCCAATTAATAATTAGCTTTCTTTAAAGTTTTAAACTTAAATATAAATATCACCTTCAAGATAGGTATGCGCATGCCCGCTCATCAATACTCGGTCGCCGGCGAGTTCACAATCCAGGAATCCTCTCCTCGCGGATAACTGGATAGCAGTCAATTTATTTTTCCCGGTTTGTCTTGCCCAGTAAGGAACCATCACTACATGTGCAGAACCAGTTACCGGATCTTCGTCTATGCCTGACTGTGGAAAGAAGCACCGGGAAACAAAATCCACATTATCTCCCCTGGCAGTAACAATCAGGCCCTGGGCAGGAAGTTTTCTGATCAGGGTCAGGTCGGGTTTCAATGTTTCTATATCTTTCTGATTCCTCAAAACGGCCATAAAATCAAACCGGGATTTATAAACTTCCTTGGATTTAATGCCAAGCGCCTGATCGATCAATTCATTATTTGGTATTTTCTCAGGTTCAATTGCCGGAAAATCAAGTGTAAACTTTTCCTGATTCCTGGTCACTTTTAGCGGGCCGCTTTTGGAATGAAAAATAATCTGATCCTTTCCATAACCCAAATGTTCGAACATTACATGCGCCGAAGCCAGGGTAGCATGACCACATAAGCTTACTTCAACGACAGGCGTAAACCAGCGAATAGAATAATCATCTCCCTGCGGAACGATAAAAACCGTTTCAGGCAGGTTATTCTGTGCTGCAATCTGCTGCATCAGCATATCATTTAACCATTCGTTCAGGGGAACAACTACAGCGGGATTACCGCCAAACTTTTTCTCCGAAAACGCATTCGCGATATATACTTTGAGTTTCATAAATCCTTTTGTTTTGTATCAAATAAAATAGTTACCGGACCATCATTCACGATGTTTACCTGCATATCGGCACCAAATACGCCGGTAAAAATTCCTTTCCCCAGGTTCTTTTCCAGCTGATTGATCATAAATTCATATAAGGGAACAGCGATTTCTGGTTTTGAAGCACGGATATAAGAGGGGCGGTTCCCCTTTTTTGTAGCGGCAAATAAAGTAAACTGGCTGATAAGTAAAATATCCCCGCCCGTTTCCATCAGCGACAGATTCATCACACCAGCAACATCATTAAATATCCTCAGATTGATGAGTTTATTACTCAACCATTGAATATCATCCGGCCCGTCAGCATCTTCAATTCCGAGCAGGACCATTAAACCGGCATCGATGGCAGATTGAACCTTACCATTAATGATTACACTGGCGCGAATTACCCTTTGAACAACTGCACGCATCAGTTTTAAATTAATCAAATTACTTTTATGAAATGAAGATAGATGTTTCCAGGGAAATCAGTTTCCGCACAGCTCGCAGTGGCGGCAAAGGCGGACAAAACGTGAATAAGGTAGAAACCATGGTGGTTGGTTATTTCCATATCAGAAATTCCGCTCTTTTCGATGATACCCAGAAAGACCTGCTCGAACAAAAGCTTGTATCCAAAATAAACAGCGAAGGATTTCTCCTGGTAAAATCACAAACGCATCGTTCACAGCTTGACAATAAGCAGGAAGTAATTGAAAAAATGGAATACCTTTTGGAACGGGCCCTTATAAAGCCAAAACCCAGGAAGTCAACCAAACCCAGCTTCGCTTCGAAAGAGAAAAAAAAAGAAGCAAAACAAAAAAGGGCCCAGATCAAAGATTTCAGAAAAAAAATTAATCGTTTTGATTAAAAGAAGGCATTTTATCCGGTTAAAAACATTTTTGACATTTTCTCCGATAATAAAGAGTATACTCTTTATCATGTTACTATTACTGTTAATCACTTCATTCCGGAAATCAGAAAAGGATTCCACACTGGCCATTCATTTCAAAGCCTACGTTCATGGAGAGCCACTACAACTAAATAAAAAATATAAAAATCCTTTTGGAGAAATTTATGAGATCAGCCGCTTCAGGTTCTATGTGGGGAAGATCGCACCCGTATATACAGATACCGGACTCAAATCAAATCATGTTTCTCCTTATCAGCTAATTGACTTTTCCGATACTTCCAGTACCCTGATTGAATTTCCTGCAGCAATGGGCACCTGCAACGGAATTCAGTTTGTGCTGGGCATTGATTCAGTTGATCAGAACAGGGGAGCGCAATCCGGTTCTCTGGATCCTGTTAAAGGAATGTTCTGGACTTGGAACAGCGGGTACATGAGTTTCAAAATGGAAGGATTTTCTCCATTATCTGATCAACCTTCCCATATGATCGCATTTCATATTGGCGGATACCGGTATCCAAACAGTACCGTCTGGAAAATAAAAATGAATACGACAAATGATGAAGTGTTCCGGATAACAAATGAATATAAAATCATCGTTGAAGTGCCGGTTGAACTCGATTATTTTTTTGACGGGGCGACACCTTTGCGGATTAAGGAAATTTCTTCCTGCACTACTCCAGGTGAGCTGGCAAGAAAAATTTCGGAAAATTTCATTGGTAGTTTTACAGGCCTCACGCTTACTTCAAATCCATGAAATCCCTTGCTGTCATAACAATAATAGGATTTTGTTGTGTGATGTGGAACAATACACCTTTCCCCTTCCAGGTACCTAAAGGTTTTCCTCCGCCAGTTTACAGGTTCAGTAATAACCCGCGTACAAAACAAGGTTTTGAACTTGGAAGAAAATTATTCTATGAAGGCAAACTTTCTAAGGATGGAAATTTTCCCTGTTCTTCCTGCCATCAGCAATTTGCGGCATTTGCCACATACGAGCACCGACTGAGTCATGGATTCAACAATCAGTTCAGCTTTCGGAATGCGCCAGGCCTATTTAACCTGGCCTGGGAAAAAGAAATGAATTGGGATGGCGGGGTCAATCATATTGAAGTACAACCTCTCGCACCCCTGCTTGATCCTCATGAAATGGCGGAAGACTTGAACCAGATAATCGCCAGACTGAAAAAAGATAAAGTTTATCCTTCATTATTTGACCAGACATTCGGATCACCCGGAATTAATTCGCAAAGAATATTAAGGGCCCTGGCCCAATTTACCGCATCGCTTGTTTCGGCAGACTCCAAATACGACCAGATGAAAAGAGGTACGGCTCATTTCAATCAATACGAACAAACCGGATATGAAATTTTTCAACAGAAATGTGCCCGATGTCACCAGGAACCTTTGTTTACAGATTTCAGCTACCGAAACACAGGAATGAAAATTGACAGTACATTAAAAGATTATGGGCGTATGCGCATCACCGGTAGAAAAGAGGATTCCCTAAAGTTCAGGGTTCCCAGCCTGAGGAATGTTTTTCTTACATTTCCTTATGGTCATGATGGCCGGTTTGCAACAATCAGTGAATTGCTGGAACATTATAATACCGGTATTGTTCAGAGTCCTACGCTTGACAGCTCTTTAAGAAAAGGGATACCTGTTTCAGAAAATGACCGGTTCTATCTTATCAGTTTTCTGGGTACTCTTACAGATAGCAGTTTTATTAAGAATCCGCTATACGGAGAGCCAAGATAGTGTGAGAGTGTGAGAATATTGGATCCCTCACACTCTCACACTCTCACACTACTTGTAGTAGGGTATTAACTCATCCCGAAATGCTTTCTCCGCGTTCTCCCAGTTCTGTACGACTTCCTGGCGGCGGCTATTCAGATTTTGGTTCAATTGATTAAAACTGTTTACACTTGCATTAATATCTTTCACTGCTTTATTATATTGATCAACATCTGCTTGTGTTCTATTACTTCCTTTTGCCTCCAGGCTCTTTTTAATCTTATCGAAATTTTCCTGCTTCAGATAATAATCAGTCAGTTTCGGAATATCGTTTTTCGCCATGGAACTATAAAATTGTAAAGCTTCACGACAGCCGGCAGCCAGCGAAGGATTGCCCTGAAAGGTTCTTAAACTATCTATTTGGAGTGCTTCCAGGCCTTCTTTGGAAAATCCTATCAAAGAATTTCTCGCCTGTTCTGCATCATTGAGCTTATGTGCATTCAGCGCATTAAAAAGCTGGCCGTCTTCCCAATTGCATTTGAAGAATATGATATACAATTTGTCGGTATAACTGTTCACTTTACCGGCTGTTCCCATTTTTTCCGTCAGCTCTGATTTTGAATCGACAAGGTTTACTTTATATTTTGCCGCAAATTCTTTTTCAGCCTTTGCCAGGTTTTGATTCGCTTCCTGCAGTTTTTCACCCGTCTTTTCTTCAAGCAAAAGAAAAGCCTGCATCTGGTCCACAGATTGTTCAGCGATCTCTTCCATATTCACAATTTTGGAATAATCTTCATTGAATATCCTGTAACAGAATTGTATATACTCGATACTCGCCTGACGCAAGGAATTATCTCCTTTGTATTTCGGAAGGTCACTAGTTTTATATTTCGCATTGTTAATGCTTTCCAAAGCCTGCGTCCGGAGCTTTTCTATTTTCCTTGTTCTCCGGCTATGCGCAGAAGCACTTATATAAGCCATGTATTTTTGATTCATTTCAACCTGTGCATTCGACATTGCAGTCATATAATCGCCTGCGTTTTCAATCACCTGCGCTTGTGTTCCTGATGAAAAATAAAAAGTAAAAAGTAAAAAGTAAAAACAGCGACGCATAGAGTTTTTCTGTTTAGTTATAAGTTTTAAAATTAATTAACTGACATCCTGTAAGCCAGTTCATATCCTATAAGTATTCCTGTATCCCGGGTAAGTACCTGGGTAAGCATAGTATTCGACTTTCGCAGATCTTCATCAGCCTGCATTCTGACTTTCTCATACTGGTTCCATTCAATTTCATAGGGCGGCTTCAAATTATTGATTGATTTTTCTCCCTCACTCAGATCCTTGAATATCTGCCTTCTTGACTCCAGAATATTATTGAAAACAAGTACCTGGTCCCGTGCAGCCTGCCCCTTAATCAAAACATCCAGGTACTTATTAAACGAAATAAAGAATTGGCTGGTATCCATAAATGACTTCGAAAAGGATTTTAACGGATTCAGGGAAATGGAAGGATAGGGATGGTAATATTTATTTGCATCAATAGTGATATTCGCCAGGGGAAAAGCAAGTGTTTTCTCTCTTTCCGACTGCGTTTCGCTAAAATCCGGCAGAAATATGTCTGGAATTACGCCCGTTTGTTGTGCACTGGTACCATTTACACGAAAAAGTCGGTCAATGGTAATTTTAATGAAATTGTCGGCTGTTTTCATTCTTTCCATATGCTTCTCGTCGAACATTGTATCCAGTGGCAGTACTACCTGGGCGGTTGCCTTTCCAAAACTTGGTGATCCAACTATCAGGGCCCTGTGATAGTCCTGTAAAGTTCCTGCCAGCATTTCAGAAGCGGAGGCTGTGAAGCCATTGATCAGTAAAATCAGTGGACCTTCGTATACAGAGCCTCTGTTCACGTCCTTCATAGTATAAATCTTGCCTTCTTTATCCTTGGTCATACCAACAGGGCCAAAATCTATGAAAATTCCTGCAAGTGCGATGGCCTCAAGCATGGATCCGCCACCATTATATCGCAGGTCAAGGATTAGTCCTTCAATATTTTCTTTTTTAAGTTTGATAATTTCTTTCGCCACATCATCTGCACAGCCATTGCTCCCTCCCTCTTCCCCATTCCAGTCGGTATAAAAAGCAGGCAAGGAAATAAACCCGACACGATGCGTACCCTTCAAAATAAAACTGCGCACTTTGCTATTGTCGTCGTCCAGGTTCGATTTCTCTCTTTGAAGGGTAACTTTACGCAACGTTCCATCTGATTTCTTAAGGGTCAGCGTAAGACTTTTACCGTGATCACCTGAAATAAATGCATTGACTTCTTCAGTTGACCCGTCGGATACATCCACTTCTTCGTTACCCTCCCATTGTAATGCCAGTATCTGATCGCCTTCATGAATCAATCCGCTTTTATAGGCCGGGCTTCCAGGTTTCAAATGGGTTATCTCTGTTGCGTCTTTCCCTTCACCAAGACTAAATCCAAATTGCAACTGTTTATCACCCAGTTCTCCCTGAAATTCTTCTTTTTTCCCGGGTGAAAAGAATTCTGTATGCGGATCATAGCAGGATGCAACCGATTCGAACCAGGCATTGTTGACAAATCCTGATAGTCCGCCATTTGTTTGACGAATGCGTTGTATATCTCTTTTAAAAGCATGACAGACCTTTTTTCTGGCCGCAGGTTCGAGACTATCAATTTTTAAATTGATTTTTGTTGAATCTTCATCATAAATATCAACCATAGTCTCGAGAATATTACGCTTAACCAATTTATAGAGTTTTATTCTCCGCAAGGTTTCAGTAGGTGAAAAAATGCTATCCTCAGCAACAGTGTAAGATTCATTGAGGTTAAGATTAAACCGCGATTTAGATAATATGTCCAGGATGGAATCTGACTGATTAATTTTTTTTGTATATATGACTATGAGTAGTTTCAAAAAATCATCTTTCTTATTCAGCAGCTGATCGTCCAGTGCATACTTATAAACACTCAGCAGCCGGATATCATCTCCACTGAAATAAATTTTATCTGCATCAAGGGTGTGAATCATTTGGGTAAAAAGATCTGATGAAAATGATTTATCCACCGCCCTGGGCTGAACATGGTAGATTTCCGCCATCCTGGTGATGGTAAAGGCTATTTCTGCGGTAGAACGGCTGGATTGGGCAGGAGATTCCAGAAAGATTAAAAGGAACGGGATCAACAATGCTGCTAATGTACGCTTCATACCTTAAGTAAAGAATAAAACGGCAATATATAAAATGAATCAGCGTTCTGATTGAAAGTCAGTACTCTACGTTATTTTTGCGTCTAAATTTTCTTTTTGTCCAGCATTAAAAAATTAGCGGGTCAAACCATTTGGTACGGAGCAAGCTCCATCTTCGCACGTTTCCTTTACTATTTGCTAACACCTTATCTGACCGCCAAATTCAGTGGAACGGTTAAATATGGCGAGATGAGTCTGGTTTATTCACTGATCCCATTTTTAAATACCCTGATTCTTTTTGCTTTCGAAACTGCCTATTTCAGGTTCATCCAACGAAAGGAATATAAAGAGGAAGTTTATAATACACTGAGTACTTCCCTGCTCATTTCAACCCTCGGAATTACCGGGTTAATGATATTTTTCAGGGAGTCCATCGCACAGTTTATAGGACTCAGTAATCATCCGGAATTTATAACCCTGAGTGCAATGATAATTGGCTTCGATGCGTTGAGTGCGTTGCCCTTTGCCAAACTGAGGCATGAAAACAGACCAAGAAAGTATGCTGTTATCCGGATAGCAGGCATATTATTAAATATATCGGTCGTTTATTTTTTCCTTTCTTTTTGTCCGGCTATTATTAAAAAAAATCCCAATAGCATTTTACATTTTGTTTTCAATACAAGTTATTTGGTAGCTTATGTTTTAATAGCGAATGTAGCTGCTTCGCTTTTTCAATTTCTGGCTCTTTTCAAAGAATGGTCAGGCACAAAACTTCATATAAATAAAACCTTGTGGAAAGAAGTTATTATCTATGCCCTGCCCCTGACAATCGCGGGTTTTGCAGGTATGATCAATGAAACCTTCGACCGTGTGATGCTGCGGCGTTGGTCTCCTTTACATGGCGATGCTGCTACTTTTGAAGTCGGCGTATATAGTGCATGCTACAAACTTTCCATTTTGATCACACTTTTTGTTCAGGCATTCCGTATGGGAGCGGAACCTTTCTTCTTTAAACAGTCAACGGAAGAAAATGCACCCAGGGTTTACGCCCGGGTGATGAAATTTTTTGTACTTACCATATGTTTTATGTTTCTTCTGGTTGCTCTCTATCTGGATGTCTGGAAAATACTTTTTATCCGGGATGAAAAGATGTGGGCGGGACTTCGAGTGGTTCCGATATTATTATTTGCCAACATGTTCCTGGGTATTTATTATAATTTATCCATCTGGTACCGCCTTTCTCACAAAACCACGGCCGGCGCATATATCACGCTGATAGGCGCCGGCATCACCATTGCAGTCAATTATCTTTTTATTCCTTATTTCAGTTATATGGCTTGTGCCTGGGCTACATTCCTCTGTTACGGGACAATGATGGTAATTTCTTATATATGGGGACAGAAATCCTATCCTGTACCCTATGCCTGGAAAAAGCTGGTAGCTTATATGATAATTGTAGTGATTTTATATTTTTTACACCATGGCATTATCAGTATCTGGCACAACAAGGCATTGAATTATACAATAGCTACCTTTTTCCTTTTGATGTTTGGCTTATTTATTTACCGGATAGAAAGTAAGGAATTTGACAATTTATTTAAAATTCGAAAGAGTTCCGTCTGAAGAATGACGTTCTTTGTGAATGCAATAATTCAATTAATCATATCGTTTTCAATCAGTTATGGCTTTATTGATATTATAAGGCTGCTTTCAGTATTTTTAAACAAGTAATTAAAATCGAGTAAAATAAATGAAATCAAATCAATTCATTGCTGTGATCGGGCTGGGATATGTCGGACTGCCACTGGCTGTGGAATTCGCAAAAAAATATGCTGTGATTGGATTTGATATCAATACACTTCGTATCGAAGAGTTGAGGAAAGGGCATGATTACACAATGGAAATTGAGGACAGGGATCTAAATAATGTATTATGTTCAAATCCCGGATCAAAAGGACTTTATTGTACTGATAATATTTCAGACATTGGTTCCTGTACCTATTATATTGTAACTGTTCCAACACCAACAGATAAACATAATCATCCGGACCTTACTCCTTTATATAAAGCAAGTGAACTGGTTGGAAAAGTTTTAAAAAAGGGTGACATAGTTATATATGAGTCTACTGTGTATCCTGGTGTTACAGAAGAAGAATGTGCTCCAGTACTGGAAAAGACAAGCGGTCTGGTTTTCAATAGAGATTTCTTTTGTGGCTATTCTCCTGAAAGAATTAATCCTGGTGATAAACTCCATACGGTAGCTAAAATATTAAAGATCACTTCCGGTTCAACACCGGAAATAGCAAAAAAAGTAGACGATCTATATCTTTCCATAATAGAAGCAGGAACCCATCCCGCTCCTTCTATAAAAGTGGCAGAAGCTGCAAAAGTTATTGAGAATTCCCAGCGCGATATCAATATTGCATTCGTTAATGAACTCGCCAAGATTTTTAACCTGCTAGGCATAGATACGAATGCCGTACTCCAGGCAGCAGGAACAAAATGGAATTTTCTGAAATTCAAACCCGGTCTGGTAGGTGGCCATTGTATCGGTGTTGATCCATATTATCTCGCACAGAGAGCACAACAGGCAGGGTATCATCCGGAAATTATTCTGGCCGGACGAAGATTAAATGACAGCATGGGTGCCTATGTTGCCAGCGAAACCATTAAACTGATGGTTAAAAAAGAGATCCCGATAAAAAATGCAAGTATCCTTATTCTGGGTTTTACTTTTAAAGAAAACTGTACCGATGTTCGTAATACACGCGTGATAGATATTGTTAATGAATTAAAAAGTTACCAGGCTAAAATCATCATATGTGATCCCTGGGCTGAGCCTGAAATCGTAAAACATGAATATGGAATTGATACTCTAAAATCACTTTCCGCAAATCCTGAAAAATATGACGCAGTTATTTTAGCCGTCGCTCATCAGGAATTCGAAAAATTAAATATTCCCGGGCTTGTAAATAAGCGTTCAGTAATATATGATGTAAAGGGTGTATTAAATTCCGACATCATTGATGCTCGTTTATGATGTATAATATCCCATATCATAAGACAGATTTAAACAGGTATTCCTTTTTAATAACAGGAGGAGCCGGCTTTATCGGTTCAAACCTGGTTGAATATCTCTTAAAGTATAAGGCCCGGAAAATAAGGGTTCTTGATAACCTGAGTACAGGTCATATGCACAATATCCAGTCCTATACATCCGATATTTCATTTGAATTTATCAAAGGAGATATTCGGGACCTGGAGACATGCCTGTCTGCCTGTAATGGAATGGATTTTGTGTTGCATCAGGCTGCACTGGGTTCGGTACCAAGGTCAATTGTTGATCCCATCACAACCAATGAAGTCAACATATCTGGTTTTGTTAACATGCTTGTGGCAGTAAAAGATACTGAAGTAAAACGTATGGTATATGCTGCTTCTTCATCTACTTACGGTGATAGTCCAGCGCTTCCCAAATTGGAGGGAAAAATCGGCAACCCACTTTCCCCATATGCTGTTACCAAATACGTGAATGAATTATACGCGAATGTTTTTGCACGCACTTACAAAATGGAATTGATCGGACTCCGTTACTTTAATGTATTTGGACCCGGACAGGATCCGAATGGAGCTTATGCAGCGGTGATACCAAAATTTGTAGATCAGTTGTTAAATCACCAGTCACCGGTGATCAACGGTGATGGAAATCATACTAGAGATTTTACTTTTATCGAAAATGTAGTTCAGGCTAATATACTGGCCGTTTTTGCCAACAATCCGGATGCGATTAACACGGTTTACAATGTTGCATATGGAGAACAGATAACCCTGAATCAGCTGGTTCAGCTGCTTAAAAAATATCTTTCAGTAACCGACCCTTCCATAGAAGGAATAAAAGTTAAACACGGTCCAAACCGGGAGGGAGATATTCAACATTCCCTTGCCT
>Ga0210384_10002800_pt1 | contig 20853 bp, 22 predicted proteins | sample IncBWH2MmetaG_FD_160574 | JGI IMG/M metagenome (GOLD analysis project Ga0210384, IMG submission 160574) | Forest soil microbial communities from Barre Woods Harvard Forest LTER site, Petersham, Massachusetts, United States - Inc-BW-H-2-M | ecosystem: Environmental > Terrestrial > Soil >...
GTCGTCATAGCTGCACTCATATTTTCGCCGGGTGCCCCGTCCTTGTCGCGTTCTCCGCGACAAGGCGGGGATTTTTCCCTCAGGGGTTAAAGCCCAAATTTCATGGCTCTGTTCGGCACGGCTGAAGTCGTACCCTGATACGAACCATTTACGAAATTAGCTGACCCGCGCTGGCACGGTCGCAGTCACGCTCTTCGCGGCATCCTGCTTCTTCTTCCAGTCGCCAATGGCGGCGCGAATCGCGTCTTCCGCCAAAACCGAGCAGTGAATCTTCACCGGCGGCAGCGCCAGCTCCTTCACGATCTCAGTGTTCTTGATTTCGAGCGCTTCCGCGATCGTCTTGCCCTTCACCCACTCGGTAGCAAGCGACGAGGAGGCGATGGCCGAGCCGCAGCCGAAGGTTTTGAACTTCGCGTCTTCGATCACGTTCGTGTCAGGATTGACTTTGATCTGCAACTTCATCACATCACCGCATTCGGGAGCGCCCACCAAACCCGTGCCTACGTCGGCGCTGGTCTTATCCAGGGCGCCTACGTTGCGGGGGTGGGAGTAGTGATCCAAGACCTTATCGCTGTATGCCATGTTGTTTCTCCATTCCTAACTTCTTAAGATGCAAAACTCTGGGCTAAAGAATCACCCACGTGGGTCAGGCGCCCTCGCCTGCCCGTTTGGGAAACTTAGTGCGCCACCTCACCCGCCCATTTCACGGTTTTCAAATCAATGCCTTCCTTCGCCATTTCGTAGAGCGGCGAAAGTTCGCGCAAGCGTAAAACCACGTCAATCAGCTTGTGGGCCACATAGTCCACTTCGGCTTCGGTGTTGAAGCGTCCGATGCCGAAGCGAATCGAGCTGTGCGCAAGATCGTCGCCTGCGCCCAGAGCCTTGAGAACGTAGGAAGGTTCCAGCGTTGCCGAGGTACAAGCCGAGCCGCTCGACACCGCAATATCGTTGATGCCCATCAGCAACGACTCACCTTCGACGTAAGCAAAGCTAATGTTCAGGTTGCCGGGCAAGCGGTGCTCCATCGAGCCGTTGATGTAACACTCGTCCAGCGAACTCATAATCTTTTCGTTCAGGCGGTCGCGCAGCCCGGAAGTGTATTTGCTCTCCGCAGCCATGTCGTTCATGCAAATCTCGCACGCCTTGCCGAGTCCCACGATGCCAGGAACATTCAACGTGCCCGAACGCATACCGCGCTCGTGACCGCCGCCGTCGATGAGTGCGGAAACCTGCACCCGCGGATTCTTACGGCGAACGTACAACGCGCCCACACCCTTCGGACCGTAAATCTTGTGAGCCGTAATGGACATCAAGTCGATGTTCATCTTGTTGACATCGACGGGAATCTTGCCCACGGCCTGCACGCCGTCGGTGTGGAAGAGAACGCCGCGCTCATGGCAGATCGCGCCAATCTCGGCAATCGGCTGTACTACGCCAATTTCGTTGTTCGCGGCCATGATTGTGACCAGAATCGTCTTGTCGTCAATGGCGCGCTTCAATTCGTCGAGGTCAATCAAGCCATCTTTCGATACCGGAAGATACGTCACCCGGTAACCCTGCTTTTCCAGGCGCTTGCAGGTATCGAGGACAGCCTTGTGCTCGATCACCTGGGTGATGATGTGGTTGCCCTTCTCGCGGTACATCTCAGCTACGCCCTTGATGGCGAGGTTGTTGCTCTCCGTGGCGCCAGAAGTAAAGATGATTTCCTTCGCGGTCGCACCAATCAGCCTGGCGATGCGTTCGCGCGCCTGCTCCACACCCTCTTCCGCAGCCCAGCCGAACGGATGGTTGCGGCTCGCTGCGTTGCCGAATTTCTCGCGGAAGTAGGGCAGCATTTCATCCAGCACGCGGGGATCCAGGGGCGTGGTGGCGTGGTTGTCCATGTAGACCGGCAGCTTCACGCCGTTCGGCGCAGTTTGCTGGTCGAGAACCGCTGATGTCGTATCCGTGCTCATAAGTGCGTCTCCTAAACTGAACTAGCCCCCTCCGGTGGAATGGACTGGAGCTGAAATCTCTGTGGCCTATTTGTGGCCGATCGTTACTAAATCCGCCAAGCTTGTGTGTATCGGGTGGTGCGCCGCTGCCTGATCCCCGTCTTCGCGCATATCGGAAAGCGCAATCCGCTTCAGTACGTCCTCAATGCTTTGGTTCACCTTGCGCAACGGCTCGCGAATGGTGCAGCGCTCCGACTGATCGCATTCTCCCCGCACCGTGATGCAGGAGGTAATAAACAGCGGCCCATCAATGGCGCGAATCACTTCATACGCTGAAATCGCCCGCGGGTCCCGCGTAAGCGTATAGCCGCCGTTCATGCCATGCTGCGATTGCAGCAGTCCGGCTCGCGCCAGGCGCTGCAGAATCTTGGCCAGCGCTTCATGAGGAATGCCGTACTCCTCGGCTACGTCCTTGGCGCTACACGACCCCCGGTCGGCGTGCTCGGCCAGATGCTTCATCGCCATCAGGCCATAGTCCGCTTTTTTGGTCAGCCGCAGCATAATAGATTCGATCCCAGATAAATCCGACTCATTTAGTCGTATTTAGAGTTTAGCCCTAAACACGTAACTAGCGCAAGCCTTGCCAACCAGGTGCCGCAATCGGGGGTCGAGCGGTAACTATTGGATTCTGAATGGCTTTCGGGAGTGCGACGAAATTGGTCGGATTCTTGACTTCATGGTGCCTCGGCGTACGGCTTGAACTCCACCACAAAACTTCGTACATGGGCCGGAGAGGGCTTGACACTTTCTCCAGCGTGTCTACAATAAGCCCAAATTCCCTGCTTTTGCGCCCATGACCGATTTTGCTGGCCTCGCCGCGATCTTCCGCACCAGAACCAGAAAGGACCAGAACCTTGGCTTGTAAGCATCCGCGCGTCAGAGTGGTGAGCCGCGAGGAGGACACCGAGTATGTCGAGTGCCTCGAATGCGGCGATGTCTTTGAATCCAGTGAGTTTAAGGACATGGCGATTGAGGAGCAGGTGGATAAGGAAGAGGGGGAGGAAGCCTAGGATTCTTGCCGCGACTAGCCCAAGATTCCCGTATTGGGACGGCGTAACGGTCATTCCTGCAACGGTAATCAACGCCGATTACGGATGTAACGGCTTACGGCCCGAGTGGTATAGGTTCTGGACCTTACCTTTGCTAGCGTGATAGCTGCGGGAGAATCGCGTGCTCAAGCTAGCGTCCAGTCCGAAGCTTGCCCTGGTTGTGGATGATTCCATGCTCATCCGCCACACCGTCTGCCGTTTTCTCGAAGAACGCGGTTTTCAGGTGGAAGCTGCCACGAACGGCCTGGAAGCGCTGGAGATGCTGGCGACCCTGGAGCCGGACATCATCATCACCGATATCCAGATGCCGCGCATGTCCGGCGTAGAACTGATTTCCGCGCTGAAGAGCGACCCGCGCACGGCGGGGATTCCTATCGTTGCCCTTTCCAGTTTGAAATGCGGGGCGAAGGGACCGGCGGAAGACGCGCGCGCTGATTTTTCCATCCTGAAAGACATCGACATCGAGGCGCAGCTGGAAAGCACGCTGGCGGCAGCGATGCGCACGTAGCTCTTTCCACATACTGTTTACAGGTTCAAGTCTGGCGGGAAGGGCGGGCCACCCGCCCCCAAAGTTGGACTCCGTATCGCGTTCTTTGCCGGTGAACTATGGCTTGAACTCAACACCGACCTCAACCACCTGACCTTTCTTCACGGAGAAGCACCTTTCTGACGGTGGACGCTTCATGCGAAGGTGGTGGCCAGCTTGAGAAAATGCGTCATAACAATACTTGCCCGGCGGAAGAGGCATTCCGAGAACGCCGGCTTCATTCGAAATACCGAAGCTCTGAACTCTGTCCGCCTGACTTGTCACCCTGACGACCATATAAGGTGAGTGCGCCACCTCATTGTACGTTTCGAATTGGACAAGCCCGAGTGTTATGTCCTTTGAATCAATTGCACGCTGCTCGGTAGCAAGCAGAAGCGAGCTACTGAGGAACGCGATAAATAGCAGGCGATTGAAAGTCAACATTGCGTGGTCCTTCCGGAAGCGCTTGATAGGGGGAGTCCGCTCTGCCGAGCCGAGTAGCTCCTCCAGCAACTCCACCAGTGTCAATTGATTGTTGAATGCTGTTCACGAACGCGCCTTGACCGGGGCTTGCCCGCTCCATATCGAATCCAGCCGCAAAGCCCTTAGCCTCGTCGGTACGGTCATGCGCCCAGGGCAGCCACTTCCCGGTGTAGTTGGCGAACGACAGTTCACTATCCAAAACCTGGCGTCCGTGCTCGAATTCGGCGGGTGGCCCACTCAAGCCTTCTTTAGGCTTGAGTGGGGAAATTCGACTGTTGGGGTGGAGGCGGACCATCTGCCCCTTTACCTTACTACTCTTACGGCCGCGCAGGCTTGAATGGACGCTGCTGAGCGGACTTGGGTAGACGCACCCGCGCCAGCGGCGGCGTGCACTGATCTGCCGTCGCGGTGGTGTGTCCTGCGTTGAAGAAGGTGTTGGGGCCGATGCTGTTGACTCCGGCTGCAGTCCCTATCATGATCCCGTCGCAGGCACCGTTGATGGTGTTCGCGGAAATAGAATCCCCGCTCCCGGTACTTCCACCTACTCCAAAGTTCGTACAGCTGCTATCCACATGGATGCCGGACTCATCGCTACCGTTGATGGTGTTGTTCTGCACCATGTTGTTGTTATTGCACAGGTCAATTCCATCAAAGATGTGTGTTGCGGAAACTTTGTTCATCTTGATGATGCCCCCGTCGGCGCTGCCGACCGCCGGATCGGTGACGTAGACGATCCCGAACTGCGTGCTGCTCACCGTGTTGCCCGAGACGGTCACGTTGGGCGAAGCGTAAACGAGAATCCCAGAGGCGGCGTCACCGGTATCGCTGATCGTGTCGGGAGCCCAAATATCGTCCCCCACCACGTTGCTGGTGACGGTTCCGGTCGCTCCAAAGCCAATTTGAATGGAGTTCTCCGCCGCTCCCGTTGTCGGCCCTTGGCCCTGAACGGTGTTGCCAGTGATATGGACCGTCGTTCCGGCCTCGTTTCCGGTGATGCCGTTCTTCGTGTAGTTTTCGACATGGCTGGCGGATATGGTGACCGTGGAAGTTCCACTGTTGCCGCTCTGCACAAATATGCCTAGTCCGTTCTGGCACCCATTGTTCGGCCCCAGGGTTTGATTGATCGCTTGCACATGGGAAATTGTGCCGGAAGCATTTTGGAACAAGATTCCCACCAGCGTCGGTGGACCGCAAGTGATAGTGCTGTTGTTGCCATCGACCGTGAGATTGCTGATGTTGACCATGCCCGTCGGGGGTTGCACAACCGCAATTTGTGCGCCGATGGGCTTGCCTGAAGAGAGACTGGTCGCGTTCTGCACGATGCCGCCGGTTGGGGCGACGAGCACGGCGGCTGCCGCGAAGGACACTGGGTCCGCGATACCCTTTACTGTCAGAGCCTTGTTGATGAGAACCTGTTCCGGATAGGTGCCCGGACAGACGAGGATGGTAGTACCCGCTGGTGACGCGTTCACCGCGCCCTGGATGGTTGGGAATTGGACGAATCCCGATTTGCAGGTGCCGACTTCTACCGTGCCTGCCAACGCGCGTGCACTGAGGCTTGCGAGCAGCGCAAGACCGATGACCGGAACGATGATCAGAGTCGATGTCTTTTTCATAAGCTGTTCTCCTGATCGTGAATTTCCTTTCTGATTCCGAAACCGGCGGCTATTCTACACCTCTCCCGCCTGTTCGCGAAGTGGTTCAGGGTTTTGATAGTGGTGCAGTTTGGTGAATTCGCTCCGCGAGCATTGTCATTCCGAGCCGGTTTTATCGGCGAGGAATCTGCTCCTGCCCGCCAAATAGCAGATTCCTCGCGCGTTACTACCGCGCTTCGGAATGACAATTCAAAATAGATAGATATTGAAACTGCACCACTACCAAGATTTTCGTGGAGCGATCAGGCGGGCAGACTATCTGCGGCGTAGTCGCAGACGAGAACAGTCCAATCGTCATCTTGAGTGGCGGACCATTGCCGAATTGTGGCGATGATGGAATCGGCGGTCTCGGATGGCGAAAGCTTGGCGGTCTTCTGCAGCACAACCCTGAGGGCGTCGGCCCCGAAGAAGTCTCCGGCGGCATTGGCGGCTTCTACGATCCCATCGGTGTAAAGCAAGAGCCGGTCGCCTCGGTGCAGAGGCTGGGCCGCGTTCGTATAGGTGGCAAAATCGAATGCCGCCAGCATTAAACCATTTTCCTCAATTTCAAACGCCTTTCCGTTGCGCAGGAGAAGCATGGGCGGATGCCCAGCGGCCGAGTAGCGCAATTCCTGTGTCTCAGCGTCCAGATGCACGTAGGCAGCGGTGACGAACTGGCTTTGAGTGTTACCGCAGAGAGCGCTGTTCATACCGGTAAGGAGGCTTGCGGGATGGGCAGCGTTGCTGCGCTGGGATGTGGCCGCGAGCTTAACCATGGAGGCGATCAGGGCCGCGGGAACGCCGTGTCCTGAGACATCGGCAATAAGAAGTCCAGCCTGGGTGTCGTTGGCAACGAGGAAGTCGTAGAAATCTCCGGCGACGGAGGTCATGGGGACATAGCGCGCGGCGACGCGGAAGTTCAACGAGCTCGGGAACACCCCTGGCAGAATGGATAGCTGGATGCGCTTCGCCACCTCGAGTTCTTTTTGAATCTCACCCAGTTGCTGATCACGCTCCAGGGTTTGGCGTGCAGCGACGTAGCCCAAGGCGCCTAGAAAAACTACAAAACCGTAGGGTTCGACCTTGGAGCGAAGGCCGAAGAAAAGGGCGAAATTGTCAAACATCGCGAGCGCCGCAAAAACGAAAAATCCCCGACGGATGATGGCGAAGTCGCGCGAAACAGAACTGCTGGCAGTGGAGCCAGTCCTGTCAGCCAGCATGACGAGCACGTGCTGGACCACCAGCAAAATCAAAACGGCAATCACCACGACGTTGTTGATGAGGTGATAGATACGGGACGCGCCGAAAACCAGGGTTACTAATGCGAGCGAACCGAGAATGGCGCCCAGCAAGTAACCAACGAGTCTGCCACCGCGATGGAGCAATCCGGCGGCCTCAAAAAACAAAAAGGCTGGAATTGGAACGACGAACTCCATGGCGTCGCGGAGCCGCAGAAAGACTTCCGAGTGGGGCGGGATGAGTAGTGCCAGCAGGCCAGACTGTATCCACAATCGCTGACCATAAAGAAACGCGAATAGGGCGAAGTAAATTAATAGCGGATCAAGCTTCCGCCGTACGAGGGAGAAAGCCGCAGCCAGGATCGCAGTGGTCGTAAAGGCGGCTCCGAGGAACAAGTACGGTTCGTCGCGATGAAATACGCGGAGAACGTCGCTAGCGGTGAGTTGCGGGTCTACCGCGTACAGAAGCGCATACATGGGAGAGGATGGTACATCATTATGGGACCGGGCGGCGAAAGGCGCGCGGCGACGCGAAAGTCAAGCGCGCGGGAACAAAAGGTTTACTTTTGCAATGGTTTGTCGAACTGTGCCTGTTTGTCTATGGGCAGACCTTGCTTGACGAATTCCAGCTTCTGAAATCCATCTTTGAGCACGGTCTGTCGCGCGTTTTCCTGAGTGACACAGATCGGCGTCAGCAGAATGGCTTTTGTGGTGAGGGCACCATTCGGCACCTCCGCCCGGCTCTGCAGGTCTTCGTGGCGCGCGAGTTTGATCGCGGCTTCAGCCGCGGCTCGCGCCTCATTTCCGAGCGGCTTGTAGACGGTCATCAGTTGAGAGCCATTGAAGATTCGCTCAATGGCGGCGAGATCTGCGTCCTGACCCGAGACCAGCACTCTGCCAGACCAGCCGTTGTCGTCGAGCGCTTGGATTGCGCCACCCGCAATCCCGTCATTCGAGGCAACAATCGCCGTGGGAGCAGACTTGATCTTGCTCAGCTCTTTCTTGACCATGATGTACGCTTCGGTGGGGCTCCACTCCGGCACCCATAGATCGGCAAGGACATGGATGTCGCCGCGATCGATGTAGGGTTGCAGCACTTTCATCTGTCCGGCGCGAACCACTTTCGAGTTGGCATCGAGCGGTGAGCCTCCCAACAACAGGTAGTCGCCCTTCGGCGCGCGATCCACCAGGCTTTGCGCCTGCTCGATTCCCACCGAGAAGAGGTCGAATCCAACGAATAGATCGACCGGCGCACTGGCCAGGCGGTCATAGCTGATCACTGGGACATGTTTCGCATGCGCGGATTCCACGACGCGCCCAGCCTTGCTCGTATCGTGCGGCAAAAACACCAGGACATCAATGCCGCTCTTCAGCAGTTCGTTGATCTGGCGAAATTGCAGGTCATCGTCGCCATTGGCGGAACGAACGACGACGGTGCCTCCGAGTTCGTGGGCGCGCTTCTGAAATTCCTCGAGATCGGTCTGCCAACGCTCGCCTTTCATGTCCTCGATGGAAAATCCGATCTTGATTTGCTTTTTCTGCGCCTGCACAACACCGAGTGTCAGGAAGATAAGAACGAAAGAAACTGCGGTGAAACAACGAGGCGAAACCCACATGAAAATATCTCCAAGGCGGCAGCTCTCGGCACGACCGAGACTCTGAGCGCGAAGTACGCTGAGGGGATCATGGCAGCGGGGGTACTCAGGGTCAATTTACCTTCGTAACGAGGATCTCGCGGGCCGCGAGAGTGGACTTTCGTTCCTAATGTTCTTCGAATTTGCTCGAATAACATTCCGGCTGGCGAACCTTATCTTGAGAATTTTCGTACACTGTAATGTGGCAGCCGAGGACCCACTACTATGACCCTGAGCCTTTTTGTCACCAAGAACGCGTTTCGCAACCGGCGGCGGAGTTTGCTGACTGTGCTGAGCATTGCGTTTTCGCTGCTGCTTCTCACTTTGATGATGACGGTATGGCGCAGCTTCTACCTCGACAAGGGGAGCGACGAATCGGCACAGCGGTTGCTGACCCGGCACCGGGTTTCCTTGGCGAATTTTTTGCCGTCTTACTACCGGGAGCGCATTCGTTCCGTGCCAGGCGTGGTGCACGTCGTGCCCTATAGCTGGTTTGGGGGGAAGTATAAGGACGAGAAGCCGGAGAACTTTTTCGCGCAGTTTGGGACGGATCCGCCGGAATTTTTGAAAATTTACAAGGACTATAAACTCACGCCGGAGGAAGCGAACAACTGGGTACGCGACCGCGCGGGAGCCATTGCGGATGAGCACCTGGCGAAGAAACTGGGATGGAAGGTTGGAGACCGCATAACGATCAATGGCACGATTTATCCGGTAAATCTGGAGCTAACGATCCGCGGGCTGTACAAGCCGGCAACGGTTACGGACACACTGTTTTTTAACAGCGCGTATGTTGAGGAAGCCGTGCCCTGGTTCAAAGGCCGGGCTGGGACGTTTGTGATCCTGGCGGACTCGCCACAGTCGGTGAGCACGGTGGCCACGGCGGTGGACGACACGTTCCGCAATTCTCCGCAGCCGACCAAGACGGAAAGCGAGAAGGCGTTTCTTCTTGGATTTATCAACATGCTGGGGAATGTGAAGGCATTCATTCTGTTTATTTGCGGAGCGGTAGTGTTCGCGATCCTGCTGGTGTCGGCGAATACGATGGCGATGTCGATTCGCGAACGGACGCGCGAGGTTGCGGTCCTCAAGACATTGGGATTTAAGCGAAAGACGATACTCGCCCTTTTTGTCGGCGAGGCAGTGACCTTGGCGATGATCGGGGGGGTATTCGGATCGTTGGGCGCGACGGGTCTGGTGAAGCTCATCTCTGGGATGGGGGGCATGTTCGCGAGTTTGCAAGTTAACTTGCAGACGATGGCGGTGGCATTAGTAGTGGCCTGCCTGGTGGGTTTCTTGAGCGCTTTCGTTCCGTCGTATCATGCGTCGCGGCTCGATATTGTGGAGGGCCTGCGGCACATCGGTTAGTATTTTACGAATATAGAACACGCTCTTCTGATTGAGAATATGGCAATCCCTCTGAGTTACAACATCCGGAATCTGCGCTTGCGCAAGGGTCTAACTTTGATGACCGCGCTGGGGATTGCGCTGACGGTGGCGACGGCGGTTTTCCTCATGGCACTGGTGACTGGGCTGAATGCAGCATTCGCTACCACGGGCGATGCGCACAACGTGATTGTGCTACGGAAGGGTTCGGACGCAGAACTGACGGGCGGGTTTCCGCTGGATACCTTGCTAACTCTGCGCAGCCTGAGCGGAGTGGAAAAAAGCGCGAACGGTGAGCCGCTGGCGTCCGGGGAACTGGTAACGATTATCGTGCTCCCGCGCCGGGACGGCACGGGCGAAGTGAATGTGACGGTGCGGGGCACCAAAGCGATTGGTATTGCGCTGCGCCCGAACATCAAGCTGGTGGAGGGGCGCTGGTTCCAGCCGGGGCAGCGGGAAGTGGTGGTGAGCAAGTCGATCCACGCGCGCTTTGCCCAAGCCGATGTCGGGCAGAGTATGCACTTTGGAAAAGGCGCGTGGACTGTGGTGGGTGTCTTCGACTCTGGCGGATCTGCGTACGACTCCGAAATCTGGGGCGACGTCAACCAGATGGCGACGGACTTTGACCGCACGGGGGGCGTCTCTTCCGCCTACTTGCGGGCTACGGATACTGGGACTGCACAGGCTCTAGCGAAGAAGGTGAGCGATGATCAGCGGTTGAAGCTGGATGGCGTCATCGAAACGGAGTATTACGCCAAGCAGACACGATCGGGAAACGTGATCAAGGTTGTGGGCATGATCGTTGCGCTGATCATGGCAATCGGTTCGTCGTTTGCAGCAATGAATACGATGTATGCGGCTGTAGCGTACCGGGCGCGGGAGATTGCCACGCTGCGCATTTTGGGGTTTTCGCGGGTCAGCATATTGGTGAGCTTCATTTTTGAATCGGTGGTGGTGTCCCTGCTGGGCGCGGTCTGCGGAATCTTGCTCATGCTGCCCTTCAACGGGCTGCAGACCGGAACGTCGAACCAGGTAACGTTTAGCGAAGTTGTTTTCTCTTTGCGCATGACGCCGGGAGTGGTGATGGTGGCGATCGTGTTTGGCGTGACTATGGGGTTTTTGGGCGGATTGTTTCCGGCATGGCACGCGGCGCGGCAGGAGATTTTGGCGGCGCTGAGAGGTTGAGGACAGCTCAGCTGCGAAGCTTCGCTCCGCTGGACGGTCGAGGGCGGCCGTCCCCACGTAGTTTCTAGTACCACTTAGTTTCTTCACGATGTTTTGATTTTCTAAATCCTGGAAGGTGTATGGCCATCGACGATAGACAAGCTGATCTTGAAAGTCTCCGCATTGACCGCTCACAAAGCAGTACTGAGGTTCGTACGCCTCTTTGGGCTCGCCGGTACATAGTCATCGGCATCGGAATAATACTTCTTCTGGGCGCTGTGAAGCTGATCTCCGGTTTGATCTCCGGCAACGCGGTAGAAGTGGAAACTTCGCGCGTCAGCTCGGAGACCAACACCGTGCTTTCCGCCAGCGGGTATATTGTTGCGCACCACAAGATCAACGTGAATTCCAAGGTGACCGGACGCGTGTCCTCCATCAGCGTGGAAAAAGGCGACAAGGTCAAGCAGGGCCAAGTCCTGGTGCGACTGGAAGACCAGGAATTTCGCGCGCAGGCGGAACAAGCCCGCGGCCTGGTGCAAACGGCGGCGGGGCGGCTGCACGAACTGCAGAACGGCTCTCGCCCGGAGGAGGTACAGCAGGCCGAGCACAACCTTTCCGAAGCGCGCGCGACGATGGTGAATGACAAGATTTCGTTGGATCGCACGAAGGACCTGTTCAGCCAGGGAGTGATCTCGAAGCAGGCGCTCGATGATGCCACAGCGAAGTATGAATCCAGCCAGCAGCGGGTGAATTCGCTGGAGCAAAGTTTCCGCTTGTCGAAGATTGGCCCGCGGGCGGAACAGATCGAGCAGGCGCGCGGAAGTCTGACGCAGGCGCAGGGTCAGCTGGCATATGCACAGTCACAACTGGAAGCCACGATTATCCGCGCTCCCGTCAGCGGAACAATTTTGGAACGGACCGCTGAGAAGGGCGAGCTGATCACAGCGCAATTCGCCAGCGCCGCCGAAGGTGGCCCGGTAGGTTCCGTGGTCGCTCTCGCTGACCTTAACGACTTGCAGGTGGAGCTGGACATCAGCCAGGATGACTTCGCACGACTTGGCCCCAAGCAGAAAGGCATTGTCACGCTCGATGCCTTCCCCGACCGCAAATACGACGGCGTGATTGCTGAGATTTCCCCCGAGGCCAACCGCCAAAAAGCTACGGTGCAAGTGAAAGTCCAGATTCTGAATCCCGACGAGTTCCTGCGGCCCGAAATGAACGCAGCCGTCCGCTTCCTGCCGAAAGAAGGAGAGGCGCAACGCGGTACTGGCGTCTTTGTTCCGACGTCCGCTGTGCGTGACCAGGAAGGAAAGAAATTCGTTTTCGTGGTTAGGGGAAGCAGCGTCGCCCGACGCGACATTTCGGTGATCGGCCCCCGCAGCGGCGGCTTTTCCGTGGACGGCATCAAGGAAGGCGATACGGTGGTGACGACCGCACCGGCCACGCTTAAGGATGGCAATTCCATCAAGATCAAAGGTCAGAAATGAGCGCAGGGGGAAGCGGCAAAGCCAACGGGAACGCCAACCGCGGTACCGTCGTGAACGCGCGTGGCGTCAGCAAAATCTTCCGGCGCGATGCCTTCGAAGTGACCGCGCTCGACAAGGTCTCTCTGGACATCGCAGCGGGGGATTTTGTCGCGTTGATGGGCCCTTCCGGCTCCGGGAAGACAACCCTGCTGAATATGATCGCGGGGATTGACCGCCCAACCTCCGGCCAGTTGCTCGTTCTGGGCGAAGACATTTTCCAGCTCAACGACGACCAGACGGCGCACTGGCGCAACGAGCACGTCGGCTACATTTTTCAGACCTTCAACCTAATGCCGGTGCTCACCGCGTTTGAGAACGTCGAGCTGCCGCTACTGCTGTCGGGCCTTACACAGCAGCAACGGCGTAAACACGTGACGACCGCACTGCGCCTTGTCGGCCTCGAGGAACGCATGCATCACCTGCCCAAGCAGCTTTCGGGCGGGCAGGAACAGCGAGTCGCGATTGCTCGCGCCATTGTGACGGACCCCACGTTGATCATTGCGGACGAGCCAACGGGAGACCTCGATAGCCATTCCGCTACTGAAGTCCTGGAAATTCTCAAGCGCCTGAATGAAAGTTTTCAAAAAACGGTCGTGATGGTCACGCACGATCCGCACGCTGCGTCGTACGCGCACCTCATTCGGCATCTGGAAAAAGGAATGCTGCTGCCGATTGGCTAGGGCGTAACCACAAGAAGGTTGCTACAGGGCAGGCGAGGACGCCTGCCCGTACATGTGTATGACGGGCTATTGCCTCTCGTTGACCGCGTGCTTAGGCATGCTTTCCTGAGCGGCATCCGCCGTCCACATCCATGTGCGGCGACCATGCTCATCGAGCATGCTCTGTGCTTCCCCGTAGTCCACCAAGCGGTTGAGGACCGTGGTCAACGAAGCCAGGGGATCCTTGTGCCGCTCCAGCACCTCGGGCATGCGCTCCTTCATGCGAGCGCAAATCTCCCGCACCGCCAGCGGACGTCCGGCCTCCATGAGAAGAACGCGGCAAGCGTGAGTGAATCCCGACTGGCGACCGGACGGTTTCCGGTCCACCAGTTCGAGTAATTCTTCGCTCAAAATCTCATCCCCAAATAAATTCGCCAAACCGGAGATGGTCTGTTTCAGCGTCCCAATCCGCTTCATGAGACTTGCTCGCTGCTGGAGCAGCCCCCGCAGTTCTTCCTGCGCCTGCCGGAGTACCTCTTGTACTGGCGCGTTAGCCGGTAACGGAGGCCGGCTCATGAACTTTCCATTCTCATTGCCCATCGTGGCAACATGCATACTCATCGGGGAGTACCTCCACAAACCGATGCCGCCTTCGAGGGCCGCGACCGGACTCTATGACTCTTATTACTTACGAATGTTCGGCCAGGAAGGTTCCCATGAACTTCTTTTCTTGAACTTCCGAACCCGGGAGCCTAACCTAGGTTCACTGTTGGACGCTCTGGGGACGGATTCGTGAGCCGAGTTCGAACCGATCGCGGGCGTTTACCTGGGATGAACTGAGGTAACGTTGGCGGTACGCCGGATTCGAAATAGTCTGGTGATCAGCCGCTTTCTTCGATAGGTTGTGCATACGATGGATTTGAACCCCGGGGCCTCTGTTCAGCTTCTCGCGGAAAATGCCCAATACATTACTGGAGCAACCGGGGCCGCGGTTGCCGTGCGGCGCAGCAACGAAATGGTTTGCTGTGCCAGCGCGGGGATCACCGCTCCGCCGCTGGATTCCCACGTCGAACTGTCCAGTTTTTCCGGCGAATGTGTCCGCACGGACATACTGCTGCGTTGCGATAGTGTGGACTCCGATACTCGGGTGGACGCCGAGAGCTGCCGCCTGCTCGGTATTTCGTCCATTATCGTGATGCCACTGCACAGTGGTGGCCGCGTCGCAGGAGTCTTCCAGATTCTCTCCATGCAAGCACACGCCTTTCAGGAGCGCGATATCAGCGCTTTGAAACGTATTGGCACGATGATTGAGGCGATGATTCCAAATCTCGCCGCTAACGGGGCCATTGCGCCCGAGCCCGCTAACGCCACCACCGCACCACGTCCACGCCGCTGGCTACGCACGCCGATTGGCATTCCTGTAGCTGTGACAACATTGCGGTCGGGCGTGCCCGAGGAAATTCCAGGGCGCACGAAAGATGTCTGCGAACGAGGGATGGGGATCGTACTGGCCGGTCAGCTCACATCGGGAGAAGGCGCTATCGTGGAATTCCTGCTGCCTTTTGCTCCGCAGTCCATCCGCCGGCGTTCGGTCGTGCGGCATCAGGAAGGGTTGCGCCACGGCTTTGAGTTCGTGGACGAAATGGCCGAGCAAGCTCCCGTGCCAAGGGAAGTCCGGACTCCGCTCTTCATGCTGCCTAAGATTCTAGCTGGCCAGCAATAGAAACTGACATCAGCCTAGTCCGTTCTCCAAACAACATCTCATCAGACTTTTGAGCTTTGCATACGATTATTCCCCGACGCTGGTATCCTGAAAAGGCTTTGTTTCGAGAAAACATGGGAGGCCCGGCAACCCGCGCCTGACCCAGTGTGCATCTAAACGGCTTGCCCGGCACTAAGGAGTTGGCACGCCGAATCCCCTGAGGTGGTATTGATGAGAAAAGTCTTCACTATTTCTTTGCTCGGTTCGCTGTTATTTGTACTGGGAACCTGTGGCAATAGCTCGAGGTCATTCGTACGCATCATTCACGCTTCTCCCGACGCGGGCAATCTTGACATTACGCTCGATGGCACGAAGATCCTGAGTGCCACTCCTTACGCCTCCGGGTCGAATTACTTTACCGTGGCGCCGGGGAGCCGGCACTTCCAGATCAATCAGTCCGGCAAAACTGCGTTCCCTATCGATACCCAAATCACTTTCTCCGACGGCACTTACTACACGATCGCCATCGTAGGACTGGTGACAGCGCCATCATCCTTAACGTTCCAGCAGATGCAGGATGACCACTCGGGGGCCGCGTCCGGGCAGGTGAAATTTCACGTGCTGCACCTCGACTCGAAGTATCCTGAATCGGGAGTTGGAACCAGCGCGGTGGACGTGTACATCACTTCTCCCGCCACAACACTCGCGCCACCACCGAGTATTTCCGGCGTGAACTATCTTGCGACGCAGGCATTCTCTCTTCCAGTTCCCACGGACGTGTCCACAACTAGCGGCAGTCTACGAGTTCGGGTTGCACAGGCCGGGGATACGACTCCAGACAGCGACTCGATACCCGGCTGGGATTCGGGCACGGTTGTGTATACGGCAGGCCAGGTTCGAACCTATGTGCTCTTGAACAATCCCACTGGAATTCCCAGCGCGAACCAATTCCTGATGCTGAAAGACCTGAATTGAAATCCTGAAACGTGTTCCACAAAATGTCTTGGCGTGCACCGCTTTAGGTAGAGCAGGCCTTCAGGCCTGCGTTGAGAGCTGCGTATCGGTCGGGCTTTAGCCCGCGAGGTAACGTCTCAATATTCGAGAGCTGTCTATAAAACACACTCCACAAAAAAACACACTCCACAAACAAAACAGGTGGGTCAGCGCTGAAGAGCTGGCCTCTGGCCAATCCTCTGTCGTGCGAGAAGATCCTGCACACGCCGCTGGATCTCATCACGAATGCCGCGAACCGATTCGAGCGACTGCCCTTTGGGATCGGCAAGCGGCCAATCTTCCCTGGCTAGACCCGGTACAACCGGACAAGCCTCCCCACAGCCCATGGTGATCAGCAGGTCGGAACGCTTCGCCATTTCCTCGCTCAAGAATTGAGGGCGCACAGCGGAGAGGTCCATCCCAACTTCCCGCATCGCTTCGAGCACAAGCGGATGAACCTGGCTGGCAGGCTGCGTGCCGGCGGAGACGGCCACCGCTTCCGCGGGACTGGCCAAGACATTGAACCAGGCTGCTGCCATCTGCGAACGTCCCGCGTTGTGTATGCACGCGAATAGAACGGTCTTCATGACACCTCGGTAGCAGAAAGATTTGGAATCAACCAGCGAAACAGCAGCGTGGCGGCAAGAGCCCCTGCAATCTGTGCCACGATAAACGCAGGCGCATCCGCTGGACGAATGCCGGAGAACGTATTCGTCAAAGCGCGGGCAATGGTAACGGCAGGATTCGCAAACGATGTGGAAGCCGTGAACCAATACGCTGCCGTAATGTAGGCCGCGACGGCAAAGGGCGTGACACCAGGTCGCGAGCGGACGCATCCCCAGATCACCGTTAACAAGCCGAACGTAGCCACAAACTCGCTAAAAACAAGCGCGCCACCGTGCCGAACATGCATCGATGGCGAGTATAGAGGAAGCGTATACATCGCATGCGCTATTGCGGTCCCCGCAAGGCCTCCGATGGTCTGCGACAAAACATATGCGGGCACTTCTGGCCACGCGAGTCCGCGATCGACAGCAACCGCAAGCGTGACCACGGGATTGAGATGCGCTCCCGAAATCGGGCCAAAGGTCAGGATGAGCGCGACGAGGGCCGCACCGGTTGCCAGGGTATTTGCTGCGAGTGCGATCGCCACGTTCCCGCACGCGAGACGCTCCGCCATAATGCCCGAGCCAACCACGGTAGCGACCAGGAACGCAGTCCCCAACCCTTCCGACACGGCCCGTCTTGTGAGTGTTGGTTGCATATGTTTGCGTTAGCGGACAATACCGCCAGAAACGATCTCCTCGGGACTGGCTGGTTCCGGATTCGTCAGCTTCCGAGAGCAGCACGTGGGCGCGCAGCAACCGCCTTCTGCGGCTTTCCCTTCCGCAGCCTTTTCCGGGAGATTGTCCTTCAGGACCACGAACACTTCCCACTCATTGCCGTCGGGATCGCGAACCCAAGTCTTGTCTTGCGTCGCGTAGCAGCAGTCCGTCTGCATCTCATCCCTCGTGATCAGGCCGGATTCCATCCAGCCCTTGCGGATGGCCAGCACATCCTCGGTGGAAGCAACCTGAATCCCGAGGTGAGAGAGCGCGCCCGAACCCGTAACCGAGCCCTCGTTCAAGCTAGATTCGTTCAAACTAAATTCGTTTAAGCTGAAATTGAGGGGTGGATTCTGCACATCAAACTTGGCGTAACCGCGGCGTACCTTGCAGGGTTCGATTCCGAACAGCTTGCGGTAAAAGTCGAGGCTTGCCTCCAGACTGCGAACGTGGATGGATACATGAGCCTTGAGCGCGGTGATGTTGGTGTTGTTCATTGCGTCGTCTCCTGAATGGAGTACACATTCGCACTAGCGAATGCGTCTACCGTACTGGATCGTGAATACATTCGTCAAGGCATATTTATTTTGCTAGACTTTCTTGAGGAGAAAACGATGGCTGCTTCGCAAAAACCGTATCCGCTAGAGCGGCTATTTCAGGCGCTGGCGGATCGCACGCGGCTCAGGCTGCTCCACATGATGGCGGAGCAGGAGGTCTGCGTCTGCTACTTCGTGCAGGTGATTCGGGCCCCGCAACCCAAGATTTCCCGGCACCTCGCCTACCTGCGGCGCGCCGGGCTCGTGGCAGCGCGGCGGGAGGGCAAGTGGATGCACTATCGGCTGGCAATGCCAGCGGACTCGCGCGCCGCAGCGGTATTCGCGGCAACGATGGAATCCTTGAAGCAGGACAAAACAATGCGACAGGATTTGGCGCAGCTTCAAAGAGCGTGCTGCGGTCCGAGGAGCTTGGTGCAGATGCTTGGCGCACCGATGCCTTCGGCAGCTGGCGTCACAGCCTAACGACAGAATGCGAATATGGTTCGTATCAGGGCATGCCTTCAGGCATGCCGCAAGAACTGCACTAAGAGAGCGCCTTCAGGCGCTGCGGCTGTTTCACAAGGCGGAGCTAAGGTCAAATTCTATTTCTTGAACAAACGGTCGAACGCCGCGCGAGCGTCGTTAATTTTTGGCGGGCCAGTGGTGGTCTCTTTTTCCAGCTTGATCCGGAGAGCGAAGAACCGGCACTCATTTTTTGCCGTCTTGCTTTCGATGCGGGCGGTGACCGGCTGCGAACACTCAAAGCGTCCGCCGGGGTCAAAGAAATTGCACTGGCGGCAAGAATGCAACTCGGCGTCGCATTTGGGACACTGAGCGAGTGCTTCCGTTGCCGCTGGCAACATGACGCCGCACATAGCGCAGCGAGACACGCTGTGCGATCCCGGCATCTGAATCGGACGCGGCCCATACGTTAAGTCTTTGGAACGCGCCGCGGGCGTGATCGCCGGTTTGAACTCTTTCTTCTCGCCGGTATCCTGATAGCCTTTTTGGCTGTACTTGCGGGACAAACAGCACCTCCAGGGAAGAACGGGGACTTGCGGCTGGGATTTAGAGAATTGTCTCGCTTCTCCGCATTATGAGGCAATAGCCCAGAAGGGCCACTGCTGTGCCGATTGCGCTGATGCGCGCCAATGAAAAACTACCGGCGATGACCCGGCTCTGACGGCCCGATTGAGCTGCCCCAGGTTCACATCGCCGGCAACATGCCGCGGCAAACTTTCATAAGCCAAGCTGTGTCCATGATCTTAGAATCTGACACCGGCACGTTCTTGATTGCTATCAAGTGCATCGGCAAAAACCAGCAAAACTTCAGTGACGCCTTTGCAGCCAACACACAACCGTAACCGGGATTTCAGCACTTTGGTAAAGACGAAGCCAAGGCCTGCCGATGAGCGTAATGTCTGGCTGAATCCGGCCCCGCGAAAGGACTGCGAAGTGCCAAGCTCACCCCTCAGAATAGCTCTGCTCGAGCCCAATCCCGCATACGCTGCCGAGTTGGGCCAACTTCTCTCGGAGATTCTGCGGGACTTTTCCTTTGAGCTATCCGTCGAGAAGACAACGGCGGACATCGTTTTGATGGATGAGGTCGCGCCTCTACCGCAAGAACAACGGCAAAATCCCACAATCCTCTTTGGTCGTTCGAAACAAGGCGGCTATACCGCCCACGGGTTGCGCGGAGGTGGGCATCGGGGGATCGCGTCGTGGCGGTGACGATGCCGCTGATGGACATCCTGCGCTGTGTGGCTCTGGTACAAGACACACGACGGTCGGATCCTGCTCTGGCAACCCACAACCCTGAAGCGCCGACCTCCGGAGATGCCGACCGCTTTCAACAGCGCATGTTGCAATTACAGAAAATGGAGGCAGTGGGCGAGCTTGCCGGCGGAATTGCCCACGATTTTAGCAATGTCCTGCTCGTGATCCGCAGTTATGCGGAGATGCTATTGGAAGAAGCGGCGCTCTCGCCGGAGTCCCGCCATCATGTTCAAAAAATCTGCGCAGCTTCGCAAAGAGCTACGGACTTGACCCGTGAGCTTCTCGCATTTAGCCGGAAACAGACTCTGATGCTGCAGCCGACCGACCTGAACAGCGTGATCGCGAACGCGGTCCCCATGCTTTCGCGCCTTGTGGGCAAGAACATCGCGGTCTGGGTGCAATTACCCCGGGAGTTGTGGGCCATTCAGGCCGATGGGGCGCAACTCGAACAAGTGTTGGTCAACCTTGCGGCCAACGCCCGCGATGCCATGTCCCGCGGCGGTAAGCTTCTGCTGGAAACCACGAACGTGACCCTTCAGGACAAGCACGCGGCCATGCCCGCAGGAGACTACGTGATGCTCGCTGTCAGTGATACCGGCATGGGCATCCCGCGACATGTCCTGCCGCGCATCTTCGAGCCATTCTTCACCACCAAGGAACGCGGCAAGGGCACTGGCCTGGGCTTAGCTTCGGTGTATGGCGTAGTAAAACAAAGCGGGGGATACATCTGGGCCTACAGCGAGACGGGCTACGGTACAACGTTCAAAATCTACATGCCCCGCGCCGCAGCGACCGTAACCACGCCGGAAAACTCTACCCCTGAGCTCGCGCGCGCTGCATCGAATTCCGGCTCTTCCTAACCCGCTGCCAACTCTTCACCAGAATCGACGCTCTCCTTCCCGTATAATTTGGGGTTCGCCTGTGGGCTCGCTTACCGCGCCGCTTCGCCGGGAGCGCTCCTCAGGTGATTGTGCTCCCTATGGCAAAGGTGCGACACCGATCCCTGCTCATTCTATTCGCGCTCTGGCTTGTGATTTATTTCGCAGGCATTTTCTCCCCAGCGCTACTTGATGACGCGGACACGGTCCACGCGGAAGCCGCCCGGGAAATGGTGGCGCGGCATGACTGGGTTACCCTGTACGCGAACGGCGTCCGCTATCTGGAAAAAGCCCCCTTCATGTATTGGAGTGTCGCGGCCAGCTACACACTCTTTGGCGTGAGTGAATGG
>Ga0210384_10002801_pt1 | contig 20852 bp, 17 predicted proteins | sample IncBWH2MmetaG_FD_160574 | JGI IMG/M metagenome (GOLD analysis project Ga0210384, IMG submission 160574) | Forest soil microbial communities from Barre Woods Harvard Forest LTER site, Petersham, Massachusetts, United States - Inc-BW-H-2-M | ecosystem: Environmental > Terrestrial > Soil >...
GCGGAAACGTTTTCCACCTGGTACAAACTTCCAGCCCCGCAGGCCGCAAGGTTGAACCAGGCGGTCTACGGCTTGCCGGAGCTTTACCGCTCGCGAATCGCATCCGCGCGCCTGGTCGCCAATCCCGGGTGCTACGCCACCAGCGTGATTCTCGGACTCTCTCCTCTCGCAAAGGCCGGATGGATTTCGCCGTCGCAAACGGTAGTGTGTGATTGCAAGTCCGGCGCCAGCGGCGCCGGGAAGGATCCCCGCCACGATCTACACTTCGTGGAAGTGGCCGAGAATCTCCGCGCCTACAATCTCTTTTCTCATCGCCACACGCCGGAAATTCTGGAGCACACCGGTTTGCCGGAAGACAAACTGGTCTTCAGCACGCATTTGCTTCCTGTCGCGCGTGGCATCCTTTCCACCATCTACGTCTCGTTGAACGCTCCCCAAAACGATGAGACCGTCGAACGCGCCTTCCGGGAGTTCTACGCAGGTCATCCAATGGTCCGCGTGTGGAAAGCCGGCTCCCTGCCGGAACTGCGCCACGCGGCCAACAGCAATTTCTGCGATCTCGGATTCACGCTCGCTAGATCGGGCACTCACTTGATCGTCATCTCCTGCCTGGACAATTTGGGCAAAGGAGCCGCGGGACAGGCCACTCAAAATATGAACCTGATGCTGGGCATCGAGGAGCAGACCGGACTTCTATGAGAATTCTGATCAAATTTGCAGGTGCGTTGCTCGAAGATCCCGCGACCGTCAAAGACCTCTCGCAGCACGTCGCCAATCTCGCGCGCCACAGCCACGAGATTCTCGTTGTTCACGGCGGTGGACGCGCCTTCACGGCAACGCTGAAGACCATGGGTATCGAAAGCAAATTCTTGTCCGGACTTCGCGTCACCGACGCGCAAACTCGCGATGTCGCGGTGATGGTCTTCGGCGGCCTTCTGAACAAGCGACTTTCCGCGGCCATCTCGGCGGCAGGTCAGCCCGCGATCGGTATCTCTGCGGCAGACGCCGCGTGCTTCTCGGCTTCACCTCTGGTTCACAACGAAATCGAGGGCGGTCTCGGCTTTGTCGGTTACCTCACCAGCGTCAATGTGCGTTTTCTCGAATCGCTGTGGCGCGAACGCTTGCTCCCGGTAGCCTCCTGTCTGGGCCTAGGTGCGGACAGCGAGCTCTACAACATCAACGCCGATCATATGGCCGCCGCTGCTGCCGAATTCATCGCCGCCGATCATCTGGTCTACCTCGCCGATGTCGCCGGCGTGTTGGACGGCGACAAAATACTTTCCGCCGTTTCTTGCGAACAAATTGACCGTCTGGTGCAGGCGCGTGTCGTCTCCGGCGGGATGATCCTGAAACTCGAAGCCGCCAAGCGCGCGCTCGAAGGAGGCGTACGCGAAGTTCGCATCGTCGGTGGCGCAAACGCGGCAGCGGCACTGAATCCCGCGCTGTTTACCTCTGCGCCGTCGAAATCCCAGATCTACAACGTCCCGGGAACGCGAGTGCTCCTGGACTTTTCCGGTGCCAGCCACACGGCGATGGCCGCCAACTGACGATTTCTTGTTCACGGAGAAAAAGCGATGACCGCTTCAATTGCAATTCCTGTTTCCTTAACGAAGGACCTGTTGACCGGCGCCGAATGGACTCCTTCCGACACCCGCGATCTGCTGCAACGGACCGCCGAGATCAAGGCGCGTCCCGCCCGCTACACTTCCGTGCTCCGCAACAAGCACATCGCGCTGATTTTTGAGAAGCCCTCTCTGCGCACTCGTGTCACCTTCGAAGTCGGTGTGCAAAGCATGGGCGGCTTCGTGGTTTTTCTGGATCACACCCAGGCGCGCCTCGGTGAACGCGAATCCATTCCTGATGTCGCGCGCAATCTCGAGCGCTGGGTGCAGGGCATCGTCGCTCGCGTTTACGAACAGCGCGTCCTCGATGAAATGGCCAGGAACGTGGCCATCCCGGTCGTCAATGCGCTATCAGACAAATTTCATCCGTGCCAGGCGCTCGCGGACATATTCACCCTGGAGGAAAAATTCGGTTCGCTGCGCGGCTTCAAGCTGGCCTATATCGGCGACGGTAACAACGTTTCGCACTCACTGATTTTTCTCGCCGCCCGCACCGGTATGCATCTGCGCATCGGAACGCCCGCGAACTATGCACCGGACGAGGATGTACTGAATGACGCCAAGCGCGTGGCTAAGGAAACACGCGCCAAAATCGAGCTGTTCACTTCCGCCGAGGAAGCCGTGGAAGGCGCGCAAGCCGTTTACACGGACGCCTGGACTAGCATGGGCTTTGAAGCTCAGGAAAAAGTTCGGCGCTCCGTGTTCAAGCCGTTTCAAGTAAACCGCAAGCTCATGGAAGCCGCCGCTCCAAACGCTCTCTTCATGCACTGCCTTCCGGCGCACCGCGGCATGGAAGTAACTGACGAAGTTCTCGATAGCGCTAATTCGATTGTGCTGGACCAATCCGAGAATCGCATGTACGTCCAGAAAGCCATATTGCACGCGCTGTTTACCTGATATCGTTTTCTAACTACGAGGAGAAATAGAAGAGTGAATTCGCACGCCCCAAAACCGAAAAAAGTTGTGCTTGCCTATTCCGGCGGCTTGGATACCTCCATTATCATCACCTGGCTCCGTGAAAATTACGGTTGCGAAGTCATCGCCATGATCGGCGATGTCGGCCAACGGGAAGATCTTCAAGCCGTATACAAGAAGGCTCTATCTACCGGCGCTTCCGCGGCTTACATCGAGGATCTTCGCGAAGAATTCGTTCGCGACTACATCTGGCCGACCCTGCGTGCAGGCGCGGTCTATGAACACAACTATCTTCTGGGCACCTCCATGGCGCGGCCCATTATTGCCAAGCGTCAGGCCGAACTCGCGCTAAAACTCGGCGCCGACGGCCTTTCCCACGGTTGCACTGGCAAGGGCAACGATCAGGTGCGCTTCGAGCTCGCCTACAAAGCCATTGCCCCGAATCTGCAGATCATCGCTCCTTGGCGCGAATGGGACATCGATTCCCGTGAAGACGCCATCGCCTATGCAGAAAAGCATAAAATTCCCGTCGAACAGAGCAAGAAAAATATCTACAGCCGCGATCGCAATATCTGGCATTTAAGCCATGAAGGTGCGGAACTTGAAGATCCCGCGAACGCGCCTAACGAAGCTATGTGGCAATGGGTCGTGTCTCCAGACAAAGCGCCGGACCAGCCGGAGGAAGTGGAAATCGGATTCGAAGCCGGTACTCCCGTTTCCGTAAACGGCAGGAAGCTTGGCCCGATCGAGCTTCTGGACCTTCTCAACGAAATTGCCGCGCGCAACGGCATCGGCCGCGTTGATCTCGTCGAAAATCGCCTCGTCGGAATGAAGTCCCGCGGCGCGTACGAAACTCCTGGCGGTACGCTGCTGGTCACCGCGCACCGTGAACTCGAACGCCTCACCGTGGATCGCGAAACCGCACACTTTCAGCAAGCGCTTTCCGGGCGTTACGCGGAACTGGTCTACAACGGCGTTTGGTTCTCCGCGCTGCGCGAAGCCCTCGATGGCTTTTTCCGCGTGGCACAGCAAAACGTCACCGGCAGTGTCGGCCTGAAACTCTGGAAGGGCACGCTGAGCGTCACCAAGCGGCTTTCGCCTTACTCACTTTACCGCGCGGATCTCGCCAGCTTTACCATGGGCCGCTACAACCCGAAGGACGCGGAAGGCTTCATTAATCTCTTCGCGCTGCCGGTCACCGTCAGGCGCAAAGCCAAGGCCGAAGGCGGCACCAAATCCTGATTATGCGGAGAAAGTACTTGGCGTCGGGGGTCGGAGCTTTAGCTTCGACACTAAATGCCTGGCTTTCAAATGGGCTTTAGTCCCTGAGGAATTGGTTTTATGCATTCTCCGCAATCTTCGGTTGTGCGGTGATGCAGGGCAACATTCAGCCGAGAACTTTCCCTTTTTCGTTATGAAGGAAACTTTGAGCAACGAACGTAAAGACGATCGTCTCTGGGGAGGCCGCTTCGAACGCGCCCCGGATGAAAACTTCGACACCTTCCAGCGCTCCTTCGCGATCGATCGCCGCTTTCTGCCTTATGAAATCGCAATCGATCGTGCCTGGGCCAAGGCTCTGCAAGGCGTGGGCATCCTTACCGAGACGGAGGTGCGTCAGACGCTTTCTGCACTCGACAAGATCGCCGCTCGCGCGAATGCTGATCCAGCATGGCTCGAGCAAGCCGGCGCGCAAGCCGAAGACGTTCATCACTTCGTCGAGAAAGCGCTGCACGAGGAACTGGGTGCTCTCGGTTGGAAACTCCACACCGGCCGCAGCCGCAACGAACTGGTCGCCACCGACTTCCGGCTCTTCGTGATAGAAGCCGTCGCCGAAATTCGCCGCGGACTTCTCGCGCTAATCAATGCATTCCTAGCACAGGCCAAGGCCAACCTGAAAATCCCCATGGCGGGGATGACCCACATGCAGCATGCCCAGCCCATCCTGCTCTCTCATTTTCTGATGGCTCACGGGGAAGCGTTCTGGCGCGACCTTACCCGGTTACAAAACGCCGCGGCCAGCGCTGACGGCTGCCCCATGGGCTCCGGTGCCTTGGCCGGCTGCTCTTTCCCGATCGATCGCGAAGCAATCGCGCGCGAACTGGGCTTCTCCCGCATAACTGCAAACAGCCTCGACGCGGTCAGCGACCGCGATTTTGCGCTCGACTACCTCTTCGCGCTCTCCGGAATTGCCACGCATCTCTCGCGACTCGCCGAGGACTTTGTCCTCTTCTCCTCGCAGGAGTTCTCCTACGTTGTTCCGCCCGACGAGTTCTCCACCGGCAGTAGCCTGATGCCGCAAAAGAAAAACCCCGATTCCTGGGAACTCCTCCGCGGCAAAACGGGACGCATCACCTCCGCTCTTTTTAGTCTCTTAACCACGCTGAAAGGCTTGCCCAGTAGTTACCAGCGCGACCTACAGGAAGACAAGGAAGCGCTATTTTCGGCCCACGATCAGATGAAACAAATGCTGTGGGTGGCCTGCGGCGCCCTTTCTGCGACAAAATTCCGCGGAGATCGCTTGCGTGCCGCCGCTTCGAACCCTGCCCTTCTCGCCACCGACGCAGCCGATTATCTGGTCCACGCCGGTGTGCCCTTCCGCCAGGCGCACGATCTGGTCGGCCAGGTGCTACGCGAAGCCGAAAAACAGGGCAAGCCCTGGACACAACTTTCCTTCGATGACGTCCGCGAAATCTCTCCACACTTTAAAGAAGACTTTTTGCAGAAGCCGTCTGTCGAAAACGCTATTGCCTCGAAAAATGTTGCTGGTGGCACTGCGGAATCCTCCGTCAGCGCCGCGATCGAACAACTCGAAGCAAAACTAAGAAAACAGGAGAAAACATCATGAGCAGCATTGCCGCAGCTAATTCCCAGGAAACCGCACAGCATCGCGCGGAGGATCGGAGGTCCCTTCCGTGAGCATCGCGCCCATAGCACTGATCCTCATCCCATGAAGCACGCCCTCTCCGAAGCCTCGTTACCCAGTGGATTCCGGTTCTCGGCCACCGCCTGTGGCCTCAAGAAAACAGGCGCGCTTGATCTTGCCTTGCTGTCCAGTGATGTATCCGCTTCCGCCGCCGCAGTCTTCACGCAAAATCTGGTGGTTGCTCCGCCTGTCACCGTTTCGAAATCTCATCTGAAGGCCTCCAAGGGCCGCATGCGCGCCGTTATCGTCAATGCCGGCAACGCAAATTGCGCCACCGGCGTTGCCGGACACGCGGCTTCTTTGAAAACGGTGGAAGAAACCGCTCGTCGGCTGGGGTGCAGGCCGTCTGAGGTGCTGGTCTGTTCCACAGGCGTCATCGGCGTGCCGCTTCCGGTGGAAAAAATTCTTCGCGCCCTGCCGGGAATTACCAGAAACCGTCGGCACTCGGCGCGCTCTTTCGCGGAGCTCTCGCTGGCCATCTGCACCACGGACACACGTCCAAAAACCGCGGCCACCTCGTTCAAAATGGCAGGCAGGAGAATCCATCTAGTTGGTTGCGCAAAAGGCGCGGGGATGATCCATCCGAACATGGCAACCACCCTTGCGTTCGTGGCCACCGATGCGGCGATCGCTCCCACGCTGCTGCAGAAGATCCTGCAGGATGTCACTTCTCGAACGTTCAACGCCATCAGCATCGACGGCGATACCTCGACGAATGACACGCTGGTGGTTCTCGCTAACGGTGAAGCCGGTGCGCCTCACATTCAGCCTGGCACCTCCGCGGAGCGTGTCTTCAAGAACGCTTTAGAAGAGGTCTGCCATTCGCTGGCTCTTCAAATCGTGGCGGATGGCGAAGGCGCACAGCGCGTCATAGAAATCAATGTCCGCGGCACAAAATCTGCGTCCGACGCCACGCGCATCGCACAAACGATTGCCACCTCGCCGCTGGTTAAGACTGCTTTCGCCGGTGGAGATCCCAACTGGGGGCGCATCTTTGCCGCTGCTGGACGCTCCGGAGTGAAGTTCGATCCCCACAAAGTGGAAATTCACATGGCGGGTATCCCGGTGCTCCGTCGTGGCCGGCCGCTCGATTTCAACGAGCGTGCCGCCAGCAATCGCCTGCTGGAACCGTATGTCTTGCTAGTTGTGGATCTGCATGCAGGCAGGGCCTCAGCGCGCTACTGGACCTGCGACTTCACCGCCGAATACGTCCGCATCAACGCCAGCTACCGAACCTGAGCGATTCTTCGCCTCAGTCCTCGCCTATATCGCGGCCGCCTTCTGCGGCGGCCGCGTTTCTTGTTTTTCTCTTCCAGGGGTCGGAACTCTAGCTGCAATATTAACGCCTCGCTCTAAATGAGCTATAAGCCCCTGAAGAAATTGGTCGTGCCAAGACGGTGGCACGGACACTCTTGTTTGTGCTCCTGGATTTCTGTTTTGAGAGACACGCTTCTCCATGGAGGTCTGCTTCACGCGTCCCATTTCCAGTTCGCGAACTGTTCGCGCAGCGCCATCTTCTTGAATTTTCCGACGCTCGTTCGTGGAATTGCGTCGATGAACACAAATGCGTCCGGCAATTGCCATTTCGCGAACGATCCCGCTAGAAATGCGCGCAACTCTTGCGCAGAAGCTTGAACGCCGTCCTTTAACACCACCGCCGCAACGGGCCGCTCCTGCCACTTCGGATGCGGCACTCCCACCACGGCCGCCTCTTTCACCGCTGGATGCGCCATCAATGCGTTCTCCAAATCCACGGAACTGATCCACTCGCCGCCGGACTTCACCAAGTCCTTCGCGCGATCCACCAATTGCAAGTATCCTTCTTCATCTACGGTCGCGATGTCGCCGGTGCGAAACCATCCATCTGGTGTCCAGCGATGCGCCTGATCCGGCGCCTCAAAATAACTTCCCGCCACCCACGGCCCGCGCACCTCTAGTTCCCCGCTGCTCTGTCCATCGCACGCAGCCATCACATCTTCCCGCATCACGCGCATCTCCACGAATGGCGCCGCCCATCCCTGCTTTGCCCGCACCTCCAGTTTCTGCTCTGGCGTCAAATCCGACATGTGTTCCTTCAATCCCCCGCAAGTGCCGATTGGCGTGGTCTCGGTCATTCCCCATAAATGCTTAATGTGAATCCCAAAGTTATCGAGCCGCCGAATCATGTCCAGCGCCGGCGCTGATCCTCCGCAGATAGCCAGGATGGGCTGCGAAAACTTCCAGCGCGTGGGCTGTTTCTCCAGTGCGCAGAGTACGCCGTTCCAGATCGTCGGCACGCCGCAGGCTTTGTTCACTCCCTCTTGTTCCATCAAATCCAGCAACCCTTCGGGATCCAGGTTCGGCCCGGGAAGAATCTGCCGCGCGCCCAGCATGGTCGCCGAAAACGGAATGCCCCAGGCATTGGCATGAAACATCGGTACGATCGGAAATATCGTGTCTTTGCTGCAGAGTCCGAAGCACTCTTCCAAGCCACTCGCAAACGAATGCAGCACCAGCGCCCGGTGCGAATACACCACACCCTTTGAATTTCCGGTCGTACCCGATGTGAAGCACATGGCCGCGCCCTGATTCTCGTCCATGGGCGGATAAATAAACCCGTCGCCGGCTCCGGCCAGCAATTCTTCGTAACTCAAGCAGCCCTCCGGCACCGTCCCACAGCCGTACGAAACGACAATTACCTGCTCGAACGGAACGTCTGCCGCAAATTTCTTATACACCGGCAGCAACACGTCATCGACAATCAGGAATCTGTCTCTGGCATGGTTCGCGATCGCGGCAATCTCATGCGGGTGCAGCCGCAGGTTCAGGGTGTGCAGGATCCCGCCGGCGCACGGCACTCCCCAAAAAACCTCCAGATGCCCGGGATGATTCCACATCAAGGAAGCCACCCGATCGCCACTCTGCAGCCCTAGGCCTGTCAGCGCCTGTGCCAGCCGCCGTGCGTGCAGGTAGATAGCCCCGTAGTTCGTGCGCATGATGGATCGGTCCGGCTTGCGGGAAACGATCTCCACTTTTGGAAAAAGTTTGCCTGCGCGCTCCAGCAGCACCGGCAAAACCAGCGGGAAATCCATCATCGTTCCGCGCATTTCTCCCCCCCGAACCTCGCTATCGACGCGCATGCTAGCACTTTTTTCGATTCCGCGTTTCGGTCTTGCTGCTGCACGCATCCAGCGAATAATTTGTTGCAAAACTGATCAATTTTCGAGACCATTCACTCGACCACTGATGCTCCCCGCCCCCGTGGCAAGCCCTCCGCTCTGCCTTCCGGCGGTACTGGTTCCTCAGTGCGCTCCGCAATCGTGGGTACGGTTCCGGGCAGAAGGAGTCCGCAAGGTGAAGAAGCTTTACGTAGGTAACCTCCCTTTCAACGCTTCCGAAGAGCAATTACAAGAATGGTTTGGTCAGGTTGGAGTGAATCCTTCCGCCATTAGTCTTATTCGCGACCGTTTTACCGGCCAATCCCGTGGGTTCGCCTTCATTGAAATCTCCAACGATGAAGAGGCAGATCGCGCGGTCACTTCCCTGAACGGCCAAAACTTTGGAGGCCGGAACCTGGTGGTCAACGAAGCTCGTCCACAAACCGAGCGCTCCGGTGGCGGCGGAGGACGCGGCGGCTACGGCGGCGGTGGCGGAGGCGGCGGCCGGGGTGGTGATCGCGGAGGCCGTGGCGGTGGCGGTGGACGCGGCGGTGGCGGTGATCGTGGCGACCGCGGTAATCGCTGGTAAAGCTATCCCTGCAATTCAGGTTGGTCCGAAGAAGCATGGTTGTGTGTGCGCGATTTCTGAACATGCGCGCCTAGCGTTGTCCGCCAGGCCGTGACAAGCTTCTCAGGTAAATCCCATAGACGCTTCCTTTCCGCTCTGACTTCCTGATTTATTCACAGGGCTTCTAATTTTTTCTAGCCTGCTCTTCCCTGACCATGTAGTATCCCGCTCGATTGCAAAATTCTTTTCCACGAATTCTGTGGGCTAGGCAAATTCGTGGCTGCGTCGTGATGACAATTTCGCCTCGCAACCATTATCAGGTTTACGTGTTTGAAACATCGGATGAGAAATTCATATCGCTGGCACTCCGCCGGAGTGTATGTAGAGATGCAGCCGAACTACTGTTCGGTCAAGGGAGTGAGCCCAGCAGATGGAAACGGAACCTTCTGGCGAGAAGTCGCATCCAATACGGCGTAACGGTTTAGAACGCATGAACACTTGGCACAAACGCGATTGGAAACAATTCTACGAGCTGGCGCGCCGGCCATGGCATCGCCACCGTCCGCCGCGGCCGGTCTATCCGGCTGGAATGAACCGCGTTCAACCCGCAGCGGGTTTCAGTTTATCGGAACTCGATGATGCCGGCGTGGATCTCGATTTGGCCGAGCGTCTCGGTTTGCCCGTCGACGCGGGACGCATCGGTGCCTACGGTCCCAACGTGACCACGTTGCGCGATTTCGTGCGCTCTTCCCGCCAACCGCTGTAGTTCTTGCTTGACCGCGTTTCCGAAATTGCCACTCTGCCTCTGTTTGTAAGCGTCGCGAAATCTGCGTAAAATTGGTGTTTCGGCCTACCACCATGTCCACACCATTCCACATCCTCTCCAACGACGACGGCCGCAATGTGCCTCCCCCGAATGCTCACCCGCGTCCGGACTGGCTGCGCGTCAAATTCTTCGGCGGCGAACGCTATCAGGACCTCAAGCGCATCATGCGCACGCTGGATCTCCACACTGTCTGCGAATCCGCCCGCTGCCCCAACATGGGGGAATGCTGGGAACATGGCACTGCAACTTTCATGATTCTCGGGGATATTTGCACACGCGCCTGCGGCTTCTGCGCTGTGCCGTCAGGAAAGCCTGTTGGGCCACCGGACGAAGAAGAGCCCTTTCGCGTTGCCGAAGCGGTGGCGCGTATGGGTTTGCGCTACGCGGTCGTCACCAGCGTGAATCGAGATGATCAGCCTGATGGCGGCTCGCAAATTTTTGCTCGCACCATTCAGGAGATTCGCAAGCGCGTTCCCGGCTGCAAGGTCGAAGTCCTGATTCCGGATTTTCGCGGAAATTGGGAAGCGCTGAACGCCGTCCTGGCCGTCAAGCCGGATGTCCTCAATCACAACACGGAAACGGTTCCGCGGCTTTATCGCCAGGTCCGAAAAGGCGCTGTTTACGAGCGTTCACTGGAGCTTCTGCGCCGCGCAAAAAAAACCCACCCGGACGTCCCCACAAAGACCGGTTTGATGCTGGGTCTTGGGGAAGAGCCGGAAGAAGTTCTACAGGCGATGCGGGATCTAGCTGCTCAGGGCACGGACATTCTCACGCTCGGTCAATACCTGCAACCCACGCGCGAACATCTCCCGGTGATCCGTTTCGTGCATCCAGACGAATTCGCCGAATACAAGCATCAAGGCGAACAAATGGGATTCAAGCACGTCGAAGCCGGACCGCTGGTGCGCTCTTCCTACCACGCCTTCGACCAAGCCGAATCCGCAATTCGCTGATCTCTTGCTTGTGCAGGGACCGCTTTCTGAAGCGGTCCGCCATTAAGCATCCCGCATCACCAAATGTTTTGCCGGGTTTGGTGTTTGCCGCGCCTACTTCGATGAAACCACGGCCCAATCCGTAAACGGCACCGCCCTGCCTCCACGCACCACCGTCGGCAAAACGTGATCGAACCCTTTGTGATGATGCGCTGAATAGTTCAGCTTCAATTGCGGCCCTAGTCCGACATCCTCATCGTGCAGAGTTTCAATCGCCTGGATCAACCCTTCCCTGGTCAGGTCTTTGCCGGCCTTCTTCAAACCCTCCACCATTACCATCGCATCCACAAAACCTTCCAGGCTCACAAAGTTCGGTCGCGCATTCGGCGCATATTTCTGCAAGGTTCTCCGGTAAAGAGCGACCGTCTTTAAACCGTCAGGTAGTACGGCGGCACCACCTGGGTAATCACCGTTCCCTCGGCGTCAGTCCCTGCGCTCTGGATCAATTCGTCCGTGCCCACAAAAGACACGCTAAGAAACAACGGCTTCCAGCCCTTCTCATGGGCCTTCTTCAGAATCGGGGCCACCGTGTTGGCCGGTCCGACAACCACCACAGCATCGGGGTTGGCCGCTTTGACCTTATTGATCGCTTCATCGACCATATCCGTCTGTCGCACATAGGAAGCTGCCGCCACCGGTTCTGCGGAGTGGTCCTTCAATGCCGTCTGCAATCCCAGCAACACCGCTCCGCCAAAGGCGTCATCCGGATAGATCACTGCAATTTTGTGGTATCCCAGCACCTTCCAAAGCCCATCCACTTGCTCCGCCATTTCGTCGAAATACGAGGCCCGCACATTGATCACCCAATGGCGCACCGGCGTGTACAAAGTCTGTGCACCGGTGAAAAGTCCGACCAGCGGGACCTGGTTGCTCTCCGCCAGCGGAACGTATTTCAGGGCGGTGGGCGTTCCCACGAAGAAACCCATCGTAAAAACCTTTTCCTCTATCAAGCGATCCCAGCACGCCTGCACCTTTGTCGGGTCGTAACTATCGTCGTGAGACACCAGCCTCAACTTTCGACCCGTTACTCCGCCTTGGTCATTTATGTACTGAAAATAGACGTCCGCGCCGCGAACGGTCTCCCGGCCCAAAAAGCTGGAGGGCCCTTCCAGCGACGCGCACGATCCAATGACGATTTCCTTCGCGGTAACGCCCACGGTCTGCGCCTGAGCGCCGGACCACGCTAACAGAGCAAGAGCAATACAACCTGCGAGGATTTTAAATTGGGTCTTCATTTCCAACCTGGGCGAGCCTTTCTTTTACTCCGACATTACGGCGAGTTTGGGCTTACGCCGAGTCATCGGCAAGAAAATATCGGAAGTCAGGTAGAGAACTTGATACGGGAAATGTTCCCTGTGGAACATCCATTTTGAAACGATTACCCGCGCCCGGACACACCACGGCGCCATTTCTGGCGCCTTTACTGGGTGTTTTTGGGGAAAGGAGTACTTCGACTATCGAGCTGCAGCTGCCTTTTTCACGGCCTTGGCTGCTGCGGAGGCTTTGCGGCGGCGCTTGGTTTTCGGCGGGGTAGCGGGCGCTTCGCCAATCATTTCTGCCACGAAGATGCTCGTCACGAACAGCTTTGGACCGTGGTCGTCAAAATCGATCGCGGTACGTTCCATATCTGCGGCTGTCACGATGCCCAGCCCGTAAATCTCGTGCTTGATGGTTTGTCCTTCCTGCATTACTTGCACAACTTCCTCCTTGACCGACCGTTGCGATTTTCCATCTCATTTCTCGGATACCGAGAGGTCCCCTTTCGAGGACCTCTCCGGTCTACAGGCTAGAGGCTTGTGACGTTCTCTGCCTGAAGGCCCTTCGGGCCCTTCTTCACTTCGAATTCCACCGCCTGACCCTCATTCAGCGACTTGTAACCGTCCATCATGATGGCGGAGAAGTGTACGAATACATCTTCCCCTGTCTGGCGTTGGATGAACCCGTAGCCCTTCGAAGCATTGAACCACTTTACTGTTCCTTGTTCCTTCACTGCTAAACCTCGATAGTGAAATTGCTTTGCCTCTCTTGGTCCGTTCTCCAGGTTTCCCAAGCGCCCGGACAGCCTCTGGACCGGAAAAGAGGTCGCGAACCGTTCTCGCAGCCTCATGAACGAGTCAAAAGGTAATACAAGAGCAACAACGCTGTACCTAAGACTATCACAGTAAAGGGTTTATTGTCCACATCGGATGCGAGGCGCCCCGATGCTTTTCCGCAATCTATGCTATTGAAAACAGGAAATTTACCAGAAAATACAGGCAGGAACCGCTTTTCGATTACTCTTCCAGGCTCTCCGGCTCGATGCTCAGATTTCCCTCGCCCGACTGCCGCTTGTCCCAATACTTCTTGACCCAGGCCTCCCAGCTCTTTCCTGCTGCTGGATCCCGCCCGCTGAAGGCCATAGCGGCGATGTCCGAGTACGCCAGCTTGACCCGCTGATTGGAATCCTTGGGCAAAAGCCGCACGAACGAAGTCTCTAGCGTCTTGCCGCCAACGCGATCGAAGATGTAGCCATCTATCGTTGTTCCGTCTTTCTTGGTGATGGTCACGTCGCCGCGGTAGTCAAATGCCTTTTCGAGCGCTCGACGCAACTCCTCTTCGCTCGCCAAGCTGGGAACCCAACCTTCTACCGCTTCTTTCTCTCGTCCAGGAGCAACTTCCAACTGGTCGGGATTGATCGTGGCAGTTCCGGATTGCCCCGGGCGTTGCGAATGAGTAGGAGTGCTCATGCGCGCGTTTCTTCCATCTGATTCTTGCTCGGATGGATCTGCACTAGCGGGTTGAATGCATGCATCGGCTTCACCGGCTCTTTCAGCAGCTCCATTGCGTCGGCATCAGCGTAGGTGGTCTTGAAGGTGGACTTCGTGGCCGCCCACAGCCCGGAAAGGCCGCTGAAGGTGTGATTCATGGCTGACGCTTCATACCCGCTATGCACCATGCAATTCGCACATTTCGGATTACCGGACTCTGTGCCGTAGTTGTTCCACTCGGTGCTATCCAGCAGTTCCTGGAAGGTATCCGCGTAGCCGTCCTGCAGCAAATAGCAAGGCTTCTGCCAGCCAAAAATGTTGTACGTGGGCATTCCCCATGGGGTACAGGAGTAATGCTGCCTGCCCATCAGGAATTCCAGGAACAGCTTTGATTGGTTGAACTGCCAGCTCTTCTTGCGGTTGGAGAGAATCGCGCGGAAAAGCCGCCGCGTGCGTGCGCGGCCGAGGAAGTGCTTCTGGTCCGGTGCTTTGTCATAGGAATAGCCCGGCGAAAGCATCATGCCTTCCACGCCAAGCTCCATCATCTCGTCGAAGAAGCCGCGAACGCTGTTCGGATCGGCGCCATCAAACAACGTGGTGTTGGTGGTGACTCGAAAACCCCGCTTTACCGCCTCGCGGATGCCCGCGATGGCCATTTCGTAGCCGCCCTCGCGGCAGACCGAAAAGTCGTGGTGTTCTTTTTGGCCGTCCACATGAACCGAAAATGTTAAGTATTTGCTGGGCTTGAACAGGTGCAACTTTTCCTTCAGCAGTAACGCGTTTGTGCACAAGTAAATATATTTCTTACGAGCGACCAACCCTTCCACAATCTTGTCGATTTGCGAATGCATTAGCGGCTCGCCGCCCGGTATCGAAACCATCGGCGTGCCGCATTCATCCACGGCCTTAAAGCAATCTTCGGGTGACAACTCGGTTTTCAGGATATGCGCCGGATATTGAATCTTGCCGCAACCGGCGCACGCCAGATTGCAGCGAAACAGCGGCTCCAGCATCAGCACGAACGGATAACGCTCGCGGCCCATCAGTTTTTGCTTCAGGACGTACGTTGCTACCGTCCACGCTTGCGATACAGGTACAGGCATGCTTCCCCTAGTATTTCTCTGCTTTGGCTGACAGCCACATCCCCGCTAAGTGATTAGTTTACCCGACTTGCAGCAGTTTCCGACACGCTTCATTTTAGGTCAGTGTTTCCCAACCCAGCTATTTTGATGCAGCGAAAGGTGCTTACGTGGCATCCGGCGTCGCCAGAGGAGCCCTGAACGGAGCCACTTTCGCAACCGGTCGGCGTATCATCTTTGCGTTCGTCCGGCGCACAGCCTATGCCTCGCTCCAGCCTCATTTCGCTGTTTGATTCCTTCCAAAAAATTGGCAGCGATATTGCCTTCGTGGAAAAGACCGGTTACCGCCGGGTCAGGAAAACGTACGCCGAACTCAGCACAAACTCTCTTTTGTGGAGCAACGCACTAGGCGGCCGTGGAGTCGGTCCCGGTGACCGTGTCCTGCTGTGGGGATCGAATTCGTGCGATTGGATCGCCTGTTTCTGGGCCATTCTTCTTCGCGGCGCCGTCGCTGTGCCGATGGACTCCTCCGCCAATCCCGACTTCGTCCGCCGGACCGTAGAACAGGCCAACGTAAAACTAATCCTCCGCGATCGCGCGCTTCCCGAACTTCCGGGCGGTACGCCTTGGCTCGTGATCAACGATTTTCTTGATATGGAAGCAAGTCTCGCGCAACCGCCAAATGCACAGCGCCATCCCGGATATGCTTCGATTCGTTCCACAATCGCGGAAATTCTGTTTACCTCCGGCACCACCAGCGAGCCACGGGGAGTCGTTCTCACCCACGGAAATTTCCTCGCCAACCTCGAGCCGCTCGACAAGGGAATCGAGGAATATCGTCGCTACGAGCGTTGGTTCCATCCGCTGCGATTCGTTTCGCTCGTTCCGCTCAGCCATGTTTTCGGCCAATTCATGACTCTTTTGGTTCCGCCCCTTTTGGGCGCGACCGTTGTTTTCGAAAACTCGCAGCAGCCGCGGGAAATTCTTCGCATTATCAAGCGCGAGCACGCCACCGCGCTCGTGGCCGTTCCCCGCATGCTGGACGTCGTTCGCGTCGCACTCCAACAGGAAATCGATTCCCGCGGCTGGCGCAAATGGTTTGCTTCCGCCTACGCAAGTGCGCAAGGGGAATCCTTCCTCCGCCGTGCCTGGCGCTTTCGCCGCATCCATCGCCGCCTCGGCTGGAAATTCTGGGCGTTCATCTGCGGCGGCGCCGCTCTTTCTACGCAAACCGAAGAATTCTTCAAGCGCATTGGCTACGTCGTCGTTCAGGGCTACGGCATGACCGAAACCGCCTCGCTAATCAGCCTAAATCATCCCTTCAAGGCCGCCGAGGGTTCGGTCGGCAAAATCCTTCCCGGGCGAGAATTCCGCCTCGCCGACGATGGCGAAATCATGGTCCGCGGCGAAAACGTTTCCGCGGGCTACTGGGAGAAGGGAGTTTTTCAGTCTGCCAACGATGTAAACGGAGGTTGGCTTCGCACCGGTGATCTGGGCGAGCTCGATCCGCAGGGCAATCTACGCTTTCGCGGCCGCAAGAAAAACGTAATCGTCACGCCCGCTGGCCTGAACATTTACCCGGAGGATCTAGAAGCAGCCCTCCGCCAACAATCTCAGATCCGCGACGCTGTAGTAGTTCCCATCGAAATTGAGAGCAACGCTGAACCCTGCGCCATCCTGCTTCTGTCCGGAGGAAAATCCGAGGATAAAAGCGCCGATCTTGATGCTTCTCGCTCGGTAGGGGTGGAGCTTGCTCCGTCAGCTCGATCCGCGGCCACAGAAGCATCCGACTCCGCCGCAAGCGCCATAGCTGCCGCCAATTCTTCGTTAGCCGACTACCAGCGCATCCGCCGCTGGTTCCTCTGGCCCGATCCCGACTTCCCCCGCACCAACACAGGCAAGCCCCGCCTGGCAACTCTAGCCGCCCGCGCCGCCGAATTATTCGCCCACGCGAACGCAACCCAGCCCAACTCTGTCATCCTCGGCGGAGAAGCGGCGCCTTCTGCCGGTTCGCAGTCGAAGGATCGTGGTAATGCTGCAGCGTTTCAAGAATCACCGACAGGCGCATCCAACAATCTCTCCCAACTCCTCCCCGCCACCTCCCTCCAGGATATCTCCTCTCTCGATCGCGTCGAACTCCTCGGTAAACTCGAAACCCGCTACAACATCGAACTTAACGAAACGCAATTCGCTAACGCCAAAACCATCGGCGATCTGCAAACCCTACTCGCTCAGCCCGCGCCCAAACGCACCGACTACGCCTATCCTAGCTGGACGCAACTCTCACCCATCCGTTGGCTCCGCTTGCTGGTCTACTATTCGCTCACCTGGCCTGCCACACTTTTCCTCGCGCACCCGAAAATCATCGGCCGCGAAAATCTCGCCGACATCTGCGGCCCGGTGCTGCTTATCTCCAATCACGTCACCCGCCGCGCCGATATCGGCCTGATTCTCTTCGTCCTTCCTGCACGTTTCCGCCATCGTCTCGCCACTGCAATGGGCGGCGAAAACCTTCGAGATCTTCGCCATCCTCCGGCGGATTGGTTCTTCGCGAAACGCTGGCTTTTCCAGCTCAATTATTTTCTGGTCGTTTCGCTCTTCAACGTCTTCCCCCTGCCGCAATTCTCCGGCTTCCGGGAAAGCTTCCGTTTTGCGGGCGATAGCGCCGACCGCGGCTACTCCATCCTCGTTTTCCCCGAAGGCGTCATCAACGATCGAGACTCTCCCACAATGGTGCCCTTCCAATCCGGCATAGGCATCCTCGCGCAAAATCTAAATCTACCGATCGTCCCCATGCGTCTAGACGGCGTCTGGCAAATGAAGCAACAGCGGCGGCGGCTAGCGCACGCAGGCGAACTTACCGTCCGTATCGGTGCACCGGTGATCTTCCCGGCGACTACCCCGGCAGACGAAATCGCTGCACGCCTGCAAGTTCTGGTGCAATCTCTTTGATCCCCCCGGGCGCATCTTCCTAGCAGCCGCTTTGAACTAAACTAAGGCAGCTCACGTATCTTCCAGCATCCCCCAGAAGCCTTTCGGAGGCAGCCATGCGCAAACTATTTTTCCTTGTCTTGCTGGTCGCAGGTGTTCTCGGACCGACAGCTGCACGGGCACAAAACTCAAGACCAACGCCTACCGGCAACGGTCCCGCTTCTGGTCACTGGGTTGTCACTGCAGACTATCTTGGCACCCCAATCAATCTCTCTCTGGAGTTAACCCAGAACGGCGAAAAGCTCACTGGCAACGTTGAAGGCGACAAACTGGAGGGCTCTCTCACCGGCACCGCCATTCATTTTCTAGCCAAGGACGATCACGGCGGCTCCGCAGAAGTCACGGGCATCCTCAATGGAGACAGCATTTCCGGAACTGTGATTCTGGTCGAATCCGGCAATCCGGAGCATCCCCTCTCGCTTTCCCTCACTGCTAATCGAAAGACTCAGCGAAATCCGGGTACGCCGCAACGCCACGAATTCACGCCGACCAGTTTTTATCGCCAATTTTCACCCGCGAATAAGCCGGTCCTCACCGTTTCTCCGGGTGACAGCATTCACACCACCACCGTCGATGCGGGTGGCGCCGATGAAAAGGGATTCACTCGTGTCCTCGGCGGAAATCCCGAAACCGGTCCATTCTTCGTGAAATCCGCGGCGCCAGGAGACACCCTCGTCGTTCATTTCACGCGCATTCGCCTCAATCGTGATTGGGCCATTAGCGACGATTTCATGGTGGGTCGTGCACTCGACACCGATCTCGCGGTCAAGATGAAAGATGGTGGGAAAAATATACGCTGGCATTTGGACACTCAACGCGGTGTGGCTACTCCAGAAAAACCAGCCGAACACCTGGCGCATTATTCGGTGCCGTTGAAGCCCATGCTGGGTTGCGTTGCCGTGGCAACCGGCCTCGCCTCAGCCGCTCCCGGCACCGGCGACTCAGGCAACTATGGCGGAAATATGGACTTCAACGAAATCGTCGAAGGCGCAACCGTCTATCTTCCGGTGAACGTTCCCGGCGCGTCCCTCTACGTCGGTGACGGCCACGCCGCGCAAGGCGATGGGGAACTCACCGGCAACGCCCTAGAAACTTCCATGGACGTCGAGTTCACGGTCGATGTGCTCACCGACAAGCGCGTGCCCGGTCCTCGTGTCGAATCCTCCACGCATTTCATGGCTATGGGACTTAGCGGCTCTATTGACGACGCTTTTCGCGAAGCCACCTCTAACATGGCCCAGTGGCTCGCGGACGATTACAAGCTAACGCCCTCTGAAGTCGCGCAAGTCCTTGGCACCTCGGCCGAATACAAAATCAGCGAAGTCGCCGACCGCAACGTCGGTGTCGTCCTGAAAATCAACAAAGAGCGCCTCCAGCCGCTCAAATAAAGTGCGCACTCGGAGCAACGTTTCAGCGGGTTGGGGCCAGATATTTGCGCATAAACAGACCTGCTTGCGGATTGTCGTTATATCGTTCGCATCGGATATATGCATTTCGTTCGTAGAATCGAGCCGCTGCCTCCATGCTGAGCATGGTGTCCAGATAGAGCCACTCATATCCGCACGGTCTGGCATACGCTTCGAGCGCTTGCAGCAGCATATCTGCAATACCTTTACCGCGTAGCGATGCCCGTAGGTACATTCGTTTAATCTCCCCGCATTTTGTGGGCGTATCGAGTTTACGCAGCGCTACGCACCCGACTGCTGCGCCATCCACTTCCGCCAACCACAGTCCGGCCTCCTTTTCGAAATACTGCCGCTCGAATTCATCTCGATCTTCCCGTACCTCCACACGCATTTCTTCGTAATACTCGGTCACAAGATGGAACGCAGTTTCTATCTCACTCAAGCAGGCCCGATGTACGCTGCACTTCAATTTGCATTCTCCTTCTACTAACAAGCTCTCGCTCCGCGCACTGCTGAAAAAGCTCCATTTTGGAGCCGCACAGACGCGATCTTTTTAGGGATTAGCTCGTGGGGGGCCCTCATGGGTGTTAGGGCTTCCTTAGCTGTTGAGGCCTCTTATAGGGGGGAGCTTTGGCTCCGACACTAAATGCTTGGCTCTCAATGAGCTTTAGCCCCTGAGGAAATGGTTTTGCTTTTTCCGCAACGAAATATGTCTATGGATCGCCCGGAACCCGCTCCCGGCGTCCGCGCCCCGTTTATGGCAAAATAGATAGTTCGGGACCACCGACCATGGCGAACCGTACAACTCTCGTTCCTGACAAACCAAGCAAGCCCGCTGCCAAGCCTAAATTGCCGAAATCCGGCGACCTCGCCGAGCGCGAGCGCATCTTCAATCTCTTCCGCGGCTGGGGTTACTACGAAGCGAACCTCGATGCTTTAGGCATCTTTGCCCCTCTGAAGTTCCCCGATCTCCAGGGCCTCTCTGGCGAATTTGCCGACGAAGCCCGGCGCGTTTACTCCGGCACCGTTGGCGTCGAATTCATGCATCTGCCCGAGCCCGAGCGTCGCCGCTGGATCGCCGAGCGCATCGAAGCTCCACAATCCGCCGCTGGCCAGCAGCCCAATCACCAGGTTGACCAGCAGAAAATTCTCGAGCGCCTGGTTCGCGCCGATCTTTTCGAACAAGTACTCCAGAGCCGCTACCTCGGCAGCAAACGCTTTTCCCTGGAAGGCAACACCTCGCTCATCCCGTTACTCGATTCCATTCTCGATACCGCCGGCGAACTCGGTGGCACGGAATCGGTCATGGCCATGAGCCACCGCGGCCGCCTAAGTGTCATGACCCATATCGCCGGCAAACCCGCGCACGAAGTCGTCGCCGGTTTCGAGGATGTGGACCCGCGCAGCGTGCTCGGCGCCGGTGACGTGAAATATCACGTAGGCGCCACCGGAACTTACACAACCACCGCGGGCAAATCGCTGAACATCCATCTCGTTTCCAACCCCAGCCATCTCGAGGCCGTCGATCCGGTCGCCATGGGTCGCGCACGCGCCAAGCAAACCCGCCAAGGTTTTCGGGGCGCCTACATCGACCGCACGAAAGAGGTCCGCAATCGCGTCTGGACCGTGGTCATGCATGGTGACGC
>Ga0210384_10002802_pt1 | contig 20849 bp, 13 predicted proteins | sample IncBWH2MmetaG_FD_160574 | JGI IMG/M metagenome (GOLD analysis project Ga0210384, IMG submission 160574) | Forest soil microbial communities from Barre Woods Harvard Forest LTER site, Petersham, Massachusetts, United States - Inc-BW-H-2-M | ecosystem: Environmental > Terrestrial > Soil >...
AAGGTGGTCGCGCCTGTGGTCACCGTGACCGTTCCTGTATGGGCTCCAGCAGGGACAACAGCCGTCAGGTAGGTTGTGCCCGTCAGCGTGACCGATGTAGCCGCTACGCCGCCAAACTTCACCACCGACGTGCCATCGAAGCCCTGCCCAAACATACCCACGCTTGCGCCCACATTGCCGGACGTTTCGATGGGCTCAAGCTTCAAGAACGGCGCATCGCCCGTGGCCACGCTAAAAAACGTGCCCACGCTATTCGCCCCGCCTCCGTTAGACGTTCCATACACAAGTCCGTTCGTGTGCTGAATCAGCGTGGTATAGGGTTGATTTCCGTCAGAATTATCGGCCGGGAACAGGAATACGGAAAACACGTTCGCTGGAGTCAGTTTGTAAATGCTGCCGTTGTTGGCGAGTGCGCCGCCATAATTGGTCCCGTAGAAATTCCCATCGGTCACTTGCAGCAGGCTCACGACCGGGAACCCACCCGCACCCGGATTGCAGCCTCCGTCGGTCACGCTGTTGAAATCATGCAAGCCGGTATTGACTCCCGCTGTAGTCACCTTGTAGATATTTCCTTCGTTCAGCGGGCGTCCGCCGTCCGTGGCGCCATAGAGCTTGCCGTCCTTGCCCTGAATCATGCCGGTGCAAGGGCTGGAGCCGGTGGGATCGGCAAATCCGTAAACGTTTTTGTAGACGCCAGCAGTGCTCACCTTGTAAACGCATCCACGGTTCCCCGAGAGCGCACACAGCAGAATCGTCCCATACAAGCTGCCGTCGCTCGCCTGATATAGGTTCGATAGCGGCTGAACGTCGGGGGATACAAACGTGTGAATGGTCGTAACCACTCCCGCCGTAGTCATCTTGTAAACCATCGTGGAAGTCACCCCGTAGAAGTTCCCGTCGGCGGCTTGGATGGGGGCATACTCGGCGAAAACCCCGCTCGCAAAATCATGAATGTCGGTCAGCACTCCCGCAGGCGTCATGCGAAACAGGAAGCTCCCATTGTTGGTCGGATTGCCGTGCTCGCAGGCCCCGTAGAAGTTTCCGTCACGGCCCAGCGTGAACCCGCTAACACAGTTGATCCAGGTCGCCGGGAAGTTGACAAAGACGCTTTCCGCTCCTGTCGGAGTGATCTGGTAGACGGCCCCCGTCCTGTTGGCGCCGCGTAGGCCCAATGGGCCAACTCCGTAAATGTTGCCGTCGCGCCCTTGCACGATGTTCCCCATCGGGCCGGCGGCGTCGGACGGGCCGTTGATAAAGTTATAGAGCGTAGTAGGCGTTTGCGCCTGCGCCGGAACGGCCCCGGCGCAGACGAACAGTAGGGTGAGTAACGATAGCGCGATGGTGGCCGCGCACATGGTTTGGCCTAGCGTCTTGCCTTGCTGATTATGGCGTTTCATTGGAATACTCTCCTGAACGATCTAAATTGCCGTAGCGCACGCAAAGGAACCGTCATCAATTTCAATTTGTCATCCCGACCAGAGCGGAATCGCCGTTTTCCGGCGATTCCGCGTAGTGGAGGGACCTGTTCTTTGTCCTTGGGAAGAACTACTTGGCTCTTCTTTAGTTCACGGTAAACTTCGTCGGGCTATTCGCTATTCCGCCCGGAGTGGTGATGGATATCGTCACTGCTCCAAGCGCGATCGTCGGGACCACCGCCGTGACCTGCGAGTCCGAAATCACAGTGAACGCAGTTGCCTTCGTCGTGCCGAATTTCACCGCAGTCGTCTGAACCAATCCCGTTCCGTTGATCGTTACGAGCGTTGTTGGGGGACCGCTTGGTGGAGTGAAGCTCGTGATCTTCGGCTTCACCTTATACGTTTGCGGACTGGTCAGCTTGGTCGCACCAGTCGTTACCGTTACCGTGCCAGTGTGCGCTCCTACAGGAACAACGGCCGTAAGATAGGTGGTCCCTGAGAGCGTCACCGACGTAGCCGCTACGCCGCCAAACTTCACCACCGACGTGCCATCGAAGCCTTGCCCAAACATGCCTACGCTCGCTCCCACAAAGCCCGTCTTCTGTGTCGGCTCCAGACTTACAAACGGCGCATCGCCCGTCGCCACACTGAAGAACGTGCCGAAGCAAGCGCCGCCAGCAGCGCAGGTGTTTCCCCCGCCACTGGGGGTCGTTCCATACACCAGCCCGTTCGTATTCTGAATCAGCGTAGAGCTGGGCATGTCCCCGTCAACAGTCGGATTCGGGAACAGAAATGCTGTAAACACGCCAGCGGAAGTCAGTTTGTAGATGCTGCCGGTTCCATTAGGCCCATTAGCCGGGTTCACCCCATAGAAGTTTCCGTCGGTCACTTGCAGCAAATTCACCGGCGGACCAGAATTGTTGACGCAGGACGCATCGGTCGCATTGTTGAAATCGTGGATGTCAGTCGCGACTCCCGCCGTGGTCATCTTGTAGATATTTCCGTTGCCATTCGCCGCTCCCTGCTGCGTAGCTCCATACAGCTTTCCATCCTTGCCCTGAATCAACCCAGTGCAGGGAACGTTGCCGGTTGTATTCGTGAAGCCGTGAATTTCTTTGAGAACACCGGCTGTGCTGATCTTGTACACGCAGCCGATGCTCCCGGTGAGGGTGCACTGCGCAAGCGTGCCATAGAGATTGCCATCGCTGGCCTGGACCAAATTTGAAGAGTGGCATTCGTTGCCAAACACGAAAGTATGCAGATTCGTGTACACGCCCGCCGAGGTCAACTTGTAAACATTCCCGCAGACCGAAGATTCATTGCCGGACACGCCATAGAAATTGCCATCGACGCCCTGGATCGGCGGGTATACGGGAAAGGAGTCGCCGTTCGCGCCATCGAAGTCATGCAGATCGGTAAATACTCCGGCTGGTGTGATCTGGAAAATGCTGCCCATGCCGGTCGCCGGATTCCCACTTTCGCACGCTCCGTAGAAATTTCCATCGTTGCCCAGTGTCACCCCAGCGGCACCACAGCCGGTCCAATTGAACGGGAAGAGGAAAAAGAGACTTTCCGCTCCAGCCGGAGATATTTTGTAGATCGCAGCGCTGCCGGGGCCTCCGCAGATCGTACTGCTACCTCCGTACATATTGCCGTCGCGGCCTTGCACAATGTTGCCTTTGGGAACGCAGCCATCTCCGTTAAAGCCTGCGAACCTGTAAAGCACGGTGGGCGTCTGCGCCTGCGCCGGAACCGCAGCGAAGCTGAAAAGTAGAGTGAGTAACGTAAGCGCGACATATGCTGCGCTTGTGGCTTTGACTTGGTGGCGATTGCAATTCATTTGGAAATCTTCTCCTGAGAGTCTGAAATTCGTTTGCACTGGGTAGGAACCTGAACCCAGGACCGAACCCTTTCGGCTAAGGGTTTGATAACTTCGAGCACGCGGCCAATTTCGCAGTGCAATCGTGCTTTGTCAATCTCTTGGCGCTCACGCTTGGCTGTAACGTAGTTCACGCAATAACTTATTTATTTACTTCTAGATATAGACAGTTCTCACGCGGTTTTTCGATCCCTGAAGATGGCACAAATGGGCAGGTTCGGTAGGAATCTTCTCCGTGCTAGACTGAAATCCCTCCCTGCTAAGGCGTTTTTCGCCCATGGATACGACTGCGTCTTCTCAATCCGTCATTTGCTTTGGCGTCTTCGAGGCGGACCTGCGTTCCGGAGAATTGCGCAAGAATGGCGTGAAGATCAAGATTCAGGAGCTTCCCTTCCGGGCGCTCAAGCTCCTACTCAGCCGTCCGAACCACGTCATCACCCGTGAGGAGTTCCGGCAGGCGCTGTGGCCGGACGGCGTGTTTGTGGATTTCGACCACGGCATCAGCAGCGCCATCAACCGGCTCCGCGACGCCCTGGGAGACTCCGCTGGAAACCCTATCTTTATCGAAACGGTAGAGCGCCGCGGATACCGCTGGATCGCGCCCATCCATATCCAACCCCCCGAAGCGGTAGTACAGGACCGGGCGCCAGCAGCGGGACCCGAGAACCGGGATTTTATTGCGCGCTATGAGATTGGATTGACGACGCACGCCCGGAAGCTCCGTCCGCAAGTACGTCTGTGGTTGGCCGCGGCAATCTTGGCCGTATTAGGCTTGGCTGGATTTTTTCTATGGCGGTGGAGGCCACCCACTCCAATTTCATCGATAGTAGTTCTTCCGTTCGACAATCTCAGCGCTCCAGCCTTCAATGACGCTTTCAGTGACGGATTGACGGACGAGATCGCAGCTTCCATTTCCCACCTGGATGGCGTCCGGGTGGCAGGGCGCCGCTCCGCGTATGTGTTCAAAGGCAAGCACGACGACCTTCGCGAGATCGGCTCACGCTTAAACGTAGAGGCCGTCGTAGAAGGCAGTGTACAGCGCGCCGCGGACCGTACCCATGTCACCGTGGAACTGAATCGAACTCGCGATGGGTTCACCATTTGGAGCCAAACCTACGACGGAACAACCAACGACTGGATGCAGATCGAATCGCAAATCGCCGGTTCGATCGCGCGGGCGCTGACGCGCAAGATTTCTCCCGAGAATCCCTCTACGCGCGACCCCGAAGCCCACGCTTTGTACCTGGAAGCCCGCTATCTGTGGAGCCAGCGAAACTTTCCCTCCGAGCTCAAGAGCGTCGACCTGTTGCAGCAGGCGATCGCGCGCGACCCCAACTATGCCCTGGCATGGGCCGGCTTGGCCGATTCTTTGATTGCCATCGGGGATGTTGAAGATGTGGATCCAGCGGGATATTTGCCGCGCGCCCGCGACGCCGCTCTCAAGGCCGTGCAATTAGACCCATCTCTCGCAGAACCCCACGCCGCGTTGGGCATGGTGGCCTGCCATTACGACTATGACTGGCCCACCGCCGAGCGCGAATACAAGAAGGCTTTCGCGTTGAACCCCAGCTATGCCAGCGCGCACCAGTACTACGCTTTGGGCCTGATGGCTCACGGGCGTTTCGCTGAAGCTGAGGCGCAACTTGCAGTCGCCCGCCGCCTCGATCCTCTGGCGCTGATTGTGGACGTCGATCTGGCTTTGCTCCGCAAGTTCCAGCGTGATTTCGACGGCGTGATTGCTGTTTCGAAAGGCATCCTCGAACGCGACCCCAGCTACCACCTTGGCTACAGCATGCTCACCACGGGCTACTACTGCGAACGCCGCTGGGACGACTGGCGGGCCACCGATGCGAAACACCACCAGGACGACTTCCTGACTGCGATGGCAAATGGTCACCCTGACGAAATCGAGCGTGAGATGCAGAAGGTGGTGGATGCAGCCAAGGCCGGCGCTCGTCGGCCGTATAACGTCGCATCGTTCGCCGCGCTGAAGGGAGACCGCTCACTGACGCTCGACTGGCTCGAAAAATCGTACCAGCATCACGATTACTGGATGCTGTTCATCAATGTAGATCCGCAGTACGACGCGATCCGCTCCGATCCGCGTTTTCAAGCGATCATTCACCGTCTCGGCGTCGCATGATCCGGCGCTTCCCCAAAAAAGAACAAAGAACGAGGATAGTTCGCGTGGCACGGGCACCCCGCCCGCGAAAGCCCGACTCGCTCATCCTCTGACGCCTACTTCGGCATGTCCCGGTGCGAGGCCTTTACCCGATATCCCGCCTTGCGCAGTGACTTGGCGAGTTCTTCCGTCATCATCACCGAGCGATGCTGCCCGCCCGTGCACCCGATCGCGATCGTTAGGTAGCTTTTGCCCTCGCGCACGTAGTGCGGCAGCAGATAGATCATCATCTCGGAGATTCGCCGCAAGAATTCCTGCGTCTGTGGAAACGACCGGATATACGCCGCTACCTTTGGATGCCGCCCGGTGAATGGTTTGAATTCCGGAACAAAATGCGGATTCGGCAGGAAGCGTACGTCGAACACCAAATCCGCATCCTCCGGCACACCCTGCTTAAAGCCAAAGCTGACCACCGAGACGAGAATGCCCTTGCCTGTCGTCTTCTTCGTGAACTGCTCGAGCACATGCGCGCGCAACTCGTGCACATTGAATTTCGAGGTGTCGATGACAATATCCGCCAGCTTCCGGATCGGCCCCAGCCATTTCCGTTCCGCCTTCAGTGATGACCGCACCGGGGCGTCGGTCCCTAAAGGATGTGGCCGCCTTGTCTCACTGTAGCGCCGCAGCAGCACAGCATCATTCGCCTCCAAATACACCACCCGAACAGGCAGCAGCTTGCGGACTTCCTTAAGAATCATGGGGAACTTCTCCAGCGCGTTTCCTTCGCGCACGTCAACCACCAGCGCCCCGCGCTCAATCTCGGTCGACTCGAGCACCAGCTTGGCAAATTGCGGAGTCAGATCGAGCGGCAAATGGTCGGAGCAGTAGTACCCCAGGTCTTCAAAAGCTTTGAGCGCGGACGCTTTCCCAGACCCGCTCATCCCCGTAATGATCACGAGCTCCGTCGCGCGCTTCGCCTTTTCCGGGGGCTTCTCCTCGTGCCGGACGCGACCCACCGCTCTCGGAGGACGCACCCTCCCCAGTTCCACTTTCAGCTTGTCTGAAATTTTCCGCAGGGACATGTCCGATGTTAGCATTTGCCGCCAAATAACAAAGGCATCCGGAGAGGATGCCTTTGTTGTTTGGTGAGAAAGGGTTATGTAGGCCCAGACGCCTCGTCTGGGCAGAGGGCAACGCTCCGCAGGCTCTACGCCTTCCTATACCTCCGCATCAGAGTCCGGCTGATCCCCACCAAGCCTATGCCCATCAACGCCAGGCTCGCAGGCTCCGGCACTGGAGTCACATAGTTGAACTGCATATTCCGCGACTCAAGCAATTTTCCGCCAGGCCCAAACAACTGCATTCCCAATTGCACCGGAGCCCCGTGAAATGCCGTCTTCGGCATATTCAAGCCGAACAGAACAATAAACGAATTCGGCCCATCATGCGGATACACGCCCGGAGCAATCGCCACCGTCTGCGTGAAGGTGCTGCCCATGACCACGGCGGTGATCACCATCGTGTCGCCACCTGTAGGCACAATCCCGCTGATCTTGAAGCCAAAGTCTATGTGGTGCGATTTGCCCGCCGACTGCAGCGTAGCTCCCGGATTTCCCCATAGGAAGACTCGCGAGGACCCGCCATTTTGCAACCCAAAAACGTCATAGAAGGACACCGAGCTGGCCATTGCCGCCGGTGCTGCCATCAAAGTCATTACTGCCACAAGCAGGAGTCCGCGCTTGATTGTCGTCGTCATAAAGCCTCCTAAAGGGAATCCAAGAACCAGCTAAGTGCCACGCCATCTATAACCTGGAGAGAAGACACTCGGCCAGAGGAAGTGAATCACTTGTTGTGACTCTACCGAGTGCTCCAAAAATGCGACAGATTACCGAAGATATTGCGCTAACCGGCTCAGGGAGAGTCACTTACACGCAGCCAAGGGCCGCGTTACCCCCTGACCGAACGGACAGGCCCATGAATTGCTAAAAGCCCAAATTGGGACAGGGGTTGCCATACTCCAAACTGAGGAAGTCCAAGAATGCACTCAGACAAGCTTGTGAGCGGGAAAGATAAGACCGAGGCATAGCCCGGGAACATGTGGGCCCAGGCGCCCCGCCTGGGCAGGCAAGCGAGGCTCGCCTAAGGTTTGAGTCGTACCCAAATACCGCCACCCGACCATTAACAAGAGGGGACCGCTACGGCGCTTCGATCAGCTCCATCTTGCCGTCGCGGGTGCGGTGCAGAATTTTGACTTTACCCTTCTTGTCGCGGAAGACAAAAACGTCGCGGTCGCGGAAATGAGCTTCTTTCACGGCTTCTTCCAGAGTCATGGGGCGCAGGGCCACCGAGTCGCCCGAGCGCACGACATGGACTTCCGACGCATCGACTTTTGCGGGAAACTTGTGCACCACCATGGACACGGCAGTTTTGGAGCCGCTTCGATCAGTGGGCAACATTCCAGCGAGCTCGTTCTCTGCAACGTTCGACGAAGCGTCTGGGGCCATATCCCATTTCTTTTTGGGCTGACGCTTCTTGGTGCGCGAACGAGTGCGGTGTTTCAGCGCCTGCTTTTCCAGATGCTCAAGCGCTTCGCTGACAGCCACGATCATGTCCGTCGATTCCGCTAATCCAACGATGGTTCCGTTGCGCGGAGTGATCGTGATCTCCGCCTTGTGGCGATGCTTCTCCAACGCCAAAATCACGCTAGCTTCAAACGCGCCGCCCAGGATTTTCTTGATTTTATGAAGACCAGTTTCGACGTTCTTCTTGATGGCAGGAGTAATCTCAAAATGCCTGCCGGTATATTCCACGTTCACGGCGCCCTCCATGTTTGCCAGAGCAGGTTCAGATCATGATGCCACGCCAGGATCGCACGTCACGGTGCCAACTGTAGAGTACACCGTTTCTCGGCAGATGCAGCAGGCACACAGGTGCTAGTGCCACGAAACCCCGGGCCCCTTTGCAGAAAAACCCAGATATGGCGTCCGGCGTCGTCTCCAGATACGTCTCATCAGTGTGCTATATTCCTTCGAATCGGGGCATTGCTCTGGAACCCAGGCAGGGCAGGCGTTTCCCTGACTATCGAAAGAGAACCCAAGGGGATCAAGGAGATAAGGAATGAAAACGAGGGCCCAAGCAATTCTGGTTTTGTTGGTTGGAATATTGGCGGTATCGCCTACTATGGCGCAGTCGCGAAAGTTGAAACAGGAGAGACGCCCTGCACTATCTGCGGCGGCTACGACACGGGCGACACCGCCTCCCGCACCGGACGGTTTCTACTGGTCCATCCTGAATGGCTTACCCGTGCTGCTGGCGCTTCATCATGACACGGAAGTGGGCACCGGGAAGCCGATTGATGTGTATCAGCTCGTGATCGAGATGCAGATCATGAATTCGGACGGAAACCTCGAACCGGTGGGGCTCCAGATTTTCAACTTCTACACCGCGATGGCGCAGGACCCACTCAACGCGATCAATCCGCATAACGCGCGCGATTGCAAGATTTGGGCCAACCTAACGCTGGGCGAGCTACGAAACCGCAAGAAGACAAGTCCGGTGTGGCCCTATCTCCAATTTAGGACCGCAAAAGGCGCGCGTATGGTTCAGACCAACGAGGATGGCCCGGTTTGGTGGAGCGACGACGTGGAATGCTGGGGAACGAGGGATCGGTTCCCGCCGTTCTGACGGAGGTAGTTGGCCTAAATTAAGTAGCGATCTCGCTGGTACCGCTAGTTCCAGCGCGTGCCCTCTGCGGATTGCCACCCACCCTTAAAACGGTGGGGTACCCGCAAAATGGCCGGACAAACCGCATCTTTGGCTCGCTGTACTTACCCTATTACCTTATTGTAGAGTATGTATATATTGACATTCTTACTCTATTATGAGGTAATAAATCACATGTCAGACCCAATCCAAGACGCCCTCATAAACGCAAAAATGCGGCTGGATTCTCTTGCTAACGAGCGCGCCAGAATCGACAAGGAGATTATCGACTGGAAGCGGGTCGTTGACAGCCTGACTGTAGTTGCCGGGGAACAAAGCGACGGAGTTCCTGCCGACGTTGCTCTCTTCGCAAACCCGATACTGGCTCCTCTTCTGAAAATGAGCTTTACGGACGGGATTCGGACCGTTCTCCGCATGGCTAACGGTCCTCTTTCTGCACCCGCGATAAGAGACCAACTGATGTTACTGGATTTTGATTTCTCCAAGTATAAGCAAGAGCTCGTTCCAATTCACAACACGTTGAAACGCCTCGAGGACCAGGAAGAGGTCCAAGCCATCAAGAATGCACAAGGGCAGACTGTTGCCTACAAATGGATTAGCCCGCTTACGCGAGCGTTGGCAATGGAAAGCATGTACGGACTTGGTCCCATTGTCCCCAAGGTTCCATCAAATATTGCGGCGGCGATTTCCGGTGGCACTGAAACCGCATCCCCTGAAAACCAGCCATTGCCTAAATCCCACGGAAGGTCTGCAGAGATCAAAGGTGAGTATGCCGCACCGGAGCCGCCACCAGCGAAAACAGAGTTCACTACGAAGCTGGGGGATCACAAGCTTGCGGGCCAATCCCGCGACGGGAAGAAGTGACTTTGGACGCAAATACGAACCGCGCTGTGCGTGAACACTGCGCGGCAAGAGAAAGGCGGAACTCAATGAAGATCGTAGTGACAATACGACTCACTGCTAACGGTCCAACGGTGGAAGTAACCGTTGTACCGCCTTAGTCGGTAAACCCTAGCGTTCAACATCCCGCCCGCGGCTCGAACCGCAGGCGGGACTAATTCTAAAGATGGCAGGTTTCTGCCCCAAATTCAAGGCCGAAACCTTGCCCGTTACTTCTTCTTCACCCGCCGCTGGTGCGTGCTGGGAATTTTCATGTCCTCGCGGTATTTAGCGACAGTCCGCCGCGTCACCTGAATTCCCTGCCCTTGAAGAATCGCAGTGATCTGGTCGTCGGTGAGCGGTTTGGCGGGGTCTTCGTCTTCGATGAGCTTTTTCACGCGGCGCTTCAGGATGAGCAGGCTTGTGCCGCCGCCCTCCGGGCCTTGCACGCTTTCCGAGAAGAAATAGCGGAGTTCGAAAACGCCCTGCGGCGTGTGGACGTATTTGTTGGCTACCGCGCGGCTGACCGTCGAAGGATGCACGCCAATCTCTTCGGCGACTTCCTTGATCATCATCGGTTTCAGCATGTCGATGCCGAGGTCGAGAAACTCGTGTTGCCGTTCTAAAATTGAGAGGCAGACTTTCAGGATGGTCTGCTTCCGCTGCTCGATGTTCTTGATGAGCTGGATGGCTGACTTGTAGCGCTCTTTCACGTAGTTGCGGACATCGCGCTCGGCGGCGTCGCGCTGCATCAGCTTTTTGTAGCCGGGATTGAGGCGCAACTGCGGAACGTCGTCGTCGTTGAAGAGCACCAGCCATTCGTCGCCTTGCTTCACAAACGCAACATCAGGCTCGATCAGGCGGGCGTTGACGGCGTTATATCGAAGACCGGGCCGAGGATCGAGCGTGCGGATCAGCTCAAGCACGCGGGTGATGGCCTCGGCGGGGCGTCCCAGGGCGCGGGCAATCTCTTTGTAGTTCTTGAGCTGCATGGCGTGCAGATGCTGATCCACCACGTTTTCGGCGTCGGTCAGCAACTGGGCGTAGGCGGCGAAGTCTCCGTTCTTGTGTTGGCCTCGCACTTGTTGCAGAAAGTGGATCTGCGCCAGCAGACACTCGCGCAGGTCGCGCGCCCCCACGCCGGGCGGGTCGAGTTGCTGCACGGCAGCGATGGCTTCGTACAATTCTTCGCGATTGAAGTTGACGCGGAACTCGTGACGGAAGGGCGCCTTGACCGGTGTGGCGGCTACCTGAGCTGGGGCCGTTGCCGTACCAGCAGCGGAACGCATGTCAATCGCCGGAACCAGCACGCCGGGAAAAATCGCATCGGCGGAGACTGCGGATTCAATGGCAGCGTCGCCGGAGTCTTGTGCGGAATAGTTCGAGAGATAATCAAATGCCGTCGCTGCGGCGGCCATGTCCGGGATTATGCCTGCCTCAGGCTGGCTGAGGGCAGGAGCGCTGCGAGTGGGATTGCCGTAGGGTGCTTTGGCGCCGCCTCGAACTTTTTCTTCTGGAACAATCTCAAAATTCGCTTGCGTCAGTCCCAGCAATTCCTCGTCACTGGCTAGCAAGTAGCCATCCTCATTTAAGTTGCCGACCACGGTTTCCGCAGCTTCGCGCACGGGACGAGTCAGACTCAGCGAACCGATCTGCCACATCAGGTGATCCGTAAGATTGGGAGCCTTGGAAAGGAACGCCTCAAAGGAGGGCCGCTCGATCTCCTCCATTTCCGCGCGGCTCTTGTACCCGGGATCGAGGTAGTCCTGGAAATACGAGCCGAAATCGATCTCATCGAACGGGTCTTTCTTTTCTGGAACCGTTTCAGCGGCTGCCGCCGCCGCGACGCTGTCTTCATCACGCCCGGTGGCCTGATCGAGCAGCGGAACCGAATCTTCCAGTTCCTCGAGGACAGGATTCTCCACAATCTCAGCGTTGATCATGTCCTTGAGCTCAAGCTTGTTGAGCGCCAGCACACTGACCATTTGCACAAGGCCCGGGGTAAGAATTTGCCGCTGCGAAACCCGCAGGCTCAGATTGTGCTTCAGGCTACCCATCGCGTTCTATTGACCTTTCTCGTACGACAACCTTAGTTTCAACAACAGTGTTTCAAGAACATTGATCTGCAATTCCCAGCATATCTTCCGCACTGCCCGACGCGACACTGCCCAAAGTGCTGGCACCTCAAGTACTTGTAAATAAGGGACTCGCCGGGATTCTGGCACTCCTTCGCGCACTACGTCGATGCATAGTCCCCGCCAGAGAAGTTTTCTCCGAGATACAACCGGCGAACCTCCGCATCGCTCCCCAAGGCTTCCGGCGAACCCGTCCGGAAGATACGCCCTTCAATGATGATGTACGCGCGATCCGTTACTGACAACGTTTCGCGAACGTTATGATCCGTGATCAAAATGCCGATTCCGCTCGCCTTCAACTCGCCGATTATCTTTTGCAAATCGAGAACTGCAATCGGGTCAATACCTGAGAACGGCTCATCGAGCAAAATAAATGCTGGGTTGATGCAGAGGGCGCGACCAATCTCAACTCTACGGCGCTCGCCTCCTGATAAAGCCCAGCCCTTGCTCTTGCGCACATGTTCGAGCCCCAGCCTCTCCATCAACTGCTCCAACTGCTCCCGCCGTTCGTGCCAGGAGATGGGTTGCGCTTCCAGCACCGCCAGGATGTTCTCCTCGACCGTAAGTTTGCGAAAGATCGAAGGTTCCTGGGGGAGATAGCTAATGCCGTATTCACGCGCCCGTAGATACATGGGGACATCGGTGATGTCCTCTTCATCCCACAGAACGCGGCCAGTATCAGGGGGGATTAATCCAACAATGGAATAGAAAGTTGTGGTCTTGCCCGCGCCGTTCGGCCCAAGCAGGCCTACAACTTCCCCTTGCTCGACCCGCAGGCTAACGCCATTAACAACGCGGCGGCCCCGGTAGGTCTTTCCTATCTCGTCGGCGGCCAGGACATGCATTTAGCGTGCCACTCGGGTGTTCGTGATAACAGGGGAGTTATCCTTGCCTTCTACGAGTACCCTATCATCGTGCCTAAAGAAAGTCAACGAATTGCCGGTGATTCTGCCGCGTTCGGCATCAAAAATGCTCGGAGGTCCGCCCTCGAGGATGAACTTGTCCCCTGCTGCCTCATAGGTGAGGCTTTCACCTGTGGCTTTGCGGGTAAGCTGCTGGATAACCACGCTGCCGTGGGCAAGGGCTTTTTCCAGACGGCTTGGCGTTACAAGCGATTGATTCGGTGATGTTTGATTCGGTGAAGCTGGCTTGCTCTGAGCCAGGTAAACATCGAGCTCGCGGCTGGTCACTGTGGCATCCGCGCTTTGCATGGTCACGCCCGCCTCGAAGTGGATGCGGCGCTCATGGTCGGTATAGGTCAAACGCCGTGCGCTGATGGTGACGAGGGTGGTTTTGTGGTCGGCACCCGTTTGAACAAGGACAGCTGTCACCGGCTTGGCTGGAGCTGCTTCTCCCGTCGACTTCTCAGCGCCTTCGACTACACCTTCGGCGACGCCCTCGGCAACAATCGACCTGTGGTCGCGGTCAAAGTTGATGGTCTCCGCCTGAACGATATTGGGGCCTTGCCAGAGGCGTGCGCCGCCGGAGTACAAAGCAGCGCCGGAATCGCGCCGCGCCTGCATGGTCCGGGCGGTGACATGGATGGGGTCCGAGGAGGCCAGCAGTGCGCCCCCCGGCTGCGGCTTTAGCTCGCTGTAGGTGCTCTTGACGTTGCCTTCCGCGATGGCTTCTCCGGACTCGCGGTTAAGGCGCAGCGTGTCGGCTGTGGTCGTGAGCCCCTGTCCGGTGACGCGCGGCGCTCCCGTCAGAATGATCAGATGGTCCGCGGGAGTAAAGCGTCCTTGCGCGGCAAAGGCCTGACGCTGGCCGTCGTGGTAGCGGACGTCGCCTTGCTGCACGATGCTGTCGATGCCCCCTTGCGCGCGAAAGGCGACGTCCAGCGCGGCGCTGGTGCTGACCCGGTCTGGCTGGCCAGGAGTCACGCTGGTGATGCTGGCAGCGGGTGCTCCGTGCAGTGTGTGCAAGCGGTTCCGATCATCGAATTGCGCCATAAACTCGCCGGCCGTGACATGCGTGAGCTGGCCGGCGCCGCTGACTGGGGAGATCGTGATTTCCGCCGCGCCGGATGTTTCCGCTTTGGAAAGACGTCCGGCCGCGGTGAAGAAGTCCATGGCGGCGGCGGTGATTTGAACCTGCTGCGCGCCGGCAGGCTTTGGAGCATCCGCCGTCTGCGCATTCCCTCTTTGCAGCAACTTGACGTTGCCCTCGGCGCGAGCCTTGGACAGCAGCGTGCCTCCAGCGAAGTCGAGCACGACTCGATCTGCATTGCCCTCGGTATTCTGCGCTCCCGTCGTGACCACGTGAACGTTGCCGGAAACCACGGCCTGCCTCAGGGCGGCCTTTTGCCCCGTCAAAAAGATTTCAGCCTGCGCCGCATTGAGCGCTAGATGGGTTGCGCCGGTCGCGGTGACTTCAACGTTTCCCTGGCCCAGGATGCGTTCGATGGTGTTCTTGGCAGTGAGGAAGAGGGTAGCGTTTCCGGCCTCAACCTGTTGCACGCCGTGGGTGAGATGCACGCGATCGAGGTAGACACGCGGCGGATCTTTCGTGATTAAGCCACGTCCAGCGGTAAGCTCCGCGGCGCTGGGACCGGTAGTGGTAATGCGGACGGCACGTTCGAGCGTCAGCTCGCCGGACTTCGAGTTATAGCTGGCGCCGTCGGCCCAGCCGCTAGCGGTGGCGATGCTGAATTCCACCTTTTCGTGGGTGTAGCCGTTGCCGGTTTTCTGGTTGAACACGAGTCCGCTGGTGCGAATGTGGAGAGGATCCCTCAGGTCTTCAGGCGGAGCCTGATCGGGATGCAGCAGGCCTTTGGGATTAGCGACGAGATCGATGGTAACGGCGCCGCGAGCGGAAATGTCGCCGGAGTGGGGATCGTACTCGAAATCAGCCCCAGAGATTTGATCGTAACGGTCGGAGTCGCGGCCGTAGACGGTGATGACGACGCTGTGCAGCTCGACGCGGCCGCCCTCCTTTAATTGCACGGCTTTGCTGGCGCGGGCGGTGAAAATGGTGCGGCCTTGTTCCGATTTCGACACAGAAAATCCGTCAGCGGTTTGTTTGACTTCGATGCCCAGCTTGGTGAGCCTGGCGGGAAGCCCCTGCACCGCAGTGTGGATTCGCCAGCGCGCGTAGGAATAGAAACCCGCTACTATGACCACCAAAAGCACGGCGGTCAGTGCGATCCATCGGCGCAGATGTGATATCGCGGAGGGCATGGATCCAGTGTAGCGGAAGGAAGGAGCGATGTTTGGCGCAGCAGAGTTTCTGGCACCCCCGCCCCTTCAACTTCGCTCAGGGCAGGCTCTATCGCAAAGACCCCGACAACGACGGGGCCTCCAACTAGCTAGCCTCGGAGAACCACAGTCCCCGCGACCAGATCGTGCAAGGCCTGTTTGCGCTGAGTGAAGCCCGCGATGATGTAGCCGATTGACAAAGTTACGTTAGAGAGCCATTTGGCGAAATGCCGCAGCGTGGCCTGCCCAAAGTTAAGGCGTTGGCCGTTCATGTCGGTGACCTTCAGCCCGAGCGCCATCTTTCCGAGGGTCGCTTGACGTTCTGAACTGAGGAAGTAGGCCTCGTAGAGCCAGCCCGCCACAATCGTGATTAGCCAACTCAGGCCGAAGAAAGGCAGAAACATGAATGGATTAAAGCCGTGAGGGTGCGTGGCTGCCATGAGTCCGGCGGGCGCACCCAGCATCAAGCGGACTGGCATCATGACCGCAAAAAGAATCACGGCATCGATGAACCATCCGAGGAAACGGATCCAGAAACCCGCATAACCGGTGGTCGCGGACAACGTGGACACTGAAGACCCGGCCGCACCCGCTGGGGCTACGGCACCGCCGCACCGCGTGCAAAAACTGGCGGCAGCGTTGACGGCCTGGCCGCATTGATTGCAGAAAATGGTGGCATCGCTCATTGGCCAAAAATATACCGCATGAAGACAGCATTGGGAAGGGCTAAAACCCAGAACCATTGTCATTCCGAGCGTAGCGAGAGCCTGCCCTGAGCGACGCGAATGGGCCCGTGCCTCCATCGTGAATCTTTGAAACGCTAAAAGTGCTCGTCCAGGTCGATGCTCTCGATGAGCCGGTCTAGTTCTTCCTGCGCTTGGTTGCGCTGCGCCTGCACGTCTTCGATTCCCTTGCGCAGCGTGGCCAGCCGGTCTTCCTGCGAATCCAGTTCGCGGAGGTAGCGCTGTAGCAGCGTCTTTTCTTCGGCACTACCTTTGAGAGCCTTCATGTTTTCTCGCAGACGGGTTTGGTCGGCGGTGATTTTCGTGATCTCGTTGTTGTTCTGCTTGATCTGTTGATCCAGGCCGCTGACTCTTTCTTTTTGCGCCAGAACCTGATCAAAGGCCTTCTTCATCGCTAGCGTGAGGCGATTCTGATCGACGAGGAGCTTGACCTGATCGCTATCGAGGTCCGAGAGTTCCGTGGTTGCGCCGAGGCTATGGGATTCTTCGACCGTAAGCTCGGCGGTCTTGCCCGCGTCTACATTGACGCGGAAGCGTTGGAACGATGCCGTGGTCTCTTCCGGCTTCGGTGAGCTGGCGCTGAGCTTCCATCCCTCACTCTCCAGCGACGGATGCTCGATGACAACGACGCGCGGTTTGGAGTCGGCGTTGCGGAGGGTGTACTTCGTGCTCTTGCGCTCTTCACGGACTAGCGTCATGTTGCCTTTGAAAATCCGTACGCTGGTATAAGGGCTGCTGCTGGAATCGCTTAATGTCTTAACATGAAGCGCGGAATCGCCAGCATATGACAACAGGCGGCGTTCATCCGGATGAAGCACTTCCAGAACGCCCTCGCCTGCGAACGTGTTGCCCTCGATGATGTTGAAGCTGCCGGAGTCGAGCATTTGACCGCTCGTGTTCTTAATCCAGAGCGCAAGCAGCGGAACCGTATCTGAGTTCCAGAGCGTCACTTTTTCCGCTTCCACGCGAGCCTGCACAATCGGCACGAGCGCGGATTGGTTTTGGCCGATGGTGATGTTCTGTTTGAGGTCGTATTCGAAGAAGTCGCCGATGGATTTGCCTTCGGCTTCGATAGGAAGATCCTCGACAGCCGAGGCTTCGACTTCAACTGTTTCAGTAGCTCTGCCGATCTTTCCGTATTGGGCTGAGAGAGCGGGTGGCGGTGGGACAGGCTTAGGGGAACCTAGGATCCCGCCGATCACACCACCCATGCTTCCTCCCGAAATACCGCCGGGGACCCCTCCCGCGACACCAGGGCTTACTAGCATCGGAGTCTTGGGAGTAGCTTCTTCGTCCACAGTCGCCTCATGCGACTGCGGGGTGAGTTGCACAGACTGCGGCAAAGGAATCTCCGGCCGCCGCGCGTAAAACGGCTGCGAAATGTTCTGCACGAACGACTGCGGCGCTCCGGCCACCAAAGAAAGATGAACGTCCTTCCAGTCTTCGCCGATCGTGTTGTCGACAATCGCCCAGCCTTGCAAGAGAGGTTTCGTTCCGGGCTTCGACGTTACTTCGTCGGGCAAAATGATACGATAGGTGCTCTTCCAGATGGGAACTTCGCTGATGTAGCTGACGAAGATATTGCGCTCGCCGGTGCCCGTAGCCGTGATGGTCATCTGCCGGAGATCGCGGGCACGCGACGAGCCGACGAGGTCAAGATAGCGCCCAACTTCGCTCGTCAGCTCGTGGTCCGCGAGGTGCACGGAAATCGCCGGACTGAGCACGAAACTGCGCATCTCGCCGGAGTCGGTGACGATGGCGAATTCCGTGGTCTCATAGAGATCCTCTCCTTTGGCGTTTTGATGTTTCACTTTCTCAACGCTCAGCAGCTTGCCGGTGGAGGTTGTGGCTTCGCTCCGCACGTCCACTCGGGCGCCGCGCATGGCACTGAGAAAATCATCGCGGCCGACATCTTCTCCAAAGGGCAGGCGAAGACCCTTGAGCCGCTCGCCTAGTGGCGCGATGGAGTTGTAGCGTACCGAGGAAATGCGGCCCTCGCCAAGGTCAACCACAGTCAGCGACTTGAGCACGTCGTTTAGCTGCGCGGTAGTGAAATCGATATTGAGTTCCTGCGTGCCTTGGACGCGCGCAGAGTGCTCGAAGTATCCAACGCCGTTCTTGTAAAGCACAACACGTTTGACGGGTAAGCGGCCAGAGTCGCGAGTTTGGGCGTGGGCACTGAGAGTCGGCCCAGAGGTCAGAAAAACAATCAACAAGATCGAAGTGAGTTGGCGCGGCATGAGTTTCCTCCGTTAGGTCTGATGCTGATGATGGAACGGGGTTGGGCGGGATTGTTGCAGGATTTTGTTAAACATCGTGTCTAATGCCGATAGACACCGCCTGCGCCTTCAAAGTTCCAGCGAGCGATCGTGCCCTTGGGACCGGCTGCCCAGCCGGTTTTCGCATTTGGGGAAGCAATGACGTTCACGTTCATATCCCCTTGCGAAAGCCATCGATTGCCATCCTGCAGTGCGTAGACACCACTGGGGCCTGCCGCAACGATGTTGTTCTGAAAGCCTTTGTCATTGGGCGCGAACACAACCGACGAGAAATAGTGGCCTGCTTCTTTTATGACGGATATTGTGGCTGGCTCGTTCCACGTTTTGCCTCCGTCGCTGGTGACCAGAGGATTGGGAAAAGAGTCGTCGGGGTGCTGGTAGTCGCCGCCGACAGCCACACCATTCTTTTCGTCGCGAAAGGCTATAGAAAAGATGCCTGTAGACGCGTTGTGTGGCTGTGCGGGAGTATTCGCCACCGCCCAGGTTTTGCCTCGATCTGTGGAACGGAAAATACGGGCGGTGGATGCGCCCCCGGTAGCAAACCAGGTGTAGTCAGCGCCTTGCACGGCGAGACAGGAATTGCTGGCGGCAAATGCGCCTTCGCCGGGCAGTGCGGGCGGCAGTTTCTCTGGCGGAACACGCTGCCAGGTCGCGCCGCCATCGTCCGTGGTGAAGAGCATGAAGTGGCCGTCGACCGGGTCGCCCATCAGAATTCCATGATTCGCATCCCAGAAAGCAATGGCATCAAAGAAAGCGCCCGGGATCTTTTCTTCTAACACTAGAACCCAGTGCTGACCGGCGTCGGTGGTGCGGTAGACGCGAGCCTGACCCTTTTCCGCAGGACCGGAGCTCATGATGATCGCAGTCTTGCCGTCGAACGCATGGATGCCTCGAAAATCGAGCGCTTCCGCTCCCGGAACAGGTGGGAGGCTCCAGGTCTTGCCGCCGTCAGTGGTGCGAATCACTGCCCCTCCCGTCCCACTGGCCCAAACAATGTTTTCGTCGACGGCGCTGAGTCCGCGAAAACTAGCCGTGGTGGGAACGGGAATGGCGTGCCATTGCGTCGTTACCAGCGCGAGAAAAAGTGTCAGAGCGATTTTCATGGCACCGATTCTACGCTGATAGAGTTTTTGTCTTCCGGAAGTCCCGCAAGTTCAATTCCAGGCCGCCAAAATCGGGATGGTCGTTATGGGTCAGAGTATAAGCAACATCCAGCATGTCACCGGCGAGTAGCTGAGCTTGCGCCACACGTTCGGCGAGACGCCAGCCCATGGCTTTGTACAACCGCTTGCCAGCAGCACCCGAAGACAGCTTCATGCTGATGTGCTTTTCCTTGATGACGCGCGGCGGCGCGTCCAATCGGACCGCGTGAGCCACGAAGACTGGCTCGGGATTGCCCATGCCGAAGGGTTCGAGACGTTCCAGGGTCCGGAAGAATTCGTCAGTTACTTGCTCAAGTGGCAGCTCTGCATGGATATCCACAACTTGCTCGAAATCGGCTTCGGTCAGGTGCTCGCGCGCGTAAGTATCGAGATGTTGGCGCAGCTCCGGAACGCGACTAGCCGGAAGCGAGAATCCGCAGGCATGGGAGTGGCCACCGAAGCGGGTAAAGAGTTCGGCGCACGATTCGATTGCATTCAGTAAATGGAATCCTCGAATGGAACGCCCGGAACCGTGAGCTTCGCCATCCTCCAGAGAAATTACGAGCGTAGGGCGGCAGTAGCGCTCGACAATGCGCGTCGCCGCGATGCCGATAACGCCGCGATGCCAGCCGTCGCCATCGACCACGATGCAGTACGTGTCGCGCAGCGCCGGGTCGCCTTCGATGCGCCGGGCAATCGCGTCGAGGACTTTGCGCTCGGCATCCTGGCGCTCTGCGTTGAGCTGATCGAGGCGGCCAGCGATTTCACGCGCTTGCGCGGTGTCCTTCGTGCTGAAAAGGTCTATCACGCTGCGAGCGACATCCATGCGTCCGGCGGCGTTGATGCGCGGCGCGATGCGGAAGCCAATGTCGGTGGCGGTTAGGGCACGCTTGCCGTCAAGCTTCGCGACCTCGAAGAGCGCCTTGAGGCCAGCGTTCACAGGGTTGCGCAACCCCGCGAGGCCCAACTTCGCAAAGACACGGTTCTCGCCGGTCAGCGGCACAACGTCGGCAATGGTGCCGATGGCGGCGATTTTCAGAAACGACGGCAGCAGACGTTCGCGGCCTGTCTTCTCTAGTAAAGCTTGCGCCAGCTTGAAGGCCACACCGGCGCCGCAGAGAACTTTCGTAGGGTAAGGACATCCGGCTTGATTCGGATTGAGAACAGCGCAAGCATGAGGGACGCCCTCCGGACCGGGGAGATGGTGATCCGTGACGATCAGATCGATTCCGAGGCGGCGCGCTGTTTCGGCAGCGGCAAAGGCACGAATGCCGGTATCGACGCTGATAATCAGCTTTACTCCCGCGGCCGCAGCCTGTTCAATGATGTCGTCCT
>Ga0210384_10002803_pt1 | contig 20847 bp, 21 predicted proteins | sample IncBWH2MmetaG_FD_160574 | JGI IMG/M metagenome (GOLD analysis project Ga0210384, IMG submission 160574) | Forest soil microbial communities from Barre Woods Harvard Forest LTER site, Petersham, Massachusetts, United States - Inc-BW-H-2-M | ecosystem: Environmental > Terrestrial > Soil >...
CGAATCGGGACCCCGAAAAAGTTGATGAAAGGTCTTGCAGCCCTTCATCTCTTTCCGTCAGGGTGCTGTGCGCGTCCCCTGGCCAAATATCAGCCCGGGTCCACGCACACTTCGCATGGAGCAAGCTCGCCTTTCCACATTGCGCTACTCTCGAGCAAAACTTGCGGTTTTCCACGCCACGCGAACCTTGAAATTCGCGTAACGTGTGCCAACTTCTTTCAGTTGTCAAAGATCTTCGTTCCGATCACAACTTCCGTTCGGAACGTCTCCGCTCCCGGCGGAGCGCTCTGGCGATTTGGAGCCGCCATTGCGATTCTACTTCCCCTAAAATAAAAAACCCGGCGTCGAGCGCCGGGCACGTCCGTCCATTCGCTTTGGGCTGCCTCTACTCGCGCAGCCTCCCGAACGGATATGCTCGAAGCTCGATTTTCTTGTACCCGGTGTGCGTAACCAACCTCACCTCTTCATGAGACGGTAACCCCGGTCAGTCTGGAGAATCCCCGACAAACTGAGGGGCCACCGACATCAGCAGAGTATAGCAAGATTCCCGATTTCGTCAAGTATTCGCCAATTATTTTTTGTGCCTTAACCTGTGGATTTCACTCCCCGCTGTGGAAAAGCATGCGCTCATCACCAATATCGTGATGGTCATACCCTCGGTGCGCCTGGCATGCAGGGATCGAAAGTCCGCCTAGCGGCTCTCCGGCGGGATGATGCCGTTCATCCGCAAGTACTCCACCATCTGCCCGTAGTGATTCTGTGAATGAGCAAGCGCATCGATGATCAACCCCATCCGTGTTCCTTGTTGTTTGCCTGACCACTCCACGCTGTCCGCCGCATTTTTATTGTCGATTGTCGATGCAGCCTTATGCAGGTAGGTGAACGAACCCTTCAGATACTCCATTATCTCCGCCTTGGTCTTCACCGTCCCGGGTCCCTTCTCGCCCTGTTCGTCGTGCGGAGGCCTCTCGCCCAGAACGTGCGCGCCCAGTTGATAGTTGGCGGCCGCTAGATGCTTCACCTGTTCTGCGAACGTCCGTACGCCCGCGAATTCCCCGGCCGTTGGCGCAAACGAATATCTCTCCTCCGGCATTGCCTCCGCCGCGGGCACCACCACCTGTTCCGTCTTCGTCACCCACTCGTCGATCGCCTTGCTTAACCCCACATTTTCTGTCGGCCTGGCTGCCTGCGCCACGGCGATTTGTCCCCACATCAGCAACACCGCTCCCCAAACGATTTTCTTCATCATCGCGAATCTCCATTGAGGCCTGGTCTCACGTCGATTCGCAGCGTACAAGTTGAAGTCAACTTTAAGTCAAGTAAGAATTGAGAAGGTCAGTCAATGGCGAGAAATGCGGCGGCGCGGATACACATCTAGGCTGCTGGGTAGGAAGCGCCATCCGTCATCCACTCTCCCTGCTCTCTTTTTCCTGCTTCTCGCGCCCGCAACGCGCCCGCGCCTTCCTTGACTTCTCTCCCCCAAGGGCGTAAACATCGCCCTCAACCGCCCTATGCGGCCTTTGGGTCGCATGTCTGGCTTTGCAAAAATCAAACGGAAAAGGAGGATTGGCTAATGTCTATGAAAGTTCAGGCTCTGATGTTCCTGCTCTTCGCCGTGGTTGTAGGCAGTGGCACTGCCCTGGCACCGACCTCGATTGGCCTCGCCGCCAAGCCGATCATCTCAGCTCCGCAGCCGCCGCACGATTGTCTCCCGTGCACCGCATACTGCAAACGTCACCCCAACGCTCCTCAATGTAATTAACGGATCTCTTCGGGGCGGGCCACCCGGCTCGCCCCACAAGTTTCGCGTCCCCGCGAGCGCTCCATCCGTCTCCCAACTGGCTACTCTGCCGGACAGGCGGCGCCCTTCGTCGCCCACTCCTTTACCTTCGCCGCAAAATCTTCCTTCGACATCGGCACAGGTGCGCGCCCCGGTCCTGGATTCCAGCCCCAGGCCACCAGCTTGTCCGTCGTGAAGTGCTCCACAATTTGCTCCACCGAGCGATGCCCATTGCGCGCCGGGTCCTTCAACTGCTCGCAAATCCCGCGATCCGTCAGCCCCTGCCAGATCATCGGCATGTCCCGCGGCGGCAGATGCCAGTTGGGTGCCCCCGGCGGAAGATGCATCCCCTCGAGGTTGTGGTCTTGATGGCAGGTGCTGCACTTTTCCGCGGTCACTCCCTTTCCATCCGGCCCGCGCCGCACGTTCATCGCGTGAGGATGCCCGTCGTCGCCCTGTCGCGGGAAATCGCCGGTGGAATGGCAGTTCATGCACCGTGGGTTGCGAATCACCGCCAGCATTTCCCTGAACGCAGCGACGGATCCCGCATCATCGCGCGCAGCCATCGCATCCGCGCCCGCATGCAATCGTTCTGTGCCGCCGCGCGGCATCGCCGCGAGCCATGCCCCGAAAACGAGGATTCCTAAAGCTCCCGACGCCGCTCCCCATCGAGTGTGATTCATGGAAAACCTCTCTCAGTCGGCTTTTCTCCGGTCAGACGGCCTCAGCCATGCGCATCGGCAATTTGCGAACGCGCTTACCGGTCGCTGCAAAAATCGCGTTGCCCACTGCCGGCGCCGCGCACGGCACTCCCGGCTCGCCGATGCCGCCCGGTTTTTCTTCGTTCCGCACCACGTGCACTTCAATTTCCGGAGTTTCATTGATCCGCAGCATTGGATAGTCGTGAAAATTGCTCTGCTGCAAACGCCCCTTTTCAAACGTCAACTCGTCAAACAGCGCGGCGGTAATCCCGAATATTGCGGCGCCTTCAATCTGCGCCTCGATAATTCCGGGATTCACGTACCGCCCGCAGTCCACCGCGCAAACCACGCGATGTACCCGCACTTTCCCGTTTTCATCCACGGAAACTTCCGCCACGTGCGCCGCGAAACTCTCAAACGAAGCATGAACCGCGATGCCACGTCCCCGCCCCGCCGGCAGCGGCTTCCCCCAGCCGGACTTCTCCGCCACGATATCGAGCACACCGCGCTCCCGGGGATGATTCGCCAGCAGCGCGCGCCGTGTCTGGTAAGGATCTTTTCCGCCCGCCGCGCAAAGCTCGTCGAGGAAGCTTTCTTTCACGAATGCATTGTGCGAATGCCCCACGGATCGCCACCACAGCACCGGCACGCCATTCTTCGTCGGATGGTATTGCACGGAAATGTTCGGAATCGCGTACGGCAGATCCGACGCTCCTTCCACGGAGGTTTCATCAATCCCGTTTTTGATCATCATCGCAAACGGCGTGCCCTCCATGATCGATTGCCCCACGATGTGATGCGACCACGCCAGCGGCGCGCCATTTGCATCCAGGCACCCTGCGAGCGCGTGATAATACGCCGGCCGGTAATAGCCCCCGCGCATGTCGTCCTCGCGCGTCCATATCACTTTCACCGGCTTGCCGGCGGCCTTCGCGACGTGTACCGCCTCGCCCACGAAATCCGCGTTCGGATTGGCCCGCCTTCCAAACCCTCCGCCGAGCAGCGTGGTGTGAATCTGCACTTGCTCCGGTTTCAATCCCGAAATTTGCACCGCTGCCATGCGATCGCCAGTTTGGAATTGCGTGCCCGTCCAGATCTCGCAACTGTCCGCGCGCAGGTCCACCACGCAGTTCAGCGGCTCCATCATGGCGTGCGAAAGGTAGGGCACCTCATACACCGCTTCAATTTTCTTTCCCGCACCTGCCAGAGCTGATGCCGCGTCGCCCTCTTTTCGCGCTTGCAGCCCGTCCTGCCGCGCCAGTGCCGCATATTGTTCCCGTTGCGAACGGCTGCTGAAATCCGCCATCGCGCCTTCATCCCACTCGATCTGCAGTGCATCGCGCCCGCGCTTCGCCGCCCAGAATCCATCCGCAATCACCGCCACGCCCGACGGCACCTCCACAACTTTTCGCACCCCTGTAATCGCGCTCGCTTTCGCCGCATCCAATGTTTTCAGTTTTGCCCCGAACACCGGTGGCCGCGCCACCATCGCCACTAGCATTCCAGGCAAATTCACGTCCAGCCCAAACACCGCTTTGCCGTTCGTCTTTTCCCGCGTATCCAGCCGCTTCAGCGGCTTACCGATCAATTGAAAATCTTTCGGATCTTTCATCGCCACTTGCTCCGGTGGTTTCAGGAGTGCCGCCTTCGTCGCCAGCGCGCCATACGAAACGCGTTGCCCCGACGCGGGCCCGATCACAAATCCCTTTTCCGTGCGGCATTTTTCCGCTTCCACATTCCATTGCTGTGCTGCCGCTGCCACCAGCACCGCTCTCGCCACCGCGCCTGCTTTGCGGAATTGTTCGAACCCTGACCACGTGCTGGTGCTTCCTCCCGTCATCTGCACGCCGTAAACCGGGTGGTTGTAAACTGGATCCACTGGCGCGGGCTCGAACCGCACTTTCGTCCAATCCGCATCCAGTTCATCGGCCAGCAACATCGGCAGCGATGTGTACACTCCCTGCCCCATTTCCGAATGGTTCACCACCACCGTCACAGTTTCATCCGGCGCGATGCGCACAAATGCATTTGGCGCAAACACTCCCGCCGGCATTGCCGCCGGGGCTTCCTTTCCAATCGGCAGATAAAAACCAATCAGCAGGCCGCCGCCCGCTCCCATCGTCACTTTCAAAAATTCGCGCCGCTCGATCGCCGTCGGGCTCATTTTGCACCTCGCTCAGCCATCATGTCCGCCGCCCGGTGAATCGCACGACGAATACGAGGATACGTCCCGCAACGGCAGATGTTCCCCGCCATGGCCTCATCAATTTCTTCGTCCGTCGGATGGGGTTTCTCGCGTAGCAGCACCGCCGCGCTCATGATCTGCCCGGACTGGCAATAGCCACACTGCGGCACGTCGAGTTCGATCCACGCGCGCTGCAGCGGATGTGTCAAGTCAGGCGAAATCCCTTCGATGGTAGTCACCTCGCGCCCGGCCGCGCGCGACACGGGCGCTACGCACGACCGCACCGCCTCCCCATCAATGTGCACCGTGCACGCCCCGCACTGCGCCATCCCGCATCCATACTTCGTCCCCGTCAGTTGCAGGTTCTCGCGCAGCGCCCACAGCAACGGCATCGACGGCTCCACCTCCAAATTCACCGCCTTCCCATTCACCCGAAACGAAATCATGTTCACTCCTCCCGGCCCTGCGCTTTTCAGGCCACCCAGCCGACTCCGTGAGGCCACCACTTTTTACCCCGAGAAACTAGCCGCGGAGGTGCAGGAAAACAGCGCGCGAAAAACTCCCTCGTCTTGCGCGAAACAAAAATCTTCAGCGCGCGAATCTATCTTATGGAGTTCTGCGTGGAAAGATTGACAGCGGAAAATTCCCATGGAGCCCCGCCTGACGCGGAGATGCTACCACCACGCTCCTGCATCGTCTAGCCGCGTGGCGCCCTGGGCCTCTCACCCTTTGTGGTGCTTGAAAAACTCCACCTGCCGCAGCCGCTTCTGAGCCTCTTCCTTCGTTTTGTAGGGCCCGCCCAAATTCTTGCCTTTCTCCGATGTCACCTTATATCCGCCCTTCACTTTCTTGATCATGACCAGCCCTCCAGGTAAGTGTCGCCAATGCGCTCAACATCCTCGCGCCCGGCATTGGATCAACAGGTTAGATGAAAAGTGCGGCGACACAGGCGCATTCGCCCCGGACGTTCGGGTTTCAAGTCGCAGACCCCGAATATTAGTCGCACGGAACATCGCCCAGTTTCCCATTTTGGTACTGTTTATCTTCTTGCCAATAAACCAGATTTATGCTACCGCTCCCTGTGCCAACATCCGCCCACCATCGGAACCCTTCCCGCCGCGACCTGGAAACTCACCCCGGTCTTCTTCTCCGGCCAAAGATTTTCACTCTTACTTCGCTTTTCTACTCGGTCGCTGCAAAATTCTAATCGGTAATCAATTACGAATAGAATTCGCCGCAACCCATTCAAAACAAACGGAGGTGGCCAATTCTAATCGGGAAAAAACCCGGGGGTGCCTCCGCTCTGCCGGCGCGAATCTCCTCTGCTCGAAAATTTCGCCATCATCGGCTTTTTTGCGACGCCCGGCCCTCGCCATTTCCCGATTTCTGCGCTAAGTTCGCCGCTGCACAGGGGGAATCGCCATGGCGGAAAATCAAACGCCGGGGAAACTCAGCACAGTCCTGGTCACGGGCGGGACGGACGGCCTTGGTCGCGCCATCGCGGAAGTCGAACGCCGCGCTGGCCCCGTGGATATTCTCGTGAACAACGCGGGGATCGCGATCGCAGCAGTCATGGAGGAAGTTACGCCGGCGGATCTTCGCAAAATTCTCGAGACGAATTTTTTCAGTCCCATTCGTCTCGCTCAGCGCGTGTTGCCGGAGATGCGCCGCCGCCGCCGCGGCCGCATCATCAACATGAGCTCCATCTCAGGAAAGATAGCCATTCCGGTGATGGGAGCCTACGCTGCCAGCAAATACGCGCTCGAAGCCGCGAGCGACTCGTTGCGGCTCGAGCTCTACCCCTTCGGCATTCACGTGATCCTGATCGAACCCGGTTACATTCACACCAGCATGAATCGCAATGCCGCGGAACTTTCTTCCGCCTATGCCAGAGGCGCGGAACACAGTCCCTACAAGGCGATTTATCAAACATTTCTGGGACAGTGGGAAAAAACCAGGAAAGCCTCGCGGTACCAGCCGGAAGATTGTGCGCGCGTGGTGCTCCGAGCCATTGAGGATGAGCCCCCGCGGGCTCGCTAAGTGGTAACCAGCCGCGCAAAAATCGGAATTTTCGCGCGGCGCTTGCTCTCGGATCATGCGCTCGACAAGCGCTTCAAGAAAACTTTCCGCCTCGAGGAATTTCGCGATTCACTCAAACCGGGGGCGAAAAATTGACCGCCCGGCAGGCACACATTTCAGGTTTTCGCGCCGTCCTTGAAGATCGCGGCCACCACCAGCCCGGCAAGTACCAACTGAATGCCTCCCGCCACCATCCACTTAATCACCAGCATGTAAGGCACAATGTACACCGCATACTCAGTCAACGAGGTTGGAATCACAGTCAGCATCGCCACCAGAATTCCGTAGCGGATTCCTTGTTCGATCCAGGATTTGTTTTCCCTGCCTCGGGTGTAAATGTACGCGAACATCACCGAGAAGAAGGCCTGGCCCAGCACAATGGACCAGAACCTGCGCTCGATCCCTGCGGGGTTCCGGTGACTGAGAGGAATGGCGTCGTAGTCCGGCATCAACCACACGCTGTGAATCAAATAATTCGTGGCCATCAGCAGAATGAATGTTGCCACAATCGCCAGAACCAGTTTTTTCATAGCCGTGATTTCCTCCCGCGCACGAATTGGGGCCGAGGGAAAACTGGAAAACCAACCGTCCCGGAGCAATGGTCCGCCGCGCCTTGCCAGACGACTCCTTCGACGCGACGGTACAGGGCGCAGCCTAGCACCTCAAACGCAGGCGCGCGAGATATTTTTGGGGCGGTCGCGACGCTAAGGGTTCGTAATCTGCTCCGAGAGGCTCGCCGCGCGCAGCAGCAGATACTGATCGGACCATGCTTTATGAATGGGACTTTCGGCGTAAGCGTCGGCCGCGTCGCGATCCGTGAATTCAATTGCGAAAGCGGCGTTGAAGTCGCGAGGTTGGATGCGGTCGCCTTTGATCCACACATTCTTGATGCCCGGAATTTTCGCCGCCATTTCTTTCACGCCCTCCAGCGCTTTTTGCTTGTCGACATCGGTGGCGCTCGGATTCCACTTGATGATGGTCAGATGGAGTACGGTCTTCGGTTGCCCGAATTTATTCTGCCCCGCCAGATACCCGCCGGAAAAAAGCATCAGTGCAATCATGGTGCCCGCGAGAAACTTTGCTGCCATAGTGAAATGGATTCGCATATTTCCTCCCCTGGGTTAGACGCATGAGTTTAAATAATCGGCACCGTGGGTCGCAATCAAAGTCGACAATTCAAATCCTGCCCCCAAACGGCGATTTCGATATTTGCTCGGGGATCATCTCGGCCAATTTATCATTTCGTATGGCGGTTGACCCACAGCTTTCCGGTTCAGTAGGATGCCCTCGAATCCCGCGCGAAGCAGCCACGGGTTTGAAATTGCTGTGAAGGAGATTGAATGTACTGTTCCAAGTGCGGCGCAACGCTGGCGGAAGATGCTGCTTACTGCAGCAAGTGCGGCACACCAGTCGCCGGACCAGCACCTGCGCCCCTGATAGCGACGAATTTAGGCGAGCGACTACCCGCTGTGCCTGATCCGGCGAGGCCAGCCGCTAGCCCCCTTGCAGCGTACGCTGGTTTCTGGCTGCGCGCTGTTGCCCTGGTCCTCGACGGAATCCTCCTTTTCATTCCAATCACATTTATCATTGGTTTCCTCGCCATCGGAATGGGACTCTCTGTCGCGGTGCAGCAAATCGAACCGGGGGAATCCTTGGAAGCGTTGACTGCGGCGCTCGGTTCCGGATTTATCATCGCAGTATTGCTCATCATGATCGTGGGAAGCGGGCTCTATTTTGCGCTTTTCGAATGCTCGCCCATGCAGGGTTCTCTGGGGAAAAAAATTCTTGGCCTCTATGTCACCGACACAGCCGGAAACCGGATTTCATTCGGGCGCGCCAGCGGAAGATTTTTTGCCGGGAAATTTGCCTGCCTGGGAGTGCCCGGCCTGGGCATTATTTATTTCATGATGAGTTGTATCTTTGCGGGACTTACGGCAAGAAAGCAGGCATTGCACGACATGATTGCAGGTTGCCTGGTGATGCGAAAACTCTAGCGCCCTGAAAGTTTCTACACGCCCCAGCCATATCGCTCGGTGTGCAACAGCGAGTCGTGCATTTCACCACGAATCTGGGACGTGAATTCGGAGCACCGCAGAATGCGGCTGCCGGACTCGGCAATGTCCATGGTGCGATAGCCGTAATCGAGCACGTGATCAACAGCCGATTCCAGCCACTGTGCTTCTAAATCCAGGCCGAAGGATTCGCGCAGCATCAGGCTGGCTGAAAAAATCGCACCGAGCGGGCAGGCCACATCTTTTCCGGCAAGCGAGGGGGCCGAGCCGTGAATCGGTTCGTACAAAGCGGGCCTGCCCTTGGCTCCCCGGCTGAGCGAGGGAATCAAGCCAATCGAACCCGTGAGTGCGGCTGCTTCATCGCTGAGGATGTCGCCGAACATGTTGGAAGTAAGGATCACGTCAAACTGTTTGGGGCGAAGCAAGAGTTGCATCGCAGCATTGTCCACGTAGAGGTGGTCCAAAGTGACGCGCGGAAATTCCCGCGCAACGGAAGTCACCGTGCTGCGCCAGAGAACGGAAGTGGAAAGCACGTTCGCTTTATCGACGCTCGTGACGTGGTGCTCGCGGGTTTCCGCGCGCTCGAAAGCATAGCGGGCCACGCGCTCCACTTCGGCGGAAGTGTACGACGCAACGTCACGTGCCCGTGCGCTGCCATTTTCTCCGCGTAGTTCGTGTTCGCCGAAATAAATGTCGCCGGCCAGTTCGCGGACGATCTCAAAATCACATCCCGAGATGCGGTCCGCGCGGAGCGGAGAAATTCCCTGCAGCGCAGGGCGCATTCGAATGGGACGGAGATTAATGTACAGGCCAAGCTCTTTGCGCAGCGCAAGCAATCCACTCTCGGGACGATTGGCGAGCGGCAGGGAATCCCATTGCGGCCCGCCAATCGCTCCCAGCAGAATTGCGTCGGCCGAGCGGCACGCGGAAAGAGTTTCAGAAGGCAAAGGCGCGCCGCAGCGGTCAATCGCGGCGCCGCCGAAAGGCAGTTCATGGAAATCAAAGTGGTGGCCGAATGCTGCGGCTGAATCCTCAAGCAACTCAACGGCGGCACGCGTGACTTCCGGGCCGATGCCGTCTCCCGGGAGGACTGCGATAGTTTTTCTGACTCCGCTCATCGTTTTCTCAACCGGCTCCTGGACGGGTCTTGTGATTTTCAGTGTGCCGCAGCCGTGCTCGCGTCCTGTTGCAATTCATCGGACGTCCCCGGGCGGCGAACCTTGTGAATGATGGAAAGAAGATCGCGGTCGGTGACTTGCTTTGCGCTGTCGGCACGCTCCATCGCCAGGCGGTAGCATTCGGCGAGCTCGGATTCGCTGGTACGGTATCCAAGCTCCTCCAGTCGCGCGCGCAAGGCATTGCGGCCGGAATGTTTACCGAGCACCAGGCGGCGTGACGGCACGCCGACTTTTTCGGGATTGATGATCTCGTACGTGAGCGGATTCTTCAGCATGCCATCCTGATGAATACCGGCTTCATGAGCGAAGGCATTTGCGCCGACCACGGCTTTATTCGGCGGGACAGACACTCCGGTGACGGCCGTAAGCAGGCGGCTGGTGGAATAGATTTTCTCGAGCACAATATTTGTGCGGGCGCCAAAGTGAGCCTGGCGGACATGCAACGCAACAGCGATTTCCTCAAGCGACGCGTTTCCAGCGCGCTCACCGATTCCGTTGATAGTGCATTCCAACTGACGCGCCCCTGCAGTGACGGCCGCAAGTGAATTGGCGACGGCCAGCCCAAGATCATTGTGGCAATGAGCGCTATAAATCATTCTTGGATAGGTAGCCAGGCGGGCGCGCACGCGACAGAACATTTCCACGTATTCGCCGGGCGTGGTGTAGCCGACCGTGTCGGGAAGATTCAGGATGGCGGCGCCGGCTTCTGCGGCGGCCTCTGCCACATCGCAAAGATAATCGATATCGCTGCGGCTGGCGTCTTCGGCGGAAAATTCAATTTCCTCGCAGTGCTTGCGCCCAAAGCGGACCATGCGTGCGATTTGATTCAACGCTTCGTGGCGCGTGATTCGCAGCTTATGTTTCAGGTGCAAGTCGGACGTCGCATAAAAAATGTGCAAGCGCGGTTTTGCCGCGGGTTCGAGTGCATGCAAAGCCGCTTCCACATCTTCCTGCCGCGCGCGGGCGAGGGCGGCGACACGGCAACTCCGAATCTCGCCGGCAACCGCGCGAACTGCCTCGAGATCCCCGGGCGAAGCGATTGGGAACCCGGCTTCAATCACGTCCACGCCAAGCTGCTCCAGCTGGCGGGCGAGACGCAGCTTCTCTTCGCGATTCATGGAGAACCCGGGAGACTGTTCGCCGTCGCGCAGAGTGGTGTCGAAGATCTGGACTGTATCCATGGTGACTCCTGCGAGTCACAAGCAGTGGACCGCGATTCCCGCTGGCATGTCCAATTTATATTTATTGCATGTATGATAAATATATCTTATATAGTGACTGCCTTTTGGGAGGGAAAAGCTCGTGGATCTGGCGGCTTTACAGGTATTCAAGATGGTGGCAGAGGAGCGCAGCTACTCGCGCGCCGCAGAGAAACTGTACCGCACCCAGCCCGCAGTCAGCATCGCCATGCGCAAGCTGGAAGACTGGGTAGGGCAGCCACTGTTTGTCCGCGGGTCGGGCGCGCGTGCGCTGACGGATGCCGGAACGCTGCTGCTCGAGTATGCAGAGCGGATGCTGAATCTGCGGGAAGAGATCGGCAAAGGGATGAAGGAACTGCAGGGACTCGAGCGCGGGCAGGTGTCGATCGGCGTGAACGAAAGCTCGATCCATGCACTGCTTCCCGCACTCGATCGCTACCGGCGTCTTCATCCTGGAATTCAGATTCGAGTACACCGAGTATTTTCGCGAGACGTGCCGCGCGAGGTGCTGAATCATCAGCTTGATATCGGCGTGATTTCCTATCTGCCGGAGGAACGCGAGTTGGCAGCCGTGGAATTTTATCGAGATGCACTGGCGCTGATAGTCTGGCCCGGTCACCGGCTGGCAAAGAGAAAAGAAGTGGACATCAGCGCGCTGGGAGAAGAAACGTTCGTCGCGCACATAGTGGATTCGCCGTACCGGCAACGAGTAATCCAGATGTTCGCCCGACATAAAGTGCCGCTGCGAATGGATATCGAGCTGCCGACAATCGAGAGCATCAAACGATTCGTGGAAATGAAGAGAGGCGTGGCGATTGTCCCGCGCATGTGCGTGCAGGAAGAAATCGGGCGAGGGGATTTGAAGGAGCTGCGCTTGCGCCAGATGACAATTCTACGCCGGGTTTACCTGGTGTATCGCCAGGACCGGCCGCTCGCGGCTGCTGCGCAAGCGCTGGTTGAAATATTGCGATCAAAGCCTGGTCGAGCGGCGCGCAGGCGGACCAATCATTCTTAGCTCAGCGATTCCGGATGATCACCGCTTGTCAGCCAGGTCATCGAGCGCCGCTGCAACGCGCGACAAGCCCTCACGAACATTTTCCGTGTCACCGCCAATGCCGATACGGAAATGCTCTGGAGCCTCGAAGAAGCGTCCTGGGACAACACTGGTTTCGTATTTCTCGCGGAGGAGTTGGCAGAATGCTTCCGCCGGACCGCTTGTCAATTGCGGAAATGCGATCGTCCCCGCTTCAGGCCAGATGGTGAGCAGCTCTTTGCGGGAATCAAGAAGGTTCTTCAGGAGCGCGCGATTGGTTTTGAGAATGTCTTTGGCGCGCGCTGCGATCTGGGGAAGATGATCGAGAGCGATCACGCTTAGCAATTCGGCCGGATGCGGCGCGACCACTCCAAAGAGATCGTTGAGGCGCCACATACGCTGTGCGAGCGGTGGAGCTGCAAGCACCCAGCCGCAGCGAAGTCCGGACAAGCCAAATGCCTTCGTCAGGCTGCTGGTAGCGACGAAATTCGCTCCCAGGTGGTAGGAGGATTTCCACGGTGAATCAAAGCACGTTTCGAGGTAAACCTCATCCACAAGCACGTGCGCGCCCAAGCTCCGCGCAATTTCGCCGACAAGCTTCAGAGTCGTGTCCGGAGTACGTACCCCGGTAGGATTGTGGAGGTTGGTAAGGACAATCAAGCGCGTGCGCGGCGATATAGCGCGTTCGACTTCGCGCGGATCCAGTTGAAATCCATTTTCGAAGCGGCGTGGGAAGCGACGGATTTTTGCGCCAAGATATTCCGCGGTAGCGAGCAGCGCCTCGTAGGTGGGTTCCTCGATCAGCGCCTCATCTCCAGGCTCGAGCAAGGCAGCCATCGCAAGATGATTCGCCATGGAAGTGCCTTGCGCGTGGACCACACATTCCACGGGCACGCCTGCTTTCGCAGCCAGTCGTTGCATGAGCGGCTCAAATCCATAGGCCCCCGGGCCCGTGATTTCGAGATCTTCCATGCGGGCATGCAGATCGGCCATCAGAAGATGCGAAAGATCGCTGGCGGCGAGATTGAAGCGGGCCGCGGAACGCAGCTTGGCCCACTCCATGTACACAGAACGGACTTCGCGGCGTTGGGGACTCATAGGAACTTACTTGGAATTGGGCGGGCGCCGGAGGAGCCCTCGCATCAAGAAATAGAATGGGAGCCCGGCGAAGAGAATACACACAGCGACACCTGCATTGCGAGGATATTTATAAACTGTGTTCAGAACAATCAGAGCCGCGACGGAAGTGAAGACTCCCGTGGACCAGGGATGACCGGGGACGCGATAGCCGGGGTCTTGCGCAACGCTGCTGACTGAGGGTAGCTGCAGACCGCTGCGTTCACGGCTGCGAAAGACGAAAAGGCATGCCGCGGTAAGCCCAAAAAAAAGCCAATCCATCACCACCACGTAGCTCAGAATTTGCTCGTAGCTACCGAGAAGGACGACGACAATCGTGATCCCACCCTGCAGCACGATTGTTCCCACGGGAGCGCGCGTACGGGTGGCGAGCCGGGCGAGGCCGGCGGGGAGCACACCGTCTGCGGCCATGGCGAAATAAAGACGCGGGTACGTAAGCATGGATTGGCTTAGAAAACCCACTGTGGAGATGACGATGGCAACGGCAATCAGGCGCCCGCCGAAATCCCCAAACGCCTGGCGCATCACTTCAGAAGCGGGCGTAGTTGTGGAGGCAAGGCCCGCGGGGCTGAGCACCTGTACATAGATGAAATTTACGGAGACGTAGAGCGCGATGACGCCCAGGACTCCCAGAAGCAGCGCACGAGCGAGAGTCTTGCGCGGGTCCCGAATTTCACCGGCGATGAAATTGGTGGTCTGCCAGCCACCGTAGGCGAAAAGGACGGGAATCATCGAGGCGCCGAAAATGCTGAGCAGCCCGAACGACACAGGGAGATCCGCGACCGGATGCCAGGCCGTGTCCGCCGCGCCGGTGGAGCGGGCGATGAACCAGGCGCCGGCAGCAACGATCAGTGCGATAGCCAGAATCCGCAGAACCATAAAAAAACTTTGCAGGCCGCTTCCTGCGCGCACTCCCATGCAGTTAATGATCACCAAGGTTGCGACGACGGCGACGGCCGGAATTTCTTCAGGGACCGCCAAGTGAGTGAGTTGGCCAAAATATTTTGCGAATGTGACAGCCACAGCCGCGGTTCCTCCCGCGCCAATCACCAGCAGAGCGACCCAACCGTACAGGAAACCTACTGCGGGATGGAACGCGGCGGAAAGGTACGCGTATTGACCGCCGACTTTCGGCATGCGCGCGGCAAGCTCAGCGTAGATAAACGCACCCAGCAATGCAATTGCGCCACCCGCCACCCAGGCGCCGAGAATGAGACCGGGCGTGTGAACAAGTTTAGCGACAACGTAAGGATTGATAAAAATGCCGGAGCCAACGATTCCGCCCATGACAACCATGGTCGCGTCAAATAATCCCAAGCGGGCGGCCAGGCCGGATGGAGGGTCTGATGCGGGCGCAGGTGCGGTGGGGACGGTTGGGCGATTATTGACTGGGTCTGGCACGAATCGCGTGGCGCGAATTTATCACTGGATGCGCAGGGCGCGAAGGAATTCGGCTGGCGCGAACTGCCGCATGAGAATGTGATGCAGGGGGAGATCAACGAGGCAACGGGGCCGCCTAGAACTCAGGCGACCCCCTCTCGATTGGTGGATTTTCTTATTCTGCGCCTAGGGCTTCTTTTCAACTTCCTTCTTTGCGGTATGTGGTTTAGCGGCCGGTGTCGCACCACCCTTGGGCGACCAGAATTCCGGATCCGCCTCCACCCATTCCTTGGGTGCATAGCTCATCTTGGGACTGAAGGTGAAGAGTTGAGACTCGGAGCTCTCCAACCCATCGCGATTGAAATCGTCAAGTTTCTTGCGGCCTTCGTCGCCGAGAGCGTCTTTGTAAGTTTGCCCGTGCAGGTCGTCCCATTGATCGAGCTCCGCCGCTGTCTTCATGGGGACGAAAATAACGTAGGAGCCCGCGGGAGCGCCCATGGTGAAACGGAACACGGCGTAATGGTCACTCAGGTTGGCCTTTTCGTGCGCGGCTTTGACCATCTTGCGAATGTCTTTGAAATGATCGCCATGCCCTGGTTTCACGCGGATGGAGACGACCATGAAGTAGCGCGTGCCTTTGACGGAAACTTCGGGATGGTAGCTGAGCTCGGGCATATATTCGAGAGTAGCGCGGCGCGACTCGGAAAGAAAATCGCCGTCCTTGGCGTCCAGGCGATCGATGTCCGCCGTGAGCGCGGCGTTCTTATCCTGCGCCATCCCATCTTTTTCCCAGGAAGCGAGTGAGTCAAACGGAATGAGGAACAGCACGCGCGGTTCCCCGGTCAGTGCACGGAGGGCAAGATAATGGGTGGACCAGTTGGCCTTGGCGAAGGCGCGAGGATAGCCTGCTTCCCAATCTGCATGCGCTGCAGATTTGCCGGGCTTTTCAACTTCGCGGATGGTGGTGAGCACTTTAGGGGGAGACATCATTGTTTCCTGTGCCTGGGCCACCGCAGCTCCGGCCAGGGACACACCTACTGCGAACAGCATTGCGAATCTCTTCATATTCTCGACCTCCTCAGGTCACTTGTGTTGAATACACGAAACTGTCAGGCGGTTGATGTTTCTTAAGAGGGTCCGGAGCGCCGGCGCACCACTTCGTGAGTGGCCAGCTTGCGGATGCGAGTTTACTCCTCATTGATTGCGAGTCAATCGATTCGTATGTGCGACTACGTGCCTGGCTTGGTGTAACCTTGCAGCGTGCAATCAGGCCGGATCACATGAATAGGGCAGGCGAGGTGAATTTGATGTTCAGGGATTTTGCAATTGGCGTTACGCGTCAGAGGGAGCTTCGCCGTTTCGCGCGCATCAGGCCAGTAGTAGCGTTTGCTTTGATTCTGGTGTCGGCAGCGCTCCTGCTTCAATCCGCAGGCGCCCAGCAAGGAGTTGCGAAGAACGCGGCGATGTCGAGCGCAACGCAGGATTACCTAGTCTATGTGGTGTGCGAGGCGGCTGACAAGATCGTGCTGGTCCGATTCGGGCCGAGGGGCGCTCAGATCGAGCATGAAACGCACATCGGGTTGATGCCCACGGACATCAATGGACCGCATGGAATTGCCGTCTCACCGGACAGGAAATTTATTTATGTGACTGTGGGGCACGGGCGACCGGACGGCTCAGTGTGGAAATTGAAAGCGGGAACGGAAGAAGTGGTGCGCTACAAATCGCTGGGACTTTTTCCCGCGACCGCGGATATTACCGGCGATGGCGAATTTCTTTATGTTGCGAATGCAAATTTCCATGGCGACATCGTGCCATCGTCCATCTCCGTGGTGGCAACCGGAGAAATGATCGAGATGAAACGGATCACCACCTGCACCATGCCGCATGGTTCGCGTCTGAATCCGCAGGGAACCAAGCACTATTCGGCATGCATGATGGACGACATGCTGGCGGAAATTGACGCGCAGAAATTTGAGATGTCGCGGTATTTTATTTTGAGCGCGGGCAAGGAAATAGGAATGCCTGGCGCGCCGCACGAGCAGATGAAGATGGGCGAACTGACCTGCGTGCCGACGTGGGCGCAGCCCTCGAACAATGGTTCGGAGGTGTACGTTGCGTGCAACAAATCAAACGAAATCGTGGCCGTGGACGTAGCGACCTGGAAAGTAGCGCGGCGATTTGCTGCGGGAACTGGTGTGTACAATCTGGCAATGACGAAAGACGGGCGGCTGGTGGCGACCAACAAGCGCGGGCAATCGGTGTCCGTGTTCGACCCGGAAAGCGGAAAAGAGCTGGCGCGGATTGCGACGAAGCGCAAGGTGGTGCATGGAGCCGTGGTCTCGCCCGATAATCGCTATGCGTTTATTTCGGTCGAAGGAATCGGCTCCGACCCGGGGACGCTCGAAGTGATTGATTTGGAATCGCTCAAGACTGTCGCAACCGTGGATCTGCCGCCACAGGCTGCGGGCGTGGATTTCTGGAAGACGGAGCCAGGCAAGGCGGAATGATGCTGAAAACTTTCCTCCGCCTGAGTCTCGTGTAGCTTCCGCTACGCCCGGACGAGGTCCGGCTGCCAATTCTGGATCATCTTCTTGATCGCTTTGCGATCCGCGATCTTTCCGTCGAGAACTTTTCGGCACAGGCCGTGCAATTCAGCGTCACTCGCAAACCGCAGTGCTACGAGTTGATCCACGGTGAAGTCGGGAATGCGGGGACGCAATTCCTGCGGCAGCAATTGCTGCATGCGCAGGCGCATTTCGAGCCGGATCAGGCGATCCTGAACTGCCAGCGCAAAAATCCGCGCGTAAAATGCGAGAACAAAAAAGGCCAGCGCCAGCACGAGCGAGACGGCCGACTCGGCGGAGAATCCGCGGACAAGGCGGTAAATGGACCAGAAAATGTTGAGGAGAAACACTGGGAGCACGAAGAAGTGGAAAGCGGGAACCCATTTCACATGATTTTCGAAACTCTGAGTCATGAGAGAACCTCCAAGTCGTAGATGCTCGAAGTGGGAGCGCGGATGTTAATAAATTTTCTAAGAGCTGGCGCGAGTGACGCCGTTTCGTGGTTGCTGTTGATTATTTGCCTGGGTGCTGAGAAAGTCGAGCATCGCATGATGGGCAGCTTCTGTCTGGTCCGTTGCGAAAATATGGCTTGCGCGCGGAAGTATCTCCAGTCTCGCATTGGGCATGCGCGCGGCAATCCTCCTGCCGTTTTCGGGCGGTATCAGGCGGTCTGAATCGCCATGAATTACAAGAGTGGGCGCCGTAATTTGCGGCAAGCGACTGTAGGCTTCCCAGGCCATGATGCCTTGCCATTGCGCGAGGTAGCCTTCGGCCGTGGGAAACCACGGCCTGCGCACGGCTAGATCTTCTTCCTTCCGCGAGTCGGATGTGCCGGCATCGTATATATAAGGATAAATCGCTTTGGCCATGTCCTCAGGGTCCCCGTGGGGCGCCAGAAGAAGCTGAATAACTTCACGCTCAGCTTGTACCGCGTGCGGTCCGCCGGCCGCAGTGCAGCCGAGAATCAGCGAGCGAATCCGCTGCGGATACTGCAGCGCAAATTCCTGCGCGATCATTCCCCCCATCGACATGCCGCAAATGTGCGCGCTCTCGACGCCGGCGGCATCGAGGACCGCTGCGGCATCCGAGGCCATCAATGCAATCGAGTATGGGCCGGGACGGACTTCGCTCCGCCCCACGCCACGATTATCGAGGGCAATCGTGCAGAATTTTTCGGCAAGGATGGGCCGCGAGCGATACCACATGTGAGATGTCCATCCGAGGCCCATGATCAGGAGCAGAGGCGAGCCTTCACCTTGCTGGTCCCAATAAATTTTTGCGCCGTGATTTTGTGCCAACGGCACGGGCACCTCGAGGTGAGAGTGGCTCTTACATGAGAGTGACTAACGCGCGCGGCATTGTATATAATCGCGCGCACCATGGCAAACCAGGAGACGCTTTTCGAGGTTGCCGATCGCGTCGCCACCATCACATTGAATCGCCCGGACAAGCTGAATGCCTGGACGGCAACGATGAACCGCGAGGTCCGAGCAGCGATGGCAGAGGCTGAACGCGACGAGGGCGTGCGCGTGATCGTGCTGACGGGCGCTGGCCGGGGATTTTGCGCGGGCGCGGATATTTCACTGTTGAGTACGGTGGCTACGCGCGGCCTGGACAAGAAAAACCGCGCGCAGGTGATCGCGGGTACAAAACGGAAAGGCGTGCGGCCGGATTTTCAGAAGAAATACTCGTATTTTCCAGCGGTAGAGAAGCCCGTGATTGCGGCAATCAACGGGCCGGTGGTGGGGCTGGGATTGGTGATCACCCTTTACTGCGATCTGCGATTCGCGTCGGATGCGGCACGATTTGGAACAGCATTCGCGCGGCGAGGGCTGATTGCCGAATATGGAATGGCCTGGATGCTGCCGAAAATTGTGGGCATTCCGAACGCACTTGATCTGCTGTACTCCGCGCGGATGATTGACGCGCAGGAAGCGATGCGCATGGGTCTGGTGAATCAGGTATTTCCTCAGGATATTTTTTCCGCAAGAGTGCACGAATATGCGCGCGATATCGCACTGAACGTCAGCCCGCGGTCGACGCGCGTTATCAAGCGCCAAGTGTACGGCGCAATGTTCGAGTCGCTTGCGAAGGCCATCGAGGGTGCGGAGCGCGAAATGATAGAGAGCCTGCAGAGCGATGATTTCAAGGAAGGGGTCGCGCATTTTCTGGAAAAGCGGCCGCCCAAGTTTACCGGCAAATAAGAGATCCGCGTGAATCCAGAATTCACCGACAAAGTGAAGGAATTGCAGCGGCGACTGCATGCCTTCATGGACCAGCACATTTATCCGAGTGAACAGCGCTTTCATGATGAGGTGGAGCGTGACCGCTGGACGCCGACCCGCATAATCGAAGAATTGAAACCAAAGGCCCGCGCGGCTGGATTGTGGAATCTGTTCCTGCCTAACGACGAGAACGGCGCCGGGCTCACGAATCTTGAATATGCACCGCTGTGCGAAATCATGGGCCGCAGCCATATGGCGCCGGAAGTGTTCAATTGCTCGGCGCCAGATACCGGCAACATGGAAGTGCTCGCGCGATATGGAACCCCCGAGCAAAAAGAGCGCTGGCTGAAACCGCTGCTTGCGGGCGAGATTCGTTCCTGTTTTGCAATGACGGAACCGGCCGTTGCTTCTTCCGATGCGACGAATATCGAATCGCGCATCGCGCGGGAGGGGAACGAATATGTGATCAATGGGCGCAAGTGGTGGACGTCAGGCGCCGGGGATCCACGGTGCAAAATTGCGATCTTCATGGGCAAGACGGATCCTTCCGGAGCGACGCACAAGCAGCAATCGATGGTGCTGGTGCCGATGGACGCGCCCGGCGTGAAGGTAGTTCGCTTGCTCACGGTTTACGGCTATGACCACGCACCGCATGGCCACGGCGAAGTGACATTCGATAATGTGCGTGTGCCATTGTCGAATGTGCTCCTGGGCGAAGGGCGCGGATTCGAAATCGCGCAAGGACGGCTGGGTCCGGGGCGCATTCACCACTGCATGCGATGTATCGGCGTGGCCGAACGGGCGCTCGAAACAATGTGCCAGCGCGTGCAATCGCGTGTAGCGTTTGGGAAATCACTTGCGGAGCAAGGAACGATCCGCGCCGATATTGCAACTTCGCGCATGGAGATCGAGCAAGCGCGTCTGCTGACGCTGAAAGCGGCGCACATGATGGATACAGTCGGAAACAAAGCAGCGCGTGCGGAGATCGCGATGATCAAAGTGGTAGCACCCAACGTGACATTGCGAGTGCTGGATCGTGCCATTCAAGCCCATGGAGGCGCCGGCGTTTCACAGGACACATTCCTTGCCGCAGCGTGGGCCATGGTCCGCACACTGCGATTGGCGGATGGGCCGGATGAAGTCCACATCGAATCAATCGCCAAACAGGAACTCGGGAAATTGAAGAAGGCAGCGCCGCAAGCCGCGGGACATTAACTAAGAGCGTTCAATGGAAGGGAGGTCAACATGGCTGGAGCACCCACAAACGCATTAAATATTCCGCGACCGCCGACGTTTGCGACGGCTGAAGAAGAACGAAAGCACCGCAAGCAGCGACTGGCCGCAGCTTTCCGCCTTTTTTCACGCTTTGGA